>JAEEGL010382966.1_pt1 | contig 12106 bp, 10 predicted proteins | sample 9134231 | NCBI WGS metagenome assembly JAEEGL01 (sample SAMN16246548, study PRJNA631951) | gut metagenome | biome: gut microbiome; feature: rumen; material: fiber-attached | host: Bos | place: Iran: Karaj | collected 2018-10
AATATGATGGTGACGGTGTGGAACACGATAGGACCCATGTAGTTCTGGCTCTTATACGTCAGGTTACTCGAGGCAGAGAATACCTCGACAATACTGATCATACAGAGGAAGAAGAATACCATCCAGATGACCTTGTCTCCTTTGAAGATGTTACCTATTTTCTTATTCATAACCTAGTATTTTCTAGTCATCCTAGATGACCTAAAGACTTCTTGCGATTGTCTTGAACTGTTCGCCTCGGTCTTCCATGTTCTTGAACAGGTCGAATGAGGCGCAACAAGGACTCAGAAGAACTGTCTCACCAGGCTTGGCCATCTCATAGCAGGCCTGCATACACTCTTTCATAGAATGGGTGTCTCGTACAGGAATACCCAGCTGGTCAAAGTTATCGTGCAATTTCTGGTTGTCAGCTCCTAAGTAAACAATACCAGAGCACTTCTCTTTAACCAATGGTTTGATGGGGTCATAGTCGTTTCCTTTGTCCTTTCCACCGATGATTAGAATCACCTTTGTCTTCATAGCCTCCAAGGCATACCAGCAGGCATCGACGTTGGTTGCTTTTGAATCGTTAATATATTGTACGCCGCGAACCATGCACACTTTCTCTAAACGGTGTTCTACACCAGGGAAATCGCCCAGGCTCTTACGGATCTCTTCTTTTTTGATACCAGCAATATCGGCAGCGATACCTGCAGCCAAAGAATTGTAGATGTTATGTTTTCCTGTCAGGCTCAGACTTTCCTGCTCCATATTGAATGGCACAGGTTTTTCAATCTTATACTGACCTTCTTCAATATAACCGATAACACCCTTTTCTTTTAGTTCCGAGAAAGGATACAGGATTGACTTGATATCATATTTCTCTAATTCACGCTTGATGATAGGATCGTCCGCCCAATAGATGAATGCGTCATTGGGAGTCTGATTCTGGATAATACGCATCTTGGCATCCACATAGTTCTGCATCTCGAAGTTGTAACGATCCAGGTGATCTGGCGTGATATTCAACAAGATGGCGATATTAGCACGGAAGTCGTACATGTTGTCGAGTTGGAATGAACTTAACTCGATGATGTAGTATTCATGCGGATCCTCAGCAACCTGCAGTGCCAGAGAGTTTCCGATGTTTCCAGCCAGACCTGCGTCATATCCAGCCTCCTTGAAAATATGATAGATAAGCGATGTGGTGGTGGTCTTACCGTTTGATCCTGTAATACAGATCATCTTAGAGTGGGTATATCGACCAGCAAATTCTATCTCACTAATGATATGGATGCCTTTCTCAATGGCTTTCTTAACCATCGGAGCTGTTTCTGGAATGCCTGGACTCTTAATGATTTCATCGGCATTTAAAATCTTCTCCTCAGTGTGTTGCCCTTCTTCCCACTCAATATGGCGGTCGTCAAGCATCTTCTTGTATTTGTCCGCAATCTTCGACATGTCGGAAACAAATACGTCAAAACCTTCTTTCTTAGCAAGAACAGCTGCACCTGCACCACTTTCTCCTGCTCCTAATATAACGATTCTTTTCATCTTATCTCATCTTTAATGTTATCAGTGTTAAAGCCGCAAGGATAATAGAAGTAATCCAAAAACGGATGGTAATTTTTGACTCATGGAACGGACGATGAGGCCAGCCCTTTAAGATATATTGACTGGTAGCGTCGAGTTGTGAGTCCAGTTTACGGAAATTATCATGTATAGGCGTTGCGCGGAATATGCGAACACGCTTTCCTTTCTTTTTCTGGATCTTGAACCATTGTGTCTGGATAATTACACTCAGACTCTCAACAAAGAAGATGCCACAAAGAATAGGCAGCAATAACTCTTTGTGGATGATAATCGCGCAAACGCCAATAATACCTCCAATGGTCAGTGAGCCTGTATCACCCATGAAGATCTGCGCGGGGAATGCGTTATACCAGAGGAAACCAATCATGGCTCCTGTAAATGCACATAGGAACACAACCAATTCCTCTGAATGGGGTATGTACATAATGTCGAAGTAAGAGGCATAGCCAATGTGTGAGGATACGTATGCCAAGATACCTAAAGCCACACCAACGATGGCCGAATTGCCCGCACACATGCCATCCATGCCATCATTAAGGTTCGCACCGTTTGATACTGCGGTTACCACAAAGATGGTCATCAAGACAAATAGCATCCATCCTGCTGCGACTTTATATTTGCCGCAGAATCCCATGATACTGGAGTAATTCAAATTATGGTTCTTGATGAAAGGTATTGTCGTCTGGAGTGACTTCACAGGCTCACTCTTGTGCTTAACCACAATCTCCTGATTGTTTCCTTTTACATCCATGTTTTCACGGACAACAGCATCAGGACTGAGCCAAAGCGTGAGACCTACAATAAATCCGATGCTTACCTGGCCTACAATCTTATATTTGCCTTTTAACCCATCCTTGTTGCGGCGGAATATTTTAATATAGTCGTCGAGAAACCCGAGGAATCCAAGCCACAGAGTAGTAACCACCATCAAGATGAGATAGATATTACGGACACGACCTAACAAGATGACGGGTACAAGGATACTTACAATAATCACGATACCTCCCATCGTTGGTACTCCTTTCTTCTCTACGCCAAAAGGATCAATACTCGGATCTCGTTCAGTTTCATATATTTTCTTCCGTTTCATCCATTTGATAAAGCGCTCACCAAACCATGCAGAAATCAGTAGTGATAAGATGAGAGTCAAAAGAGATCGGAACGAAATGTAGGACCACATGTGTGAGCCAGGGATATTGTACTGATCAAGGAATCTAAACAAATAGTACAGCATAGGAATTTATATTTTAGGCATTAAATATTTCACGAACAACTTCCTTATCATCAAAATGATGTTTTACACCTTGTATCTCCTGATAGTCCTCGTGGCCTTTTCCAGCAATGAGAATGACATCACCCTTCTCTGCCATCATACAGGCAGTGCGAATAGCTTCGCGACGATCTACGATACTGATCACTTTTTTCATCTGTTTACTGTCAAGCCCAGCCAGCATATCATTAATGATATCCTGGGGTTCCTCAAAGCGGGGGTTGTCACTTGTAATGATGACCTTGTCGCTCTGTTTGACAGCTTCTTGTGCCATGAGTGGGCGTTTACCTTTATCACGATTTCCACCTGCTCCACAAACAGTAATGACCTTACCTTTACCATCTAATACCTCATGTATGGCATTGAGTACATTCTCTAAGGCGTCGGGAGTGTGAGCATAGTCAACAATAGCGGTATATCCCTCAGGTGCGTGGATGGGTTCCAGACGTCCGTTCACACTCTTCAATGTACTCAGAATCAATAAGATATCTTCTGGTTTCTTACCCAGCATGACTGCTGCTCCATAGACAGCCAGCAGATTGCTGACATTAAATTTTCCAATAAACTGTACACCCACCTCCTTTCCGTTGATGTCCAGATACATTCCTTCGAAGTGACACTCGACGATCTTTGCCTTGAAATCAGCCATCGTGCGTGTGGAATATGTTTTGATGTGTGCCTTGCAGTTCTGAACCATGATTGAACCATTCTTGTCATCAGCATTGGTGATGGCGAAGGCATCTTTGTCCAGTCCATCAAAGAAAGCCTTTTTGGCATTGCGATAATTTTCAAAGGTTCCGTGGTAATCCAAGTGGTCGCGTGTAAGGTTCGTGAAAATACCTCCCGTGAATCTCAGTCCGCCAATACGTTTCTGGGCGATGGCATGGCTGCTACATTCCATAAAAGCATATTCACAGCCAGCTTCCACCATTTGAGCAAGCAAATGGTTAAGTTCAATAGGATCTGGTGTTGTGTGATCGGCCGGGATTGCTTCACTCTCTATATAGTTACATACAGTGGAGAGCAATCCGCATTTGTGGCCGAACTTCCTGAACATATTATATAATAAGGTAGCTATGGTGGTCTTGCCATTGGTGCCTGTTACTCCAACCAGTTTCAGTTTGTTTGAAGGATCTCCATAAAATTGGGTAGCAACCTTTCCTACATTGTCCTCTGTCGATTCAACAGCGATGTAAGTAACACCTGGTTCACGCTTATTGGGGAAGTATTCGCAGAGAACAGCTACTGCCCCCAGTTCAATAGCCTTTGGTATGAATTTGTGTCCGTCAGTCTGTGTGCCAGGGATGGCAATAAAGAGATGACCTTTCTCGATCTTCCTGGAATCGATATTCACACCAGTGATTTCTACCTCTGTATCACCTAGGACATTGAGGACTTCTACGTTTTTGAGCAGCTCATTCAGTTTCATATCTTTAATTCTTTATTTTTATTCCAAATGTAGTTCACATCTCATACCCTCTTTTATGGCAGTGCCAGCATAGATACTTTGAGATTTGACTTTACCTCTGCCGTGGATTCTGGTTCTTACGCCACGTGACTCCAGCAGAAAGACTGCATCGCGGGCTCCCATGCCAATTACATCGGGTATGATCTTATTGTTTGAGTTGATGTTAGGAGTCACTATATTTTTATTCACTCCAAGGTCTTTTAAGACATAATTGGTTGCTGCAATATTACTACTTTTCACATCTGGTATCAGACGGGAGGTTGAGTCGCGAGCATCTTTGACACTTCGTCTCAGGTTCTGGGCCATGACACCTTCAGCTATATGGTGGAATACAACACCACTCATACCGCCACCTGATGCTGGCAGTCCCGATTTCTTGATACAGACAATACAGGTGTAACGTGGATTGTCAGCAGGGAAGAATCCCGCAAATGACAACCAGTAACGAGTTATACCGGAGTGATAACTGCCATATTGGTCGGCAACCTGGGCTGTACCTGTCTTTCCTGCCACCTTGAATGACTTGGAGCCGGCCTTTCGTCCTAAGCCCTGACTGACAACGTGCTCCAAGATTGTTTGCATGGTCTTGATAGCCTGTGGCTTGGCAATGCGTTCCTTTAATACAACAGGTTCAAATTCCCTTATGACCTCACCGTCCTTCATGATCTGTTTAACGAATCGCGGTTGCATCATCTTACCATTGTTGGCAATCGCATTGTAGAAGGTGACAGTGTTAATTGGTGCAATCTGCGTCTCGTAACCAATGCTCATCCAAGGCAGAGTAGTCTTACTCCAATATTTCGCGCGATCGGTGGTCTTAGTGTCCGGCATTCGGATTATTGGAGGATGATAGCCTACAATAGGTATCTTCAAATCCTCATGGATGCCTACTCTGTAAAGGCCTTGAACGTATTTGGTCGGGTTACTGCCATAAAACTTGTCAATGACATAGCTCACGCCAATGTTTGAACTGACTTCCAGACTACGGGCAACGTTGATATCCTGATATCCACCACGACGCCAGTTATGATCCTTCATCGGGCGACCATGCATTTCCATCACACCACTACCAGTGTGGATGACATAGCTGGTATCTACTACACCGTCATCAAGAGCCACGAGGAAGGAGGCTACTTTAAATACTGAGCCTGGTTCACAACGATAGCTGACGGCATTGTTTACCATCTCGTGGTATTCGCCATCTGCCCCTCGTGTCATATTGACAATGGCCTTGATGTCGCCAGTCTTTACTTCCATCAGGATGACAACACCCATTTCACCGTTTACCTGTGGGTCCTTTAATTCGTCGATAAGTGCACGCTCTGCTAAATCCTGCATGCTGACATCGATGGTTGTGACAATATCATAGCCATTAATAGGTGTCTGCACAGGAATATCCATGTACTTATTGAGTATCTTACGGCGGTGCATGATACCATTGGTTCCTCGCAGGATGGAATCGAAAGATAACTCTAAGCCGTTCTTTGCACTATCCATTGCTCCGAACATTGCTCCGATAGTGCGTTGGGCGAGCGTACCAAAAGGATGATTACGTGAGTTAAACTCTTCCCAATGGAACCCCCCTTTATATATGGGTTCCCTGAAGATTGGCAACTTACGTACTTCACAGAATGTGTTATAGTCGATACGACGCGGCCAGATAGGCCAGTGGCGGGCTCCTACCTTGCCATTTTTCATCACCTTTCGCTTACCAGCCAAGAGGTAGTCCTTGAAGTCAGCAACAGTTCTGGATGGGAAAATCTGGTTCAGTTCATAAGCAATGCTATCTATCTTCTCTGCCCAAATGGAATCTCGTTTGTGAATGCCGATGGAATCGTCAGTTCCAGCTTGGAAATCCATAAATATCTTATATTCAGGAAGGCTACTTGCCATCAACTGGCCATCGTCACTCAGAATATTTCCACGAGTGGGTTTTACTGTCACACTGTCACGTTTCAGTCGTGAGGCCACCTGGGTCCAATAGTCTTTTTTAGCCGTCATGATATACATGGCTTTACCCACGATGGCAAAACCAATGAATGTCAACACTACTGCAATTGCGAAGTAGCGGGGCATGACCTTATCGCTTTTGAACTTACTCATACCTGATCTTATTCGGCTACATTAATTATATAAGGTGGCTGATCTGCAATATGGAGCAGACTGTCCTTGTTCTGTTTGAGTGCATCGAGCACATGGCTCTCTCGGCTTTTCTCTGTAAGAGTACTGGAACTGGAAAGTGCCTTGTATTTTGCATCAAGCAACTCCTTCTCCAGCTTGTCAATGGTCAGCATGTCTTGCTGACATTGGTATCTGATGGCAACATAGACAATACAGAATACTACCATTAGCACAAAGAGCCAGATTTGGCGGCGGACCATGTCTGCTGTCAGGAAATCACCACCAAGGATTGTTCTTAGGCTCATGGCGGAATTCGGCCTTGGATCTTCCTCCTTAGCCTTCTCCTTAATTAACTGGATGGTTTTCTTGGCTTGTTCCTTCATCTCGGCAGCCTCTTCTTTGAGGCTGACCTCTTCCTCCTGTTCGGCAAGCTCTTCCACCACAGTCTCTTGCATCTCCAGTTCTATATCGTCTTTCTTCTTCATATCCATTACATCTTGCTCTTTTCTGCAATACGTAGTTTAGCACTACGACTACGGGGGTTGCACAGTTGTTCTTCCTCGTTGGGCACAATCACCTTATTGCTGATTTGTCGGAAGGGTGCCTGTGTGCGACCAAAGAAGTCTTGTTTGACTTTTCCTTCCACATTGCCAGCCTTGATGATATTCTTCACGATACGATCCTCTAACGAATGGTACGTGATAACTGAAAGCCTACCACCTTCTCTGAGGACTTCCTGTGCCCCATAGAGCATCTCCTTTAAAGCTTCCATCTCATGGTTGACTTCTATGCGGAGTGCCTGAAACAATTTGGCTGTCTCTTTTTTCACGCGTTCACGCATGAATAGATTTTCTGTAATCTGCATAAGATCGCCAGTAGTCACAATGGGCTTCTCGCCTCTTGCCCGGATGATGCTAGCAGCTATCTTACGGGCATTCTTCAGTTCTCCATATATATAAAAGATATTCGCCAGTTGCTCTTCATCATAAGTATTGAGTATTTCTGCTGCCGTCACACCAGAGCGTTTGTTCATGCGCATATCCAGAGGGGCATCGAAGCGAAACGAAAAACCTCTGGTTTCATCGTCAAAGTGATGGCTCGAAACACCAAGATCGGCCAAAAGCCCGTCAATTTGTTCTATACCATAGTAACGCATCCAGTTCCGAAGATATCTGAAATTACTTCTGACAAACGTGAATCTGTTATCGTTAAGTATATTCTTTTCCGCATCTTCATCCTGATCAAAGCTATACAGATGTCCGTTTTCACCTAAACGGCTCAGTATTTCCCGACTATGTCCGCCGCCTCCGAAAGTTACATCAACATAAATACCGTCAGGTACTATATCGAGTCCATCGACACTCTCCTTAAGGAGGACAGGTACGTGGTATGTCTCTTCGTTCGATATCATAGGGCGTTGTCGGTGTTCATAATTTGTTCAAACTCCACGGCAAAGTCTTCTTCTGACTTGAGTGTCAGCTCCAGATTCTGTGGTGCCCATATCTCGATAGTGTCGTCCATACCGATAAACTGGATGTCTTGTTCGATATCTGCAGCTTTCAGTAGGCGTTTTGAAATGAGGAATCGTCCGTTGCCGTCGAGATTTACGACTTCTGCTTCAGACACAAATTGGCGGAACATTTGCTGATGAGTAGGCTTCCATGGGCGAAGCTGGTTCTTCAGTATGTCGAGACGCCCGTTCCATACGCTCTCAGGATATAGTACCAGGCATTTTTGGAAGACATCTTTGCGCAGCACAAGATTTTCCTCGCCAGATGCTTGCAACATCTTGCGGAAAATCGCTGGTAGAAAGGCTCTTCCTTTCGCGTCAGTCTTAGCTTCTATATTACCTAAAAAACGCATACGTACATCTTTATATATAATTCGGTTACAAAGATAGACATTTTTCCCCACTTTTCGCCACATTTCCCCACATTTTTATAAATTTAACTATAATTTGCTGATTTAATTGGGCTTTGTGTATAAAAGACATTTAAAAAGAAAGATTTTTTCTGGTTTTTTGCTCAAATATGAAAGAAATGTGCTATTTTTGCACCTTGTTAATATTTTGAAGAGAAAATGGCAACTATTACAGAGAAGACTATTGATATTGATAAGATCCTGAGGGGAAAGATTGGCGAGAAGATGAAGTTTGTGCCAAGCCCTTTGGTTGGGTGGTTGAAACGTATTGCCCATCAGGATGAGGTGAATGCTTTTCTTTGGGAAAGTCGTGGCAAGACTGGTGTTGAGTGGTTAGAGGCTTGCGTTAAGTATCTTGACATGACTTTAGAAGTGGAAGGAAAAGAAAATCTTCCTGATCCTAATGATAATAAGCTCTATACGTTTGTTAGTAATCATCCTCTTGGCGGAGAAGATGGCGTGGCTTTAGGGGCAATTATCGGGCGGCATTATAATGGTCGCTTCCGTTATCTTGTCAATGATTTGTTGATGAATCTTCCTGGGCTTGCGCCAGTTTGTATCCCAATTAATAAGACAGGTCATCAAAGCAGGAATTTCCCGGCGATGGTGAAGGCTGGCTTTGAAAGCAATAATCACATGCTGATGTTCCCCGCTGGTCTGTGTTCACGTCGTCATAAAGGTGTTGTTAGAGATATTACTTGGTCAAAGACCTTTATCTCCAAGAGTATAGAATACCAGCGTGATATAGTGCCCATTCATTTTAGTGGACAGAACTCAGACTTCTTTTATCGCCTTGCCAACTTCAGCGATAAGTATTTACCATTTAATTTGGCAATGCTTTTCCTCGTCGATGAAATGTATAAAAATGTGCATAAGACTTTTCGCGTTACTATTGGAAAACCTATCCCCTGGCAAACATTTGACAAGAGCAAAAGCCCGATGGAATGGGCGCAATATGTGAAAGATCAAGTTTATTCACTCGAATAATACGAAACTAAATATCTACACGAAATCAATAGACCAAACAATGGAACAAGAGATTATCCAACCAATCGACAAAGAAGTCCTAAAACGTGAATTGACTTCGGAACTTCAGCTTCGCATGACAAATAAGAGTCATAACGAGGTTTATGTTATCACGGCGCATAACGCTCCCAATGTCATGAAAGAGATTGGGCGTCTGCGCGAGATAGCCTTCCGTGAAGCAGGAGGTGGTACGGGCAAGTCAATGGATATCGATGAATTCGATACCTGTGAGAATTGCTACAAGCAACTTATCGTTTGGAATCCCGAAGCTGAAGAGATTATAGGTGGCTATCGTTACCTTGAAGGTACAAGCTGGGAGATGGATGAGCATGGACAGCCTAAGCTTGCGACTAGTCATATGTTCCATTTTTCAGAGAAATTCCTGAAGGAGTATATGCCTTATACAATTGAGTTAGGTCGCTCATTTGTGTCGTTGCCTTATCAGAGTTCGCGCATGGGTGCTAAAAGTCTTTTTGCACTCGATAACCTGTGGGATGGTCTAGGTGCTCTGACAGTCATCAAACCCAACGTGCGCTATTTCTTTGGCAAATTTACTATGTATCCCTCTTATATCCGTCGTGGAAGAGATATGATTCTCTACTTTCTGCATAAGCACTTTGCGGACAAAGAGAACCTAATCGTTCCGATGAAACCGCTGGAAATTGAAGCCGATCCTAAGGAATTGGAGCAATTGTTCTGCGAGAAGGAGTTTAAGAAAGACTATTTGATTCTGAGTTCCGAGATTCGTAAGCTGGGCTATAATATCCCTCCGTTGGTGAATGCCTACATGAGTCTCTCACCAACGATGAAGCTCTTTGGCACAGCTATCAATTATGGTTTCGGCGATGTGGAAGAGACGGGCATACTTATCGCTATCGAGGAAATCTTCGAGCAGAAGCGGGTGCGCCACATCGATTCTTTCATTAAGGAGCATCCTGAGGCTTTGAAGATCACCAGTGGCGCAAACAAGGTTATCTACAAAGAGAAAAAGGATTAAAATTGCCCATTTATTCGACAAGAAGCTGAAGGCCAATTCCGCGCACGGTCTTCAGGGTAATCTTTGTTTCGTCAGCAAGGAGTTTACGTAGTTTGTTGACGAAGACATCAAGTGAGCGTGAGGCAAAGTAATCATCTTCTGTATTCCAGAATCGGCTAAGGATAGCTTCGCGTCGTACAACATTGTTTTTATTCTCTGCCAGCAGTTGAAGAATTTGTGCTTCACGCTGGGTGATAGTCTGAGAAATGCCGGTTTCATCGTTACGAAGTGTGGCATGTTCAGCATCTAGGGTATATTTGCCGAGTTTGTAATGATTGGTCTCCTTCTGCGTTTTGCCACCACCTCGCATCTTCATCAGCGCTTGGATATGGGCATCGAGTTCTTCTGGTACGAATGGCTTCTTCACGTAGTTGTTGATGCCCAAGCGGTAACCAGCCTTTACATCGTTAGGTGAGGTGAGGGCAGAGGTGAAGATGATGATGACATCCTGATCAGTTTCGCGGATACGCTCTACCATTTCAAAACCGTTCATCACAGGCATGTCGATGTCTGAGATAATCACGTCGGGTTGCGTTTCTTGCCAAGCTTGCAAGCCTTCCTTGCCATTAGTGGCTGTTGTCACTTCATAACCGCCGATAATATCTTCTAATCCTGTCTTCTCAATATAGGCGAGTGATGCGTCGTCTTCTACTAATAATAGCTTGATCATACGTTGTTAGGTATATATAAGGTGAATTCTGAATATTGGTCTATCTCGCTGTTGACGGTTACTTTGCCACCATGAGCCTGCATGACCTGATCCACGTAGTTCAGGCCAAGTCCGAAACCAGAAACACCTCCTTTTCGGTTCTGCTCATGAACGGCTGCACGTCCGAATTTATCGAAGATGATATGCTGGTCTTCTTTAGAGATGCCAATGCCGTTGTCGCGTACTTTCAGCAGAACATACTTGTCTGTGCTGTGGCTGGTAATGCTGATCTTTATATTTTCTTTTGAATATTTGATGGCATTGTCGATCAGGTTTGAGACGGCTTCAGTGAGATATTGCTCGTCAGCCATCACATGTTTTGTCAACAAGTCAACGGTGAAATCGATGTTTTTGTCCGTTTTTGCCTTTGCTTTCTCAACAATGTCGTCAATGATAGGAACCAAGTTGATAAGCTGTTTGTTAAGTATCAATTTCTTGTTCTCCAATTTGGAGATAGTCAGCAGTTTATTGACGAGAGCCAGCAGATGGTTGGCCTCACTCTCGATAATGGTGAAATACTTTTCCTTAATCTCTGGTTTGTCGTCCACCTTCCCACTGTGCAGGAAACGGGCTCCCATGATGATACTTGACAGGGGAGACTTCATGTCGTGAACCATCGCATAAGAAAAATCATTGCGCAGTTCAGCCATCATTTTCTGTTCGTCGAGATAGCGTAGAAGTCTCAGTAGGATAGCCCCAAAGAGTATCAGGATAATCGCACTGGCAAGGAATAGAGGACTCAATTGTCTGGCGAGTGTGGGGTAGGGATCATTCAGGGCCAGTTGGATGCCCTTTGATTGGTCTCGACGTATGCTGAACATACGGGTCTTAAGGGCTGTGGATGTCTCTTTACTATTGCTACGTCGTAGAATTTTGCCCTTTCCATCGACTTCCAAGATGGTAAAGTCATGGCTCAGACCAATGACGTTAAGCAAGCTATCCATATATAATGCCAGTGTGTCAAGCGACACCTCAGAGTGATAG
>JAEEGL010794713.1_pt1 | contig 12106 bp, 9 predicted proteins | sample 9134231 | NCBI WGS metagenome assembly JAEEGL01 (sample SAMN16246548, study PRJNA631951) | gut metagenome | biome: gut microbiome; feature: rumen; material: fiber-attached | host: Bos | place: Iran: Karaj | collected 2018-10
GTAGGCGTTTTCCCGGAGCAAGCCCCCAACTGGGAGTGGATATATGCCAGGACATCCGAACTTGTGGCGAAGGCTAAGGCCCGCTCGGAGGCTCCTCCGAAAGTGCTGAACCTGTTCGCATATACCGGTGCGGCGTCCCTTGCCGCCAAGGCCGCGGGAGCCGAGGTAACACATCTCGATTCAGTCCGCCAGGTCGTGACCTGGGCGCGGGGAAACATGGAGCGCAGCGGTATGGACGGCATACGCTGGGTCGTGGAGGATGCGATGAAGTTCGTCTCGCGCGAAGTGCGCAGGGGAAATCTCTACCAGGGAATCATCCTTGACCCGCCTGCATATGGACACGGACCCGACGGGGAGAAGTGGAAGCTGGATGAACTCCTTTTCAAGATGATGCAGGGAGTCTCTTCCATCCTGGCTCCCAGGGATTCTTTCATGGTTCTCAACCTCTACTCGAACGGCTATTCTTCACTTCTGGGGGAGACTGTAGTCCGGCAGGCCTTCGGTCTGAAGGATTCCGGGGCGGGGGAGCCTTCCTATGTCCTGACTTCCGGGGAGCTCGCCCTCCAGGACCGTTTCGGGAAGGCCCTGCCGTTGAGCATTTACGTACGCCTGACACTTTAGGACCCATGGGTAATGCTTCCCGTTCAAAAAAAAAGTTGTAATTTGAAAATCATTCGTATATTTGCGTCTGCAAACGTTTGCAAAAACCAATAATAACCATATGACAATGAAAATCGCCAAGTATTCTTTTGGAGTGGGTGACCGCTTCGCACATGAAGGGGTAGCACAGCTCAAAGCCCTCCTGAAGGCGGAAAAAGAGTTCGGAGTAAGTTTCGTCCCGGTGTGGAACAAATCCAACAGGGAGCATGAGATCGTAGGCACTGAGCCTTCTGCCGTAAGGGTAGAGGCTGATGCTGCCGTAAAGGCTCTCGGGTACACCGGACAGTACTTCGTCGACGCCGACCACATCAATCTCAAGAACGTCGACAGGTTCATCGATTCTTCCGATTTCTTCACCATCGATGTTGCCGACAACATCGGGAAAGAGGCTGATCCCGCTTCGATGGAGGCTTTCGTGAAGAAGGCCATGGCATATGCAGGGGACCTTGTGATTCCGGGAATCGAGAAGCCTTTCAAGGTAGATGAGGCCCTTCTCCGCACCCTCGCATCAAGGTACCTCTCCGCAGCCCAGGAAGCCGGCCGCATTTATGCTCACATCGCTGCCGCCAAGGGCGCCGACAACTTTGTCACAGAGGTTTCCATGGATGAGGTCGAGGAGCCTCAGACTCTTGTCGAACTTTTCTTCATCCTGATGGCCCTCTCATATGAGGGAGTCCCGATGCAGACCATCGCTCCGAAGTTCACTGGAAGGTTCAACAAGGGAGTGGACTATCGTGGCGACCTCGCCCAGTTCACCCGTGAATTCGAGGAAGACCTCCTGGTAATCGATTTCGCTGTCAAGGAGTTCGGGCTTCAGGACAACCTCAAGCTCAGCATCCATTCCGGATCAGACAAGTTCTCCATCTATCCCATTATGGGTGACATGCTCCGCAAGCATGGAAAGGGAATCCACATCAAGACTGCCGGCACCACATGGCTCGAGGAGAACATCGGCCTAGCGCTTGCCGACCCGAAGGCCCTTGTCCTGGCCAAGAGGATCTACAAAGAGGCTCTTTCCCGCATGGACGAGCTCACGATTCCATATGCAGCGGTAATCGATGTCGACAGGAATGCCCTTCCTTCACCCGAAGAGGTAGACAAGTGGGACGCTGAGACATATGCCCGCACCATGCGCCACAATCCTTCCGATCCGCTCTTCAACTCTTCGTTCCGCCAGCTCATCCATGTCAGCTACAAGATCGCGGCAGAGCTAGGAGATGAGTTCCTCGGATCGCTGGAGCGTCATGCCGACGTAATCGCCGAGCAGATTTCGGCGAATCTCTGCGACCGTCACATAGCCAGGCTCTTCCCTGTCAGGAAGTAGCTCCCGGCATCAGTTTTTTACAGGTTCCTGTCCCATCGTCAGCACCAGCCGTCCACCGGCGAGGATGTCCGAATGGGACAGGATGCTTTTATCATATGGTTTCCCGTTGAGGGTCGCGTCCTGGATGTAGATGTTCTCATCCGAGAGGCCTTCCGCTTCGATAGTGAAGGTCTTTCCGCCTGGAAGGTTGATGGTCAGTTTGGGGAATGAAGGGCTTCCGAGAGCATATTCCGGTTTTCCGGGGCAGACGGGGTAGAAGCCTATCATGCTGAAGACCAGCCAGGCCGACATCTGGCCGCAGTCATCGTTTCCGGACAGGCCGTCCGGACGCGGCTTGTATTCCCTCCCGATGATTTCATGCACCAGGCGCTGGGTCTTCCATGCCTGGCCCGCATATGCGTACATGTAGGGGATATGGTGCCCCGGCTCGTTGCCGTGCCAGTACTTTTTCTCCGCGAAAAACGTGTCCAGGAGGTCGGTGAAACGGTCTTTCCCGCCCATATGTTCCATCAGGCCGGTCACGTCGTGAGGCACGGACCAGGTGTAGTGGTAGGGAGTGCCCTCGCATATGTACGGTGCCTTGGAATTAGGGTCGAAGGGCTCGTCGAAACTGCCGTCTTCATGGCGGCCCCGGGCATATCCGGTGTCGGGGTCGATCACGTTCTTCCAGAACGAGGCCCTGCGGATCAGGCTGTCCCTGTCGGCATCGTGCCCCAGCTTGCCTGCGACCTGCGCCAGGACGAAATCATCATATGCATATTCCAGGGTCCTGGAGGTCTGCTCTCTCTGGTGGAAGGCCTCGCGGACGGGATCTTCTATGGGGATGTAGCCGTACCTGAGGTAGGATTCGAGGGCGCGGCGGCCTTTCCCGTCCTTGTAGGAAGGATAGTCCCGGTTGATCTCGAAGGCGTTCTTCCGCATAAGGGCATATGCCCTTTCATAGTCAAAGCCTTCAATTCCTTTCATGATCGCATCCCCGATCAGGGAGATCCCATGGTCCCCGATCATCTCGGAAGTATATGACCCCCAGCACGGGAAGATTGGCAGCCAGCCTCCGATCTCGCCCATTTCAAGGAAGGAGCCGATCATCCTGGAGGACAGGTCCGGGTCGATCAGGGTCAGGAGCGGATGAAGGGCACGGAAAGTGTCCCAGAGGGAGAAATCCCCGTACTGAACGTTGTCCGAATGCCTGGTCCCGCTGTAGTCGAATCCCGGCCATGAGCCGTCCACGTCACTGTAGGTCCTGGGCAGGATCATGGCGTCGTAGAGGGCCGAGTAGAACATTTCGCGTTTGTCCGCGGAACCACCTTCGGCCACTATGCACCCAAGGGTCTTTTCCCACGCTTTTTCGGACAGCCCTGCCACCTTGTCGAAGTTCCATCCCGGAATTTCGGCTTCGAGGTTCTTCCTGGCGTTATCGGTGGAGGTGAAAGAGGTGCCGACCTTTACCAGGACGGTCCCGGGCTTGTCCAGATGGATGCGTACCCAGGCTCCGACCTTGTTGCCGGATGCCTTGCACTCAAGTCCTTCCAGAGGCTCTCCGTCATTCTCCCAAAGCCCGAAGTCCAGGGGCTTGACATTGGTCCGGATAACGAAATGACCGCTGAAACCGGCGGGTTTTCCGTTGCCCTGGTAGATCCGGTGGACCGGGTTCGAGCCCGAAACCTCCCCGGTTGAGGGATCGATCCTGAGGCTTGCCTGGCGCTCATCGCTGTTGGGCTCTATGACCAGATAATGGTCTCCGGCCTTGTCGAAGGTGAAGCGCATGATCCCGGCACGTGACAGTCCGGTGATCTCCCCCAGGATGCCGTAATCTTCCAGGACTGCGCTGTAGAGGTAGGGCCTGGAATCTTCCGTTTCATGTGAGAATGCTGAAGAACGATCCTTGGGGTCGGTGGACAGGACATCGTTCATTGGCATGACCGTTACGCTGCCGTAATCCTGGGTACAGCTTCCGTTCATCCAGTGGCTGGCGCGGAAACCCTGGATCCTCCCCGTGGCGTAGTAATAGGGCGGAATACACTTCCTCTCAGTCGCTTCCGTCTGGGGAACCCAGGAAGTCATTCCGTGCGGAACTCCGACGAAGGGGGCGATCTGTCCGTGATCCGCGGAAAGGTCGCCGATTGCGTTTACCGTCCAGCTGGCGTCTGTCCCGACAAGGGGGTTGACGAAGGAAGTAAGAGAGGTTTTTTGGCTGCAGGAGACGGCGCAGAAAGCTAAAGCCGCGGCTAAGAAGGAAAACAAACGGTCCGATGTCATGGGATATGTATTTTTGGACTATAAAATTATGAAAAGATTGCGTAAATGCGGTTAAAAATTGTTATTTTTGGTGTTAATCACATTTTTATCATATGAAGAAACCGATAACCCTTATCATCCTTGCGCTGCTCTGTGCTGTGGCTTGTGCGGCTCCCAAACCCGACAAGGTGACTTACACTGAAGAGCAGGTCAAGGCCCTTCTCAAGGAAATGCCCGAGCGTGCATCCAACCTGCATCATTTCTACGAAGTTCCGGCAATCAAGGACACTAAGGCTCCTGCTGGTTACGAGCCCTTCTATGTCAGCCATTTCGGACGTCACGGATGCCGTTACCACACCAGTTCCAGCCCATATGAGACAGCCCTTGGATATCTGAAGAAACTGGATTCCCTGGACCAGCTGACCGCTTACGGGAAAGGACTGCTCGAGGCGGTGGAATCCCTGAAATATACCCAGAGGGGGATGGACGGCATGCTTACCCAGAAGGGCGCGCAGACCCACAGGGGCATAGCCACCAGGCTTGCCGGGCGCTATCCCCAGATATTCAGCCAGAGTGAAAGGAATGATGTCAGGGCATTCTCCTCGACAGTCCAGCGCTGCATAATGAGCATGTCAAACTTCATCCTCGGCCTGGACAAGGCCGCTCCCGGACTGGATATCAGCATGGATACAGGCGCGAGGTATATGGATTACATCGCCCACTCGTCCAGCGGCGCTCCGGCCAACAGGGGAGGGCAGATACGCGATTCCATGTTCAAGGCCCTTTTTGATCCGGGCCGTATAAGCAAGCTTCTCTTCAAGGATCCCAAAGCTCCCGCGAAGATTTTCAAGGACAAGGAGTACAGCTTCTATTATTCAGTTATCAATGCCGGAGACATCGCCCAGTGCCTCGACACCGAGGTCCCCAATTTCTATTCAGAAATGACCCTGGACGAGATTTACGCCTTCTGGGCTGCAAACGACATAGGGACAGTCAACAATATGGGCCGCACCAAGGAGAACGGCGGTTACCGTGAAAGGGTAGTCGGAGGTCCCATCCTTAACGACTTCCTGAACAAGGCACAGGACGCTATCGACGGCGGAAAGGTCTGCGCCGACCTCCGTTTCGGTCACGACTCCGGTATTATGCCTTTCCTCTTCCTTATCAAGCTGAACGGGTTCGAAGAGACCTATTCGTGTGCAGAAGCCCCGTCGAAGTGGCTCTGCTTCAAGGAGGTCCCGATGGCCGCGAACATCCAGTTCGTGTTTTTCAAGAACAAACAGGGTTCTATCCTGGTCAAGGTACTCCTCAATGAGTGCGAGCGCACCTTCCCGGCCCTTGAGGCTGTGAATGGCGTCTATTACAAATGGCCTGTGCTGAGAGACTACCTGCAGGCGATAGCTGACGGGAAATAAAACTGGCTGCCATGGACGAAAAGAAAAGGTTCTATATCTCGATGGCCATCCTAGCCGGGATGTTCTTCATCTTCGGCTTCGTGTCCTGGATGAATTCCATCCTCATTCCGTATTTCAGGATTGCCTGTGAACTTACCCATTTCCAGTCATATTTCGTGACCCTCGCATTCTACATCGCCTATCTGGTGATGTCGGTGCCCTCCGGAATACTCCTGAAAAAAGTCGGATTCAAAAGCGGGATGATGATAGGGTTCTTGCTGATGTCCCTGGGCGCGTTCATATTCGTGCCTGCGGCATATGCCAGGGCCTTCCCGATATTCCTCGTGGGCCTGTTTTCCATTGGAACCGGCCTTGCGATCCTCCAGACCGCAGCGAATCCATATGTCACCATCATCGGTCCCATCGAAAGCGCGACCCGCCGTATCAGCATCGTAGGCATATGCAACAAGCTCGCAGGAATCCTTTCCCCGCTGGTCTTCGCCGCCATTATCCTGAAACCGACAGACAGCCAGCTTTTCGCTGCCGTGGAGAGCGGTACCCTCGATGCGGCTACCCAGGCCGCCATGCTGGACGAGCTGATACGCCGTACCATAGTGCCATATGCCTGCCTCGGAGTACTGTTGCTCCTGTGCGGTATCGGGATCAAGTATTCCGTACTTCCCGAAATCGATACCGAGGAGCAGAATGCCTCTTCGGAGGATGCCGGTGACAAGAAGAGCATCTTCGATTTCCCGTACCTTATCCTTGGCGCCCTCGCCATCTTCTTCCATGTCGGAACCCAGGTCGTGGCAATCGACACTATCATAAACTACGCGAATTCCTTTGGAATCAACCTGCTTGAAGCCAAGGTCTTTCCGTCATATACCCTTGCATGTACGATGCTGGGCTACATAATCGGAATCATAGTCATACCGAAGGTCATATCGCAGCAGAAAGTGCTGGTGCTGTGCACCGTGCTGGGACTGCTGCTGTCCTTCGGGGTGATACTCGCAGCCGGGAACCTTTCTCTCTTCGGCCATGACGCCAAGACATCCATATGGTTCCTCTGCGCCCTCGGACTTCCCAATTCCCTGGTCTATGCAGGCATATGGCCTCTGGCCATCCGCGGTCTGGGCAAGTTCACGAAGACCGGTTCATCGCTTCTGATAATGGGCCTCTGCGGAAACGCCATAATGCCCCTTCTCTACAGCTGGTGCGCCAAATACCTGGGTCTCCAGGGAGGTTATTGGGTCCTGGTCCCGTGCTACCTCTACCTGATCTTCTTTGCTGTCAAAGGCTACAAGATAACCTCTTGGGGCCGCAGCTCTGCCAAATAGTATATCCATATGGACAGGTTGATAATCCGTGGCGGCAAAGCGGTCCTGAAAGACAGGATCGTAGAAGGTCTTTCGCTGGTGTGCGAGGACGGATGTTTCTCCGCCCTTCTCCCCTCAGATAAGGTGGTCCCCTCTCCGGCGGACAGGATAGTGGATGCGGACGGACTTTTCTTTTCTCCGGGATTTATCGACATGCACACCCATGGCGCCGGCGGAGCGGATTTCATGGACGGGACGGTGGATGCATATGTGACTGCTGCCCGCATGCATGCCAGTCACGGCACCACCCTGCTGTTCCCGACCACACTGACAAGCACTAACGAGCTGCTGTACAATACTTTCGACATATATGACAAGGCTTCCCGGGCCAATGTGGACGGGGCCGCATTCGGGGGGATGCATCTCGAAGGGCCGTATTTCGCGAAAGAATATGCAGGAGCCCAGGATCCGCGTTACCTCCGTAATCCCGAACCGTCTGAGTATTTGGAAATCCTCTCACGCTCGGACCGGATCGCCAGATGGAGTTTCGCTCCGGAACTGCCCGGCGCTCCCGAGTTCGCAGCCGAGCTCGCCCGCCGCGGCATAGTCGCATCAATAGGGCATACCAGCGCTACGTTCGAGGAGTGTGACGCGGCATTCAGGATGGGAGCTACACATATGACCCATTTCTTCTCCTGCATGAGTACTATCACCCGCCGGAACGCATTCCGCTACGCCGGGGTGGTAGAGTACGGCTACTGGCAGGACGGGATGACCCTGGAAATCATTGCGGACGGCATCCATGTACCCGGCACCCTGCTTCGCCTGATCCTGAAGATCAGGGGAGTGGACAGCATCTCAGTGGTAACCGACTCCATGCGCGCCGCAGGAATGCCGGAGGGCCCGAGCCTTCTCGGGGGCCTCGCAGACGGCCAGGAGGTAATAGTAGAGGACGGAGTGGCGAAACTGCCCGACCGCTCTGCTTTCGCCGGGAGCGTGGCGACCGCTGACCGTCTGGTGAGGACCATGATAAAGGATGGAGGCTTGACTCTTCCCGAGGCGGTAAGGATGATTACCTGCAATCCGGCATCCGTAATGAGGATTTCCGGACGGAAAGGCAGTTTCGACGCCGGGAAGGACGCCGACGTCACAATATTCGATGAAAACATAAATGTCAAATACACAATAGTTAAAGGAAATGTCATCTACAGAGCATAAGCCGGCTGACAAGATCTTCCGGGAGGGACTTCTGGAAGTCAGGATATTCGCGGACATCCGCGACATGGGCGCCGCCTCGGCGGAGGAAATCGCACAGGCAGTCATCGCCAAACTGAAAGAGAAAGATGAAGTAAACATGATTTTCGCTGCCGCCCCTTCACAGGATGAAATGCTGAAGAGGCTGGTTGCATATGAAGGAATTGACTGGACAAGGGTGAACGCCTTCCATATGGACGAATATGTCGGTCTGGGGCCTGATGCTCCTGCCGGATTCGGAAACTTCCTCAGGCAGAGGGTGTTCGGCAAGCTGCCGTTCAAGAGCGTCAACTATCTGGACGGACTTGCCGCCGATCCCGAGGAGGAATGCGCCCGCTATACCAGGCTCCTCGCGGAGCATCCGGTGGACATCGTATGTCTCGGCATAGGGGAGAACGGGCACATCGCCTTCAATGATCCGGGTGTCGCCGATTTCAATGACCCGAAAGCCGTCAAGGTAGTCGCCCTCGACAGGGTCTGCCGCCAGCAGCAGGTAAACGAGAAATGCTTCCCCGACTTCGATTCGGTCCCGGCATATGCCTTTACCCTCACCGTGCCTTCCCTGATGAAGGCCGACAAGATGATCTGCGTGGTGCCGTTCACTAACAAGGCTCCCGCAGTGAGGCGTGCCTTGAAGGGAGAAATCTCCGAGGAATGCCCCTCAAGCATACTCAGGACCAAGGCCGGAGCAGTCCTCTACCTCGATGCCGACAGCGCCTCCCTGCTGTGATCCGATAATATTTCAAATCTAAAATAACCGATCATGAAAAAGTTAATCACCCTTTTGGCCATCGCTGCGATCTGCGTGGGCGCCAGTGCGCAGAATGTAATGCGCATAGGCATCATAGGCCTTGATACATCCCACTCCACTGCTTTCACCGAGCTCATCAACGGTGGCACTGATCCGGCTTTCTCGGACGGATGGAAAGTGGTTGCGGCGTATCCTTATGGCTCCAAGGTTATCGAGTCCAGCTACAGCAGGATTCCCGGCTACATTGAGAAAGTCAAGGCGGCCGGAGTGGAGATCTGCTCGTCCATTGCTGAGATGCTGGGGAAGGTGGACTGCGTACTCCTTGAGACCAATGACGGCACGATCCATCTGGAGCAGGCAGCCGAGGTCTTCAAATCCGGAAAGCCCGTCTATATCGACAAGCCTATGGGGGCCACCCTGGGCCAAACTATAGCCATCTACAAACTGGCGGAGAGGTACGGGGTCAAGACATGGTCCTCTTCCGCCCTGCGTTTCAGCGCCGAGACCCAGAAACTCGGAGCCGGGGAGTATGGAAAGATCATTGGTGCAGACTGTTTCAGCCCTCACCATCCTACTCCTACACATCCTGATTTCGGTTTCTACGGCATCCATGGCATAGAGTCCCTCTATACTGTCCTCGGGACCGGCTGCAAAGCAGTCAGCCGCGTGCACAGTGAAATGGGTGATGTGGTTACGGGAGTCTGGAACGACGGCCGCCTGGGTACGTTCCGTGCCATCGAGAAGGGCCCCAGCATCTATGGCGGAACGGCTTTCGGAGAGAAGAAAGCTATTGCAGTAGGTCCTTACGAAGGTTACAAGCCGCTTCTGGCAGAGATACTCAAGTTCTTCAAGACAGGTGTTCCTCCTGTGCCTGAAGCCGAGATCATAGAGATGTTCGCCTTCATGAAGGCCTCGAATATGAGTGTGGAAAGGGACGGAAAGATGGTTACCCTCGAGGAAGCCATGAAGAAGGGAGAGAAAGATGCCCGCAAACTCCTGAAACCGTACCTCAAGTAGAATTTGATGGGCAATTTGGTGTCACATAGCGAGTTCCATCCCGCGGAAGGTCTCTTCTACGGGTCGGTTCCGTATGTGATGCACACCCGTTTCGACGTAGTCATGATGAGCTCCGCCAAAGAGACTGCCGAGACTGTCTGGGAGGACATATGTACTGAGCTGGAGAGGCTCTGGCATATGCTCGACCGCTTCGATCCCGCCAGCGAGGTGTCAGCTCTGAATTCCGGTGCCGCCCTCTCTCCGGTCAGGGTGAGCGAAACGATGGTCGAGGTGCTGCGGCTCTGCGCCATGTACCACGAGCGTACCATGGGTATCTTCGACGTCACGAAAAGGGATTTCTCCAGGATGAGGATGGAAGGGGACACGGTGACTTTCTCTGCTCCTGATACTTTCCTCGACCTGGGAGGATTCGCAAAGGGATATGCTGTCAGGAAAGTCCGCGACCTCCTGTCCCGCGCAGGGATAGAGGATGCATATGTGGATTTCGGGGGAAGTACGATCCTCGGGATGGGGCACCATCCGTTCGGCGACAGCTGGAAAGTCTCCCTTCAGAATCCTTTCAGCGGTGAGCCTATAGGGGAGTTCAGCTTGAGGGATTCCACCCTTTCTACGTCGGGAAATACTCCTGAATATGCCGGGCATATTATCAATCCGCGCACGGGTGCGAAAATTGCAGGAAAAATCGCCTCGACGGTGATGTCTCCAGATCCCCTTGATGCAGAGGTCTTAAGCACGGTCTGGCTTGTCGCCGGAGCACAGCAGAGACAGGAAGTAAGGAAGAATTTCCCGGATATGATTGCGTCTGTTTACGAATTATGATTTAACAAGATATGAACAGAAGAGATTTTATGAAAAATATGGGAGTGGCTACAGGCGGGGCCCTGCTTGCCACATCTCCCTGGCTGAATGCATCCGCCCGGAAGAAGGGGGGAGAACTCTCTGGGGAGAAGGCCAGGATAGGAATGATCGGAACCGGATCCAGGGGCCAGTACAACCTGGACCTGCTCCTCCACATCCCTCATGCCCAGGTGGTCGCCCTATGCGACAACTACGAGCCCAACCTGCAGACCGCCGCGGCTCTCGTTCCCGGGGCCAAACTGTACCGGGATTATCACAAGCTCCTGGAGGATAAGGACATAGACGGAGTGGTAATCTCCACTCCGCTCAACTGGCATGCCCCTATGGTCCTGGATGCGATCGCAGCCGGCAAGAATGTCTATTGCGAGAAGGCCATGGCCCGTACCATGGAACAGTGCAAGGCCATTTACGATGCCTACAAGCAGACGGACAAGGTGGTCTATTTCTGCATGCAGCGAATGTTCGACGAGAAGTATGCCAAGGGCATCCAGATGCTTCAGAACGGAGAGCTGGGTGACATAGTGGGAATGCGCTGCCACTGGTTCCGCAATGCCGACTGGCGTCGTGAAGTTCCGTCTCCCGAACTGGAGCGCAAGATCAACTGGCGCCTCTACAAGGAGAGTTCAGGAGGCCTCATGACAGAGCTGGGCTGCCATCAGCTGGAAGTCTGCAACTGGGTGGCCGGAAAGCTTCCGGTAAGGGTACAGGGAGTAGGTGACATAGTCCACTGGAAGGACGGCCGCGAGGTCTATGACAGCGTGAATGTGATTTACAGTTTCTCCGATGGAGTCAAGATCAATTACGAGTCCCTCATTTCCAACAAGTTCAACGGGATGGAGGACCAGATCCTGGGCACCAAGGGTACCATAGACCTGGCCAGGGGAATATACTGGCTCGAGGACGACCACACCCAGTCCGGTATCCGCCAGCTGCTTGAACAGGTGAAAGACAAGGCGTTCGCCGCTGTCCCGAGTGCCGGCCCCAGCTGGAGACCGGAGACCAAGACCGGGCATATCCCTCATTCTGTCATCCAGGGAGACATCCATGTAAACGGCGGCCAGAGCATGATCGGTGCGGCAAACGACGGCTCGGACAAGATAATGTCCGCCTATTGCCGTTCAGTGATAACCGGGGAGAAGTCTCCCAATGTAGTGGAAGAGGCCTACTGCGCAACCATCCTCTGCCTCCTCGCCAACGAGGCAATGGAAGGGCAGAAGATAGTTGAGTTCCCGGAAGAGTATAAGATCCCATATATGAAGTTCTAGAAATGAAAGATATAGTTATAACCGCACAA
>JAEEGL011471580.1_pt1 | contig 12106 bp, 8 predicted proteins | sample 9134231 | NCBI WGS metagenome assembly JAEEGL01 (sample SAMN16246548, study PRJNA631951) | gut metagenome | biome: gut microbiome; feature: rumen; material: fiber-attached | host: Bos | place: Iran: Karaj | collected 2018-10
CTTTATTCTTGCTATCTGAAAGATATAAAAGAAGATATTAAAGAAGGCCGAGACCCTTTATCTTTTGAAAAAGCTGGCCCACGAAAAAAAATATTCTTTAATCCCTCAGAAACTAAAGCCGCTATTGTAACCTGCGGTGGTCTCTGTCCTGGTATTAATGACGTTGTTCGCGGATTAGTTATGAATCTGCATTACCAGTATGGAATAAAAAGTATATATGGTTTTAAATACGGCTATTTAGGTTTAATAAGAGAATCAGGTTTAACCCCAACTGTTTTAAGACCAGATTATATTTCTGAAATCCACGAACAAGGCGGAAGCATTCTTGGTTCTTCCAGAGGAAACCAGGACGTAGCTAAGATTGTCGACAGATTAATGGATTTTGATATTAATATTCTTTTTACTATCGGCGGTGACGGTACTTTAAGAGGTGCTAAAGAAATCACTGAAGAAATAAATAAAAGAGGTCTGCCAATAGCAGTAGTAGGTGTACCTAAAACTATTGATAACGATATAGGTTTCTTAGAAAGAACTTTTGGCTTTGAAACAGCCTGTTCTAATGCAGTTGAAGCTATTAGAGGGGCCCATGCTGAAGCAAAAGGCTATCAAAATGGTGTAGGTCTTGTGAGATTAATGGGTAGGCAATCTGGTTCTATTGCTGCACATGCATCAATAGCATCACAGGATGTTAATTTCTGCTTGATACCAGAAATGGATTTTGACCTTGAAGGTGAAAAAGGCTTCTATCATCACCTTTTGGAAAGGGTTAAGAGAAAAGGCCATGCTGTAGTAGTAGTTGCTGAAGGCTTAGGCGAAAAATTCTGCAAAACTAATGAAAAAGATGCTTCAGGCAATATAAAAAGTGGTGATATAGGGCCATTCTTAAAAGCAGGAATAATAAAATATTTTAAAGATAATAATACTCCTCTAAGTATGAAATATATTGACCCAAGTTATATGATTAGAAGTTCGCCAGCAATTCCATCTGACAGTGTTTTCTGTAATCAGCTTGCACAGCATGCTGTTCATGCTGCTATGGCTGGTAAAACAGGTTGTGTCGCTGGAATTTGGAGCAATTCATTTACCTATGTTCCAATAGATATAGCAATTCGCAGTAGAAAATTCGTCGATATGGAAAGTCAATTATGGCTTAACGTTCTAGAAGCAACTGGCCAGCCTAAATTTATGCTTAACGACAAATAAAAATCTCATAAAAACCTACCTTTGGTAGGTTTTTATTTTAAAGGAAATATATATGCAAGTATTAGAGAAAAATCAGGAAATTATTAATTTAGCGAACGAAACATTCGACCATAATGATTTTTTTAAACCCTTAAGTGCTCCTCAAAGAATGCAGATTATTACCAAAGCTGCTGTTTTTGAAAAATATAATGATGGGGAATATGTTGTAAAAGCTGGAGACCCATCAGATTTCTTATTTCTAATTATAAAAGGAACTATTTCAGTTTTAGTCGGTGAAGGAGACGAGCAATTTGAAGTCAGTCGTTTAAATGTGGCTCAAATGCTTGGAGAAATGGCTGTAATACTTGAAGATAAAAGAACAGCATCCTGTATGGCTTCAGGAGAATTAATAATATTAAAGCTTGCTAATGTTGTATTTAAAAAGGTTTTAGGAGCTATTCCGGAAGCTAGTCTTTCAATGATGAAAATACTCTGTGAAAGACTAAAAAAAGCTTCTAGACCACCTATTCATAGGGATATGACAGCCAATGCTCCAATACCGGCTATTGAAGTTTTAAATCTTTTACCTTTAGCTTTCATGCAACGCCATAGAGTTATTCCAGTAAAAAAACGTGATAATATTTTAATTTTAGGCTATTGTGACCATCTTGATGATAACTTAAAACAGAATATTGAAAGAATGATACCTGCTTTAACTATTGAGACAGCTTTAATGGATGTCGCATTCTATAATAAAGTAATGCAGAGTTATTCAGGTGAAATGGTAAATAAAGATTCAACTGGATCTGGGGTTAAAAATATAGATGACCTTTTAAAACGTCTTGTTCAAGAAGGTGGTTCTGACCTTCATCTCTCAGCTGGTCAAAAACCTAGATGGAGAATTGACGGTATTATTCGTGTTATATCAGGTTTTAATGAATTTTCTGAAAATGAAGTTTTTGATCTTTTAAAGCCTATAATGAGAAAGTCTTCAATAGAAAACTTTGAAAAAACAGGTGACGAAGATTTTGCTTATTCCATGGATGAGCAATCTAGATTTAGAATAAATCTATTAAGAGATAATTATGGTGTTAGTGCTGTTTTCCGTCATATACCAAACACTATTTTCTCACTGCAGGATTTAGGAATGCCAGATATATTAAGAAAATGGGCTGAAATGCCAAAAGGTTTAATATTAGTTACTGGCCCCACAGGCAGCGGGAAAAGCACTACACTTGCAGCTATGATTGATCATATTAATAAAACCAGAGAATGCCATATATTAACAATAGAAGACCCAATTGAATTTGTACATAAAAGTAAGTCTTCACTAGTAAATCAACGCGAAGTCAGTGTACACACCGCAAGTTTTGCCAGAGCCTTAAAAGCAGCATTGCGTGAGGACCCAGACGTAGTATTAGTTGGCGAAATGCGTGACCTTGAAACTATTTCAATGGCTGTAGAAACAGCAAACACTGGACATTTGGTTTTAGCTACTCTACACACATCAACGGCAATGAGTACAGTTAACAGAATCGTAGACCAATATCCTGCCGAATCCCAAGAACAAATCAGAACTGCATTAGCTGACAATCTAATAGGTGTCTGCTGCCAGACATTATGTAAAAAAATAGGTGGTGGTAGAGTTGCAGCATTAGAAATATTGGCTATGGATTATGGTATGAGCAATATGATTAGAGAAGGGAAAACCCATATGCTTGCAAGTGCAATGATTACAGGGCAAGCTAAGGGAAATAGAATATTGAATGATGACTTAGTAAGATTGGTAAAATGCGGTAAAATTACAAAAGAAGAAGCAAAATCACATTCTGTCGATCTTGCAGATCTAGCTAGAAAAATCTCTATTTAAAATTACAAAAAAAGAGGGGTTGAATAGATTAAATTCAGCCCCTCTTTTTTACTTATTTTACTTTTCTTCCTGAGTAACCACATTTTCCCAATCTGAAGGAGGAGGAACAAGTAAGAAACCTTTAATCTTAGAATACAAAAGTTTTGCAGGCAAATCATTTTCATGATCCCTGAGATAAATTCCAAGAACTTTTTCTGCTTGTTGAAAATCTCTTTCATTCAGTAGTTTATCAGCTGTTTCATAGGCTTCTTTTGCTTTCATAGCTGCTTCAATTTCACTGGAAGAATCTGTTATCTTATCTGATAATAATTCATAAACATTAGTATACACGCTCTTACCAATAGCTTTTAAACGAGCTACTTTTCTTGAAATAACTGATTTTTCAGCAAGTAAAGCTGTATCTTCACTAACTAGAATTGATGAACTAAATATTTTATTTGCAGCTTCAAGTCTGGCAGCTAGGTTAACATTATCACCAATAACCGTATAGTCAAATCTCATAGTAGAACCCATATTACCAACAACAACAATACCTGTGTTTATACCTATTCTAACACGCATTTGGGGTTTACCTTCACGGTGCCATTTTCCTCTAAGCTGATTAAGAACTTTCTGATTTTTCAAAGCACAGCGACATGCTCTTGTTGCATGGTCACTCTGGTCTACAGGAGCACCAAAAACAGCCATTATAGCATCACCTTCGTATTTATCTAGCAAGCCGTTGAACTCAAAAATAATATCAGTCATCGCAGTTAAATATTCATTAAGTAAGCTGACAACATCTAATGGTGACATACCTTCAGCCAAAGTTGTAAATCCTTCAATATCTGAAAAGAAAATTGTTAAATTTCTTTCTTCTCCGTGTAGATTGAGCTTTTTGGGGTCTTTTAATATTTCATTAACAACTGATGCTGTTACATAATGCTGGAAAGCAGATTTAATATGTTTCTTTTCAGAATATTCCACATAGTATCTTCTGCCAATCATAAATATAAAAGATAATGTTGCAGCAGAGATTGGACAAACTATTTCAAAAACAATATTATATTGCATCAATAAAGTTAATGAGACAATAATTAGTATTAAATTAAGAATAAAAGTAACTATCAAAGAAAGAGTAGGGGAAGCAAATGTAAAAACAAAATAGAGTGAAATAAGTATTAACAAAGTTAATGCTAAAGTCAAAAACTTATTATTAGGTGTCAGATAGCCTTTTTCTAGAAGATTACTTAATGCCAATGCATTCATTATTGGAGAGAACTGATCACCATTTGTTGGAGAATATAGTAATTCTTCAGTCAAAGAGTTACCTGAACCAATTATAACAAGTTTATTTTCAATTTCAGCTGCAGGAATATTATTATTATATAAATCAAAAAATGAAAATCTTCTGAATCTTAAAGGTTTATCATAATTCAAAAGCATAAATTCAGAATTTATCAACTTAACTATTTTTTCATTTTTTACGTTCAAATATCCATTATCAAAAGAGATATCATTTAAATCAATATCTTTAAATTTTGCCCATAATTTAGTTTGGAAAGAAAGATTTACCTTACCGTCAGTCGAATTCAATACTAAAGATATACTTCTAATAGCTTTATCTATAATGTTTTTAAAATAACTTGGTGCCGAATATCTTACAAGACCAGCAAAAGGAGGAGTCTGAGTCAGATCATCATTACGAAATGCTTTTATAACTATATTACCATTAAAAGCCCTAACAGCATCAACTAAGTTTCTATCTTGAGAATCTGTTGTTTGGGCAGTAAAAAGCATATCCAAACCGACAGCTTTAGGATTTAAATCTTTTAAAATATTTAAGCCCTTAGCGTAAACATTTCTATCATTTTCAAATAAGCCTTTTACACCAAGAATCGACTTGTCATCAACAATTATTAAAACAATATCTTTGTTATAGCTTCTAACTGGGAAAATTCTTTTTAATATGTTATTTTTATTTTCTAATCTGCTTACACCAATTCTGAATTTTTGCCAAAAATCCTGTATCCAGCAATCAATGTTCGAACATAAATTAGAATAAACTAATAAAACAAAAAATAAACCAACAAAAACAAGGATAGATAATAAATCAGCTTTACCTTGTTTATTGTTGGCTTTATATTTATGCATTTAAAATAAGAACAATTATACTAAGTTGAATAAGTGATTAAGGTTTTTATTGTATTCCATCTTTACTTCCTTGAGTATCAGGTAAATTACTTATAGTATCTAATGTTTTAGACTTACCAGATTCAACACCTCCAGCAACTTGGTTTGCAACACCTTGAACCTTAGGAGTAGTGGTTTGATTTCCGGTATTAGATCCAGGATCAACTCCAAGACCTGGTTCAGTAGAAGATGAAGAAGATTCTTTAGCAGCAGCTTCGGCAGCAGCTTTTGCTTCATCTTCAATCTGCTGTTTTGTCTTGCCAATAGGTTTAGAAGGCAGATTCTTCTTTACGATTACAAAAACATCGTCTGGATCTCCACCATTTTCTACAACTTGTTTTACCTGTGCTCTCTGAGTACCACTTTTAACAGCAGACCATTTAACTTGCTGTTTATCTGGTCGCTTTTTATTATAATTACCAGCAGGGTCATTTTCCATACTTTCATCAGCTGGATCATATAATTCAGCTTTTCTAAGTAACTCAAGATATTGAGCATAAGCTTCACGATATAATCTTACATATTTTGGAAGATTTGCACGTATTTCTTTATTTGGAGATTGTTTTGCTTTCTGATATGCTTCATATGTTAAAACATATTTCATTAATGCTTTTTCAAGCTGGAAGGAAGAAACTTCTTCAGCCATGACAGGAGCTACAGACACAGCAGCTGAAGCCAAAAGAATCAAAGCTGTTTTCTTAATTAAGTTTTTCATAAGATTTCTCCTTTACTATATATTAATTTTAACCTTAATTTTGATATTTAACAAGAGAAAAACAATATTAAACGTAAATCATTATATAATTAAATAGATTTTTTAACGTTGTTGTGAAGCTTTAAGTCTTTGTTCGCCTTTAGCTCTTTCTATATCTGCCGTAGTATTACCACTACTTTTAGGTGTTGTGGTAGTCTTTGGAAAACCTCTATCATCATACTGCTGAGTAGTACTTCCACCTTTAGAATGACCAGTTGTACTAACAGAAGTTGAGCCACTTGATGAACTGCTTGAAGAACTTCCACTAGACTTTTTATTAGAAGAGGGGCTAAAACCAAATTTTTTATTTGTCACTACAGCAGTTTTATATCCAGCCCCTGGTTTTTCAGGCTGAGGAGTTTCTTCACCGTAAATTTTATCATTGGCAGCATTTTCAACTACAGTATCCCAAACTTCACCGACTTCTTTAGGTAACGAATTTTTTAACTGATTCATTGCACTTTTAAAATCGTTTTCATCACATTCCATTTCATATTTTTTTACTTGAAGAGCTCTTTCCTGGTCAGCACCTCTAAAGTTTTTTAATGCATAAACATCTTTTGCTGAACTTAATTCACGATGTTCAGGAGTTGCCCAATAATCATGAGTAATTACAAGAACCGGTTTATTAGGGTCTTCTTCTTGGAATTGTTCAGCATCAGCAAGAATAATAGAACTATTTCTACCTTCTTTAGCTTTACTCAGAAGTAAATATATATCTTGATTAAAAAAGCCAGTTCCTGTCTGAGTCATATTTAAATCATATCTGTCCTTACCCGAAATTTCACCGGGGAAAAGATGATAACCTCTGTCATAACCACTTCTAAGTCTTGAATAGCCCATATTGATACCAGACAAGGAAATTTGTTCAACATTTAAAACATTGTTATAGTGAATGGTTTGTTCCTTTTGTGTTTTGCTAAGATTAAGAAGAAGCATCGTCACTGGAACAGCAACAACGACAAGCCCAGCTACAAGAAGCATAGCAATACCTTTTTTGTTTTTAAGATTTCTCATAATTCTTAATCTCCTTTATTAAGCATTAAGACTATTCATTCATAAGATAAACAGAGTCAATCTGAACTGCAGGACCAGCTTCCATATAAATTCCAACAAGATTATTCAATTCATTTCTATTAGTAAATATAACACAGTCTATACCTTTACCAATTACTCTTTTTTCGTTTTTAGGAGCTCCTGGTGTTGGAATATAAATAATTTCCTTAATAATTTCCTTAGTTTTTTCATCAAAATAATAAATTACAATATCTCCATCAAAGTTTCTAAATACCAGTTTAGAATCACTTACTAGATTTTTTAAAGTATCAGATGTTAGTGAAGTTCTTCTTGGATAAAGAACATTTCGAGCTATTTTAAGGTCTTTGTGCATTTCCCAGAGAATAGTACGAATAACATTATCTTTTTCGTTTAATTCTGTAACACGCTTCTGATACTGAGAATTTAAAGTGAACCAATGAGCAACCATTGTTCCTACAACGCTTAATATAGCAACAGCAATAGTTACTTCTACTAAGGAAAAACCTTTTCTTTTATCTTGGAACAATAAATGCATGAGTTTCGTATACCTTATCTACACCAAATTCTTTCCATGTTACATAAACCGTAACACTTTTCATAATATCATCTTCAACATCATTTGACACATAATTACCGCAAGTAATGAAATACCTATACTCATAACGAGCTAATCGAGTATAAAACTTTGGGCAGTTTTTCATACTCATAGTAACACTACCTTTTTTTAAATCACCAACAGAATCCTTTAAATCGAATAAAGTCTGAAAATACTGATTCTTACTTGAAGTGTCACACATAGAAACGCCTGGCTTTTGAATAGGTTTTATTTCATTTGTTTCCATGGTCATCATGCCTTGAATAATATAACGTGCAATACCAGCAGCCAAAGCTAAATTACTACTTTTTTCCATTAATCTGGAGGAAGTAGAAAACATAGCAGTCGTTGGTAGTAATATTATTACACCAACAGCTAAGGCAATTAATACTTCAGTTAAAGTAACAGCTTTTTTCTTCATCTATTTAATATACGGAAATTTCATCCCTTAGTTTTTGATTTTTTATCAGATACCTGGTTCATTGAAGAAGCATTCAGGATAAGCATTTTATCTGGAAATTTTTCCTGTAATACAGAAAGAAAATCCATAGCATCATCTTGTTGACCAATACTAGCTAGGAAATTTGCATATTCCATACCAACATCTAAAGAACCATGGTTTCTATATTCTGTTCTATAATAATTGATTGCGCTATCATAATTTTTTTCTCCAATAGCAGTTCTAGCTAAATATAAATTGACGTTTCTCATCTTTGAATCAGCAGATAAAACTTCTTTTAAAAGCTTTTTTGCCACAAAATAGTTACCCTGCAATAATTCAGCATAACCCCATCTTAGTTTAGCTATATTATGATTGGGTTCAGTTCTTAAAGCATCCGAAAAGAAGCTGATAGCTTCATTAAACTGATTCCTTGAAAGGTAAAGTTCACCCATTCGATAATCAACATCCGCTTCAATATAATTTGGAGTAATCTTCTGATTTGTTACAGCATCAACCCAGTATTCAGGAATCTTTCCTTCCATCGGAGGAGCCATAACAACACCTTGACTTGAATCGCCACCACTACTAAACAACCAGAAAAACAAATATATTATTATTACAAGAACTAAAACTCCTACAATAATAACAGGCGGTTGTTTAAAAGGGTTATCAGTAGAAGAACTAAGGCCTAATTCTTCCATCTTGGATTGAATTTTACTTAAAAATCCATTAGCATTTGAATTAGTAGGTAAAACAAGAGTTGTATTACTTACAGTTTCTTTTACTTTACCAAGAAGATCTTTAGTTTTATTTAAAAAATTATTATCAGAACTTTCACTTTGAGACTGAGCAACATTATTATTAACTTTATCCTGTGCAGTAGGATTCTTTTCTTGAGAGAATGAACCATTAGAAGGAGCTGACTTTTGTAGATTAGCCTTATTATTACTTGCCTGTGATGGAGTGTTTGAATTTACCTTAGGAAACATTCCAGATTGAGTAGTTGAACAAGTTGAAGAACCATTAGTTAATTTAAATTTTAGCTCTTGTTTAACTGGTTGCTGAGCATTGCTTTTAGGTAGAACTGTTGCCGGACGAGTCTGAGTTTTTGCTGATGATATTGGATCAGGAGCTTGACTAAATGGCAAAACAGGTTCTTTAACATTAGAAGTTTTTAAAACATTCAAAAACTGAATATAAACTTCTTTTCTATTTGTATTATATAGATTTTCTAAGTTTGCAATAAGAAAATCTCGTTGTTCAGCTAATACTAAAAAGCTTAAATTTACTAAGTCTTCCTGAGTCCATTCTCTTGAAGTTAAGAAAAATTCAAAGGAATCATGATTAACTTTTAACCCTAATTTTGCAGAAACATAAGCAGCAACAGAACCTATATCTCCTTTTTCATAAAGGAAAGGCAGCAAATAGCTATTTAATTCGACCCTGTTTATAGAAGATAGTACAGATAATAAGTCTTTATTAGGAATTTTTGAAAGAATCTTTCTAAACAACATTGAGAAACAGCCATCTTTTTGTGTTCCTTCATTTCCACAAGACAACAAAAACAATAAAGCATATTTTGGATCAAAATTCTGCGCAAGTTGCGCCATATAAGAAGAAAGCTGTACAGAAACAGAAGATAACTCATTCCAAGTTTTGCGTAATCTTAAATCGCCCGACTCAGATAGAATTCGTTCACTTAAAAACACGAATTGTTGTAATTTCTGTTGCATATACTCTTATTGTACCCTTTTTTGAAGAAAATAACAATCTCTATTTATTTAGTTTTGAAACTTCAATTGAAAGTAAACTCACTGCTTCTTCTTTATTTGTGATTTCTTCAGCATATTGAGCTTCTTCAAGAGTATCTAATAATTTTTTTATAATTGGCCCTGGCCTCAGGTTAAAAATAGCCATAATTTCATTACCATTTAATAGGGGTTTAATCTTAGTCTTTTGAGACTGTTGATAAAAAACATCCATAATCTGGTAAATTCCCGCAGCAAAAGAAATCAAATATTCGTTACTAACATTTGCACCTAAAGCTGAATATCTATCGGCAAGACAAACAAGGCAAATACCTAAGCCATCTCGACCACATTCATTATAATATCGATAAAGTCTTTTATCACTAATTCCCTGCTGAAGAATTATTCCAGGGCGCATATGATTCTTGACAAGATTTTGAAGAAAAGAAAGTTCCTTAGAGGATAATCTTAGACGCTCACAGATGTCTTTCATCATTTTTGCGCCTTCTACTTCATGACGATGAAATATTATTTTCCCTGTTTGCGGGTTTATATCTTTGCATGGAACTTTTCCTATATCATGAAGCAAACAACCAAATTTCAGTATTTGCAGATAAGTTCTTGAACCACTGATTTGTTCATTCAAATAACTCTGCAATTCTTTCCACCAGTAGTGCGGAGCGGGAATATTCATTAAAATTTCTAGCTTTTCTAATGAAAGCAGGCTATGGTCGAAAACATCCAAGTGATGCCATTCATTTTGAGACACACCATGACAAGCCTCTAATTCAGGAAGAATTATTCTGAATAAACCAGATTTATCAATAAGACTTATCCATTTAAAACTGTCGGAAACAGTAAAAATTTTAAAGAGTTCATCCCTTATGCGTTCGCCTGATATATTAGATAATGAATCTTTATATTTATCTATTAATCTAAGAAGATCTGCAGATAAATCTGCATTATAAAGAGCACTAAACCTGAAAGCACGCATTATTCTCAGAGGATCATCCTCAAACAGAGAATCAGAACAAGGAGTAAGAATTCTGTTTTTTAAGGCGTCAACACCATGTAATGGGTCATATAATTCAATCTTATTATTTTTTAAAAGATTATTGTTATCAAAAAGAGAAGCTGCAATAGCATTAAAAGTAAAATCTCTGGCTTTCAAGTCTCCATCAATATTTTCTGCTCGAAATTCAGACAAATCGAAAGTATAGCTTTTACCATTTTCTAATGTTCTTACAACTCTAACTATATGACGTTCATCATCAAGAATAACCAGACCAGAGTTTGTAGACTGCGCATATTCTCTAGCTGCTCTAAGAGGATTAAAACTCAAAGTTAGATCAATATCAAAACACTCTTTCTTGTTATTCAGCAAATCCCGGATAAAACCGCCGACAAGCCAAACCTGATGGGTCTTAGAAGGCTTTAAAAAAGGTAATAATTCTTGTATTAAGCTTGATTCAGTAGCTGGAATATCTAGTATCATATGGTGATTGGTGGTAGGTGATTGGTGGTGGGTGATTGGTGATTGTTTAGAGCCTTCGGCTCTGTGGAAAGTGTTACAGTTGCATAAGCAACTTGTGGGACAGCAACTGTCGTTGCCTGTGGGAAATGAATAACCAAAAGTTCTATTTGTTCTAATTGTTCGAGTCGTTCAAATTGTTAAAACTAGAGTTAGTATCCAAACAATTCGAACGATTTGAACCTTGAACTCTTTGAACAATTACCACAGTGAAACGTCCCACAACGAAGTGTCCCACAGCGAAGCATACCACCACTAACTTTATAGTCTTGTATCTCCATTTATGGTCTTATATCTTATAACTTACTTATAGAAGGGGAACTTTTGGCAGAGTTCAACTACTTCTTTTTTTATCTGAGCTAAATTTTCTTCATTATCTGGTTCAGTCAAGGCTCTGTCGATAAATTCGGCAATTTTAGCCATTTCGGCAGTTTTCATTCCTCTTGTTGTAACTGCCGGAGTTCCTAATCTTAAACCAGAAGTTACAAAAGGTGATTCCGGATCATTAGGAATAGTATTTTTGTTAGCTGTGATTCCTGCTTTATCAAGTGCTTTTTCAGCAATTTTACCTGTTACTTTTTTATTTCTGACATCTACAAGCATTAAATGATTATCTGTACCACCAGTAATCAATCTGAATCCACGTTCCTTTAAACCTGCAGCCAAAGCCTGAGCATTATCAAGAATCTGCTGCTGATAAACTTTAAAAGATGGTTCCAAAGCTTCTTTGAAAGCAACTGCCTTTGCAGCAATAACATGCATTAAAGGGCCACC
>JAEEGL013405216.1_pt1 | contig 12106 bp, 7 predicted proteins | sample 9134231 | NCBI WGS metagenome assembly JAEEGL01 (sample SAMN16246548, study PRJNA631951) | gut metagenome | biome: gut microbiome; feature: rumen; material: fiber-attached | host: Bos | place: Iran: Karaj | collected 2018-10
CCGGCGGCGAGACCGGCGGGGAAACCGGCGGCGAAACCGACGACCAGGACACCGCCACGCCTGAAGACGCCAAGATCCAAGTCATGGACGCGGACGGTCTCTCCGTCAGCGACGAGGCCCTTCTCACGGAATCGGCTGAATCTCCGGTTCCTCCATATAAAATCTACTTCGCCGTTCCCGCGTCCTGGGAAGGAAAGTACGACACCGTTTCCATCAACGCCCATCGGAGCAGCGACCATACCGATGACTGGACGTTTAAACAAATGACCTACACCGGCCAGCTCTGCGCCGGGCAAAGAGTTTACTCGGTTGACATCTCAAGCATGGACGACTGCCAGTGGAAAGGCTTCCATACCCTCCAGTTCCAGTTCCGCAAGAACGGTACGTATCAGGGCAAGGTCGAGCCTTTTAGAGAACAATGGGTCACTTCTTCTGTTTTTGCAAATCAACTCTACTTCGGTCAGACCGGCTCGTGGGTGGACGCGGGCGCGGATCTTGAGAATCTTTCCTCCTTCAACGCCTTCAGCGTGTACTATGACGCAAGGCTCTCCATGCTGCAGGTTTACAAGAATGAAATCAACAACGATACCGGTGCTTTCCCCTCAACGGAGCAGGCAGATTCCCTCAGCATCCCCAAGTGGAACACCCCGTATATGTTTTTTTACGCGGTCGGCAGCGGCAAGCCCAATCTCTGCGGCGTCATGGAGCCCGTCTCATCCGGCAGCTATGTCTACAAGGCCTCCCTCCCCAGCGGTTATTCGCAGATTGTCTTCTCTTCCTTTGCGCTGAACTCCCTCAACGAGAAATTTGACTCGGCCAACGGGGATCACGGCGCACGTACGGATGCGCTGTCCATCGACGCAAGCTACGAGGGCAAGTGCTTCTACGGGGACTCCCACGATCCGGTGATCTACACCAGCAACCGCCGCGGCGGGTACTGGGATACGCTCTCTGTGCTCCGCTGCGCGGGATATCCCGGCGGCGTCGGCAGCGGCACACGTCCCCTGACCACCGATATCTATTACGTAAACACCACGGTCTACGATTACTTCTCCGATTACGAGCTGAACGGCAACAACCGCTCCCATTATCCCAGTTCTGTTTCCAGTCCCAGGCACCAGTACTGGGTCAGCTTCCGCCATTTCGATCAGGCGCTCAGCGACAGATACGAGAGCAGCAAGGAGTCCATTCCCCTGTACGTTGGCCATTTCCAGCCGAAATACTCCAACTGGGGCTACCCGTACCAGGACGTGGCCGGCATACTCGGCCTGTACGGCTTTGACAGCGTCGCTCAGGCGGGCTTCATGTCTTCGAACAACTCGACGCTGGACGCCAACGGAAACGGCGAATACTACAACAGCGCAGCACAGGGCCTGGTCAGCAGCACGCTTGGCAGCGGAAATACGGTCCTGACCAGGAGCGGCAACATTCTTCCCTTTTTTGACAGCGGCTTTTTGGGCGGGTCCAACAGCAAGAACACCGTGCTCGGCACCGTGTATGAGAACGCCGCCTTCCCCTTCACCAAGCAAATCATCGACGGCGTGGAATACTGGTCTTTTGACAGTGCGGACAGCTCCCTTGCGCTGAAGTACGATTCCGGAGAAAGCAGATACTTCTTCCAGAACATGGGCCGGCAGGACTGGTCCCACAACACCGAGTCCGGGGGCACCTGGAGCGAGGGCTACGGCTTCTTCCCCTTCAACGCGGTCATCGGCAGCAGCGCCAATGCCTCCAAGTACAATTTCGGCTTCGGCCTCAAGATGGACATCAAGTTCTTCCTGCCCGAGGACGGCAAGATCAACGGCCACGATATCAAGCTCAACTTCTCCGGCGACGACGACCTGTGGATCTTCATCGACGGAAAGCTGATCCTGGATGTGGGCGGCAGCCACTCTTCCGTCAGCGGCTCGATCAATTTTGCCGAGAAAACGGCAACGGTCTCCAGCACCAAGGCGAGCCTGGGCGGAAGCACCCCCTCCGGCTTTACGATCTCCGGCGGCCCGTATACCGAGCACACCATGACGATCTTCTACATGGAGCGCGGCATGTGGCAGTCGAACCTCAAGCTCAGCTTCAACTTCGTGGATGAGAGCCAGCTCAACGTCAACAAGACGCTGGACACCTCCGACGTGAACGCCGATCTGTTCCCGGAGACCCTGTTCACGTCCCATCCCTTCCGCTTCAACATCAAGAACCTGGTGACGCACTACGGAACCGTCTCGCAGGAGGCCGGGGCCTATATGCCGCAGTATGACATCCCCGACTACGGCTCCGCGAGCTCCGGCACTCTGCAGAATGCCGCCGGCGCGAAGTACAGCCTCTCCGGCGGAACCGCCTCGTCCGGCGCAGTCGATACGAGCGGAATCTTCAGTCTCCTCCCCGGGGAGACCGCCACCTTCGACAACCAGTTCCGCCGCGGCAGCTACATTGCGCTGAACGAAACGCTCAGCACGGAGGAGGCCGCCCTGTTTGAGACGAAGTGGACCATGCAGGGCGCCGACGGGAACAACGTCACTTCCTTCGGCACCGGCACTTCCGTGATCAACGCGTCTGCGCCGAGCATGGTCGCGCACGGGGGCACCGCCGTGGACGACGGCCGCACGGAGAACAAGTTCAATTACGACGACACGCAGGACGGAAGCAGCATCAACGCCTACAAGGGCGGCGATGCGTACCATCCGGAGAACACCTTCGTCTTCCGCTCTTACAGCAAGCCGGACGCGACCCTGGGCGAGACGGAGCTGACGGTTCTGTACGCCAACAAGGTCAAGGTCGGCAGCCTGGAGATCAAAAAGCAGCAGGCTGCGGTCTCCGATCCGCTGACCGGCCCCTACACCTTCAACGTCGTCTTCAGCAACGTCGGCGGCCTTGATCTGGAGGGTACGAACGACATCACGACGACCGTGACGGTCCCGCTCGGCGGGAGCGCGAAAATTGAGGGCATCCCCGTCGGCACGGAGTACACGATCACCGAAGCTGTGCCGGAAGGCACCGAGCTTCTGACGATCGACGTGGCGGACGTCACTGCCGCCGCGGCACCCGCCGCGAGCGGAAGCATCGCCGAAAACCAGACCGCCACACACACCTTTGTGAACGCGAAGAAGCCCACCGTGGAAGCGAGCGTGAACAAGGTCTGGCTCAAGGCGGACGGGACGGCCGGCCAGGCGCCCGTGGAGACGATCTCCCTGCGGCTGGAGAAGAGCCTGAACGGGACGGACTGGAGCGCAGTCACCGGGTATGAGACTGTCTCGCTCGGCACGAACGGCTGGGCCGCGCGCTTTGAGAAGCTGGACAAGTACGAGGATTACAAGGCCGCGCACCTCAAGCCCTACCGGTACCGCGTGGTTGAGCTTGGGACAGAGAACAATTACATCTTCTTTGCCGACGAGCGCTATGAAGTCTCGTATTCACAGTCCGACACGGAGACCTCCTTCGCCACGACCATCACCAACAAGCACGCGCCCATCCTCTATGACCTGACGATCAGTAAGACCGTCACCGGCAACCTCGGCAGCAGGTTCAAGTCCTTCTCCTTCACGCTTACCCTGAAGGACAAGAACAACCTGGCTCTTGCGGATACCTCCTTCACCTGTGAGGGTGCGCAGACCAGCATCACCACGGACTCCGACGGCAAGGCGACCTTCTCCCTCAAGAACGGCCAGCAGCTCACGATCAAGGGCATCCCAAAGGGCTGCGCTTACACGGTCGAGGAGGAAGACCTCACCGCCTCCGGCTATACGACCACCGTGGACGGCAGTGAAGGCCTCACCGCCTCCGGCACGCTGAACGAGAATGCCGCGCACAGCTTCGTCAACAACAAGCAGACGGTGATCCCCACCGGCGTCTCCATGGAGCCGCGCAGTCTGCTGCTGATGGCGCTGGGCTTCACGGTCCTGGTGCTGACGAGTCTGAGCCTGCGGCGCATGGACAGGCGCGGGAAACGGAAAGCCTGACGCCGCGCGGCAAAGCAAAAGAAATAGAATGCCAAGCAAAAACACCGCCTTTCGGCGGTGTTTTTGCTTGGCGTCGAGACTCCCAAAAAAGGGCGGCGAAGAAGGGAACCAGAGCCGCGGGGGAGCGCGAGGGGATTCACTCAGTTAAAGATACAAATAACTGAGACTCACGATTACGATACTTCCAAATATGATTTTGGAGGTATATCCCATGACAACACAGAAATCCTTTTTTGAGAAGAATGGCGGCACTTATTCACGGGTCGGCGATGTGCTCCTTCCCGACCTTTTCATTGGAGCAGCAGAACAAAGGCCCATCGGCAAGTTTGGCCGGATGCGGAAACACTATCTAAAGAAGCAGCGCCCGTTGCTTTATTCGGAACTGCTGCTGTCCGGAAAACTGTATCCGCACCTTTTGGAAATCGATGAAGCCTGCGAAGATCGTGTGGAACTGCTTGTCCTGCAAATGGCAAAGTGTGAGGGCGTGACCGAGACACTCAAAGCTGCCAATCAGATGGAATGGGTCAGACAGATGAACAGCATCCAGAACCGTGCGGAAGAGATCGTGCGCACGAGCTCGTGTACTGCTGAGGGAGGGGGTACAGAGATGCAAGTTTTGGAAGACCTTTACCTCGGCGATGTTCGTCCCAGCGACCGCGGCTTTAAGCGAAACAGCCAGTACGCGAAGGCTTTGGACGAAGTGGTCAAAGCCGGTGATGCTCTGACCGAAGGCCTCACCGAAAAACAAAAGGAGTTGTTCGAGGACTACATGACCGCCCAGAGGGAGGTCAATGTTCTTACCGATTGCGAGACGTTTTGTGTGGCCTTCAAGCTCGGCGCGAAGAACATGCTGGATGTGCTGACAGACAGCCCGATGAAAGAAATCTAAACATGAATGACTGTGCCGGAATGAGTCGAGAGGCTCCTTCCGGCACGTTTTCTTATTTGAGAATCAAGCTGACCTGGCGCTGAACAACAGCGCTGAGCAGTTCGAGCCTGTTTTCGCTGATTGGGATTCTCGGATGATTCTCGAACTGGAAGCCTTTCAGCTTTTCCAGGTCGACACGGATATCATCCATTATGAGGCCGCGCGCGGTGACAATGAAATCGCGTCCCAGCTTCGGACGGCAATGGTCGATATACCAATCAGGCGCGGCCAGCGCGTCCTCGTCCAGTTCAGGGAACAGCGCACGGTTGTTGTCAAAGACAGGCGCCATGCCGACAATCTCCATGGTCTGGTTATCAAACAAGAAGCCGAAGTTTCCGTAGTGGCGATCCGGGTTCAATGTCAGCGCATCGAGTACGCACATCCGACGGAAGTCACCATCGCTTCCAAGCGTCTGGCAATAGTCCAGCAGACGCGGGATCGTCTGCTCTCCATGGAACACAGCACTGGCCTTGGCAAGTCCTGTTGCTTCCGTTGTGAACAACGGGCACTTGCTCACAAGCTTATCGTGATACAGATCCAGGTCATACTGCACTGCGTTCGGGCAGATGTGTCGGGCAAGCTGGGAAACCAGAAACTCGGAGACCGGCTCAATCACATGTAGGCCGCTGCCGCTCTTGTAAAGCCATATCCCGTCCACATCCCGTACCCAACACTTGGCGTAATAGCCATCCGTGCCGAACTCCGGTGATGTTGAGGAAAGATCTGTCTCACTGATCACGCCGTCAAAGGCGGCTTCGCTCACAAGTTGGTCGAACTCGTTTTGATACAGGGAAACGATGTCCCAGCAGAGATCGTTGTCCGCCTCCTTCACCCAGAAGGTGTCATTCAGAGACAGGGCGTGGGTGACGCGGAGAAAGCCCTCCAGATCGTCGCAGCCGTAACGCTCCAGCAGTTCTTTAATGTGCTTGCGGTGTTTGGGGGCCTGTCGACGCGACAGGAAGTCATTAAGCTTACCGTAACCGATCGGGCGAAGCTCAGTCAGCCATTCGGTCTCTGTGAACTCCGGCTCGTCAAAAGCGTTGCGCTCGCAGGCAAAGCGGAGCACGGGCAGATCCCGGTTCATCAATACGTATTCTCTTGTCATGCTTCCGCCTCCTTCCGTTCTATTGTAGCATATTATTGCCGTTTATACAATGCTTTTCGTTGATATATGGCATGTTCACTCATTCCTTAAGCATCCAATTATCGTTGTCAGACTTGCTGATTCTGCCTACTTTTTCTGCCCAAACAATCCCGCCCAGGAAGAGAGCACTTACTGCGCTGCCGATCCGGTTGATTCCCATAAGGTTCGCAGCAGCGCGAATCAGATCCTCTTGCGGGAGGCTGAACTGCTCCTCAAGGGCGCGGCATACGGCATTAGCTGCCTCCTGAACAGGAATCTCTTTCGCATCACGTTTACTGTCGCCCTCACCGTTGGTACGGAACTCCATATAGGTGCGAGGGTTCTGCGTGGGTTTCCAAAAAAAGCGTTCTTCACCTTGGATCGTGCTATTCAGATTCATAGATTTATAAATACCATTACGTTCTGACCCGCATTCAGTACTGGAGCAGACAGGTGCAGCAGGACGATGGCCAACTCTTGGATCATCTCCTGAAAGCCGGTGATCGGGAACGCACAGCGGAGGCAAAGAGGCAGACTTCGGAACTGAAGAAGGCTGAAAAACGGAAGGGCGAGGTTGACCGTGCTTTCTCCAAAATGTATGAGGACTGGGTTGCTGAGCGCATCACGGAATACAATTTCAATTTGCTCTCTCAGAAGTACCAGGCAGAGCAGGCGGAACTGGAACAAAAGATCCAAAAGCTGAAAGCAGATATGTCTTCCGTAAAGGAAACTGCGGAAAACGCGGAGAAATGGATCGAGCTGTTCAAGAAGGTCGGATACCCCGAAGAACTGACCGCTGAGCTGCTGAATACGCTGATAGAGAAAATCCTGATCCACGAAGCCACCGAAGGAGAGTTCGGCGGCCGGGATCAGGAGATTGAGATCATTTACCGCTTTGTCGGTAAGATCGATTGATTTATGTCTTTAACTGTGTGAAACCGGGGGCAAGGCCCGCCTCGCGTTTGGATAACCCGCCGTCCGAAAAAGGCGGAGGGTATCCGGCTTTTTCGGGTCATGGCATTTTGCCCCGGGCAAAATGCCCGGCGGCGAAAGCGTTTCGCGTGTCCGGCTGGGGACGGCGCCTATGCCGGGCTCATTCGCTCAGCAGCCACACGAAGCCGTAGGGCGGAAGCTCCCAGGTGCCGCTGATCTCCAGCTCGTCCCCGCGCACGAGGTTTTTGCGATGGCCGAGGGTGAAGAGGATCGCGTGCTTCCAGTGCTCGCTGAAATTGAAGACCATCGTCAGCTCCTGCCCGTTGAGGCGGCGCTTGACGCCGAGCAGGGAGATATCGCCCGGATCAAAGGTGCTCACCTCGGCGTCGGCCGAGAAGATCGGATTCTCGCGGCGAATGCGCTCGAGCGCCGCGATGCCCTCGAAGAGCCGTCCCTGGCGGGTTTCGGGATCGTGGCGCAGCTCGGCCTCCTCCCAGAGGAAGGCGCCTCGATGCAGATAGCGGCTGTCCTCCCGCTTCTTCGGGTCGTCGTGGTAGCCGTAGTCGTTGAGCTGGCCGATCTCGTCCCCTGCGTAGAGGATGGGCACGCCGCTCTGGCAGAGCAGCCACGCATGCAGCATCAGATCGCGGTCGATGGCAAGCGAGAGCGCCCCTGTGTTCCCTTCGCGCTCCGCCGCCTCGATCCCGAGCAGCGAGGCCGTCGTCCCGCACAGGCGCGAGTCGCCCAGGCGGGGATCGTCGTTATAGCGCTCGCCCCGGGCGAAGCTGCCGTAGAACTCACCGGTAAAGAAGGCGTTGAGGAATGCCTTGTGCGTCACCTCGTACATGCTGAACCAGCGCAGGAAGGGGTAGTCCAGCCCCCAGCCGATATCATCGTGGCAGCGCAGATAGTTCAGGAAGATATAGTCGCGCGGCAGTCCCGCCACCGTATCCACCTGGTGGCGCAGCAGCCTCGTGTCCCTGGTGGCAACGGTGTGCCAGGTGGTGCACATGGTGGTGGCGTTGTAGAGCATATGGCACTCCGGACGCTGAACGTCGCCGAAGTATGGCGCGAGCTTCTCCGGCGCCATGACCACCTCGCCCAGCAGCAGCACGGAGGGGCAGGCGATCTCGCACAGGAGGCGCATCATCCGCACGATGCTGTGCACCTGCGGGAGGTTGCGGCAGTCGGTGCCGAGCTGCTTCCAGATGTAGGGCACGGCGTCGATGCGGATCACGTCGATGCCCTTGTTGGCTAGGAAGAGCAGGTTGTCCGCCATGGCGTTGAGCACCGCGGGATTGCCGTAGTTGAGGTCCCACTGATAGGGGTAGAAGGAGGTGAGCACGTACTTGCCGAGCTCCTCCAGGTAGGTGAAGTTGCCGGGTGCGGTGACGGGGAAGACCTGCGGGACGTGCTTTTCGTATTCGTCCGGCACCGTCCTGTCGTCGTAGAAGAAGTAGTAGTCCTGATACTCCTTCTCGCCCGCGCGGGCCTTGCGGGCCCAGAGGTGATCCTCGCTCGTGTGGTTCATGACGAAGTCCATACACACGGAGACGCCCCCCTCATGACAGGCGGCGGTCAGCGCCTCCAGATCGGCCATGGTGCCGAGCTCGGGCTTGACCTTGCGGAAGCTCGCGACCGCGTAGCCGCCGTCGCTGCGGCCGTCCACGGTGTCGAGGAAGGGCATGAGGTGCAGGTAGTTGACGCCCGTCTCTTTCAGATAATCGAGCTTCCCGCGCACGCCGTTGAGCGTGCCCGCGAACTGGTCGACGTAGAGGCACATGCCGAGCAGGTCGTTGCCCTTGTACCAGCCCGGGTCCTGTTCCCGCTCGCGGTCCCGCTGCTTGAGCGTGGTGCTGCGGCTGCGATAGCGGCTGCCCAGCGTTTTGAGCAGCTCGTCCAGCGCCTGGCGCTGCTCGGGGTAAAGGGAAAGGAAGAGCGTTTCCAGCTCCTCCTGCCGAGAGGCAAAGCGGCGATCAAACTCCGAATTCATGAATAACCCTCCCATAATGATGATAGGATGGCGAAACGCCGCGGGGCGTTCCGCCGGGCTGCTTTTCTGCCCGGCAAAACGGAATCGCTGTTTTGCCGGATGCTCCTGCCTGACAGGAAGCTTTGATTCTTCCCGGCCGGGGATCTCTTGTATTCATTCTCTCAGAGATCTGTATCGATCGACTTTGGGATAATTGTAACATAGGGATAATACCCTGTCAAACACAAAGCCCCGCCGAACGGAGATTCCGAACGGCCGGGGCCTTGCTTGCTTTCTTTCATTCGGCTGCGTTCACTCCGCGTAGACGCGGGGAACGCGCTTGGACACGGCGCACAGCAGCTCATAGGGGATGGTCTGCGCCGCGTCGGAGAGCTTGTAAATGTCGTTGGCGGGGCCGAAAAGCTCCACCTCGCTGCCCACGTCCGCCTCCGGCAGCTCCGTCAGGTCGATCATGCACATGTCCATACAGATGCTGCCGCGCTGAGGGGCGAAGCCGCCCTTCGCCGCGAAGCTGCACTTGTTGGAGATCAGCCGCGGCAGCCCGTCGGCATAGCCGATGGCGATCACGCCCATGCGGGTGCGCCGTTCGGTGACAAAGCGGCGGCCGTAGCTGACCGAGGTGCCGGGCTCGTAGAACTTGATGGTACTGACTGTGGTGACGAGGCGCATACAGGGCTTCAGGCCGAGGCGTCCGCTCGTATCGCCGTAGCCGTAGAGCAGCAGCCCCGGGCGCACCATATCGAGCGTCATCTCGGGGTAGCTGACCACGGCGCCGGAGTTGGCGCAGTGCCGGATCGCGAAGCGGCGGCCGCTGCGGCTCTCGACAGCGTCGATCACGTCGGTGAAGAGCTTGAACTGGGCGCGGGTATAGGTCTCGCAGTCCTCCCCCGGCTCGTCGGAGACGGCGAAGTGGGTGTAGATCCCCTCCGGCTCCAGGTTCGGCAGCGCCACGGTCCTGAGCAGGTTCTCCACGCCGGTCTCAAAGTAGTTCCCCGCGCAGAGATAGCCGAGGCGGGACATGCCGGTGTCCAGCTTGATGTGGATCCTGAGCGTCTTCCCGAGCGCCGCGGCCGCCTCGGCGTACTCCCGCGCCTTGGCCAGCGCGCTCACGGTCTGGGTGATGCCGTTTTCGATCAGCGTGCCGGTGTAGGCCGGGGGCGTGTGCCCGAGGATCAGGATCGGCATCCGGATGCCGTTCTCGCGCAGTTCCATCGCCTCGTCGAGGCAGGAGACCGCCAGATAGTCCGCCCCGGCCTCCTGCAGCAGCCTTGAGACCGCGATAGCCCCGTGACCGTAGGCGTCGGCCTTGACGACGCCGAGGAAGCGGCAGCCCTCCGGCAGGCTTCTGCGGATGGCCTCGTAGTTATGGCGGATGTTCGGGAGCGAGATCTCCGCCCACGTTCTCTTTTGCAGGTCGTTCATTTGTCTTCAGCTCCAATCGTTCAGTTCAAGGAATACGCTGACCTTCCCGTCGCTCGCGAGCTCCGCTCTCGCGGGGATCATTCCCTCGCGGAACCAGACCTCGGCCGTCAGATGGTCGTCGGGGATCAGGCGCAGCACGGTCATCCCATCCTCCTCCCAGTGGGAGTCCGGATGGCCGTGCAGCAGCGCCTCCGTCAGGCGCGGCAGGGCGTTCATGGGCGTGAGCCCGTAGGGGTCCAGCGGCGGCGTGTCGAGGATCATCCCCTCGTACTGGAGCGCCGTACCCTCCTCCGTCACACGGGCGGAGATCCCCTCGATCAGCGCGGGGGCGAGGACGGTGACGCGCTCTCCCCCGGCGTCCTTCTCATAGCGCAGGGTAAAGCACACGCTCCGGTCCGGGTACTCGGCGCGCAGCTCGGCGGTGTACGAGAGGCTCTCTCTTCCGGCAAGCTCCGCGGCAAAGGCGTCATAGCGATTGCGCACGGCCCGCCCGCCGCAGGCGGTGAGCGTCAGCGCGGCAAGGATCATCAGCGTCAGCAGGACTTTTTTCATGGGTTCCCTCCTAATGGCAGCAGTCCGGGATACCCAAGTCTATGCGGACACGCACTATTATAATGACAAACGGCGGATTCGTCAATTTTTCTCTTGCGAAATCAGGCGGAATATGATAATGTATTTTGTGCTGTGAACGGGAAAATAGTGCGTTCCACGGATCTCAGAGAGTGGGGGTCGCCGGCTGCAAGCCCCCTGGTCCGCCCGCGCTTGGTTCGCCCGGGAGCTCCGGCCAATCCCCGGCGCGTCAGATGCGTTATTGTCTGAAAGAGTTGCGGCGCTTTATGCCGAACGTGGGTGGTACCGCGGAAGCTTTGCTTTCGTCCCCGAGCACGGGGATGGAAGCGTTTTTTGTTTTATAAGGAGAATCAAATGGAAGAAATGATGCAGAAGCTGCGGGAGGCCTCGATCCGGGCCATCCTGGAGAGCGAGAGCGCGGAGAGTCTGGAAGCCCTGCGCGTCAAGTATCTCGGCAAAAAGGGCGAGCTGACCGGCATCCTCCGGCAGATGGGCAAGCTCTCCGGCGAGGAGCGCCCCGCCATGGGCCAGCTGGCAAACCAGCTCCGCCAGGACATTGAGAACGCCATCGACGCGCGGCGGCAGGAGCTGCAGAGCGCGATGATGGAGAAGAAGCTCGCGCTCGAGGCCATCGACGTGACCCTTCCCGCCCAGGACGTGCGCATCGGCCACAAGCACCCGATGTACAACGTGCTCGACCAGATCAAGGACATCTTCATCGGCATGGGCTTTGAGATCGTGGACGGCCCCGAGGTCGAGCTGGCGGACTACAACTTTACCAAGCTCAACATCGAGGACAGCCACCCCTCCCGCGAGTGGACGGACACCTTTTACTTCAATGAGGACAGCAGCATCCTGCTGCGCACCCAGACCTCGCCCATGCAGGTGCACGCCATGGAGACGAAGTCCCTGCCCATCCGCATGATCGCTCCCGGCCGCGTCTACCGCAAGGACGAGGTGGACGCCACCCACTCCCCCATGTTCCACCAGATCGAGGGCATGGTCATCGACAAGGGCGTGACCATGGCCGACCTCAAGGCCACGCTGAATCTCGTTGTGGAGAAGATCTACGGCGAGGGCACGGTCACCCGTTTCCGTCCGCATCACTTCCCCTTCACCGAGCCGAGCTGCGAGATGGACATCCAGTGCCACAAGTGCGGCGGCAAGGGCTGCCCCACCTGCAA
>JAEEGL015101026.1_pt1 | contig 12106 bp, 11 predicted proteins | sample 9134231 | NCBI WGS metagenome assembly JAEEGL01 (sample SAMN16246548, study PRJNA631951) | gut metagenome | biome: gut microbiome; feature: rumen; material: fiber-attached | host: Bos | place: Iran: Karaj | collected 2018-10
ACCTCTAACCTCTAACCTCTCACCTCTCTCATTCCCATACTCCTGCGCTGTCAATCCTGCAGTACCCACTCTCAGAAAACCGAAGTTCCAATACAGCAAATCGAAGAGCATTGTGCCTATCGCTATGCCTCCTATGGCGGCCGCATTGCTGATATGACCGGCAATGGCGGTGTCCACAATACCTACCAAAGGTATCGTGATGTTGGCAAGAATGCTGGGAAATGCCAGTCTCACCACTTCCTTGTTTATTATTCTCCGGTTGATACTCATTCCCCCTTTTCAAATTTCTGCAAAGATACAAAATATTTGCAAATATCACAAATATGCACTATCTTTGCACTCGTTATGAATATACTGACTACTCCAATTGAAGGCTTGCTTGTTCTCGAGCCGCAGGTGTTTGGCGATGCACGCGGTTTCTTCCTTGAAACCTACAATCAGCAGCGATATCGTGAGGCGGGTATTGATGCACATTTCGTGCAGGATAATATGTCGCAGTCGCAATATGGCGTGGTGCGCGGATTGCATTTCCAGAAAGGTGAAGCTGCTCAGGCGAAACTCGTGCAATGCATCGAAGGTAAAGTGCTCGATGTGGCTGTCGATTTGAGAAAAGGAAGCAGAACTTTCGGGCAATGGTATGCTGTCGAACTATCGGCTGACAATCATCGCCAGTTCTTTATTCCGAGAGGGTTCGCTCACGGGTTCAGTGTCTTGTCCGAAAAAGCGTTGTTCTCATATAAATGCGACAACCTCTATTGTCCTCAGGCGGAAGGAGGAATCTTGCTTACAGATGCCGATCTCAATATCGATTGGCGTGTACCCGTCGAAAAGATGATTCTCTCGGAGAAAGACAAAAGGCATCCTTCCTTCAAGCAGTTTTGCAAGGAATTGGGAGTTTAATTGGTAATTTCCCTCTCTGTTGTGAGAGGGTAGGAGAGTTTTTGTATGAATATTCTAGTAACAGGAGCTAACGGTCAGTTGGGAAACGAAATGCGTGTCGTCTCCAAAACTCGTTCTGAGCATAATTGGTTTTTCACCGATGTTCAGGAACTTGATATCACCGACCGTGAGGCTATTCGCACTTTCATGAAGCAGCACAAAATCAATGCTGTTGTCAATTGTGCTGCTTATACTAATGTCGACAAAGCGGAAGCCGACGAGCAAACGGCATATCTCATCAATGCACTTGCGGCTGAAAATCTTGCAGTTGTGGCAAGCGAAGTCAAGGCATTGCTCGTACATATTTCCACCGACTATGTTTTCGATGGTAATGCTTCTGTGCCTTATAAAGAATCCGATACTCCGGACCCGAAAACTGCTTACGGACGCACCAAACTCGCAGGAGAACAACTTATTCTAGCTGCTTGTCCCGATGCTTATATTATACGAACTGCATGGCTTTATTCTTCATTTGGAAACAACTTCGTAAAGACCATGTTGCGTCTTGGTGTTGAGCGTGATACCATCTCTGTGGTTAATGACCAGATTGGCACTCCTACTTATGCTGCCGATCTCGCCAAAACCATTATGATAATCCTCACGGTAACCACTCACCTGCCATCAGTCTCCGCTAATCACTTAGCGGCAAGCTTTCCCCGAATCTACCATTTCACAAACGAAGGTGTTTGCTCTTGGTATGATTTCACACGTGAGATTCATCGACTCGCCGGCATTCAATGTCAGGTCCTTCCCATCACTTCCGACCAGTATCCGCAGAAAACTCCAAGACCGCATTTCTCTGTACTCGACAAACAAAAGATTTCCGAAGATTTCGGTATTCTGATTCCGCAATGGCAGGACTCGCTTGCCGAGTGTTTGAAAATCCTCAATGTGGAAAATAGAACAATTTGACAGTGCCGGCGGATAAGCCGAAAGTAGCCGAGTGTTTGCCTACCTCATTTTTGCCTCAATCTACCTTTTAGAACAATTTGACGCTTTTTGAGAATACTTATTTGCACCTGATTCTGATCCTTCGCAATATTTCTAAATATTGATGCATAAATATTCATATTTGCTAGTATATGGCTATTTTTGTTAAGAAAAACCGCTTTTTTCTTCAAAAAAACACTTTTTTTCTTGCAAATAAGAAAAAAATACCGTAATTTTGTGGGCAATAATAGATATTGTTTATCTGAAATCAAACATCTAATTAACATTAATATAAACTCAACAAAACATTTACTACAATGAAAAAGGTATTTCTTTTTGCTGTTGCAGCTATGTCGCTGCTCCTCACGGGTTGCTATGTAGAACCCACTGAAATCGATGAAGCTACTTTGCCCGACAAAGTGACTGTTCAAGGTTTTGTGCGCTACATCTATAATAACAATAAAGGTGTGGCTCAGGATCCCGAGATTGTACCTGAAGCTGAAGTTCTTGTTTACTATGGTATTAAAGATCCAGAAACAGGTGCAATGAACTACAAACGTTACGATGTTAAAGCTGACAAGAATGGTTACTTCGCTATTAAACTTGGTGTTAAACCAGGTCAAGCTATCGACGAAGTTAAAGTTCAGTGCAGTATGTCTGTTGACGCTGACCATCCTGATAAGTTTGAAACCACTTATGCTTATAATACAAGCAATAGCAAATGGGAAGAAACCAGTGCTGACTATTATGCAGAAGTGTCAAAAACCAATCTTACCGGTGGAAACAGCTATTTTTATGATGTTCAGATGGTGGCTGTAGCTTATACTTCCGACCCACTTCTTACACAACCCTAATAATCATGTGTGTGGACAACATGATGCTTAATTATCTCAATTATTAATCATTTTAAGAAAGGACAGACGCATGAAAAAGTTAATGGCTATGCTTCTCGCAGTGACACTGGCAGCTCCTGCTGTCTTCGCTCAAGAGAAGAATAAAGAATGGAATGAGCCTAAAGTAGGCGATATCGCTATCGGTGTTACTTTCAACCCCGTTAGCTTGGGTAGTCGCTTGGCTGTGCAACCTGACCTCGGTAAAGCCGTCAATGGTACAGTTGCTGGTAATATGGCGCTCGAAAAACAAATGTATGCTCTCTCGCAAGACCCTGTTGCTGCTTTCCGCATCAAATATCGTTTTGCTGAAAACTGGAACTTCCGAGCTTCACTCGGTCTTAGCGGTAGTCATATTCATTACACTGAATATGTTCCCGATGATGAGGCTATCCTCCTTAATCCCGCTTCCGAAAACAAAGTTGCTGATGTCGTTAAATCAGACCTCAATTCTGGAAACCTCGCTCTCGGAGCTGAGTTCGTAAAAGGTAAAAAACTCAAATTCGTCATGGGATTCAGTTTCCTCTATGCTATCGGTGGTGGTAACCTCGCCTTCACGTATGGCAACCAAATGAATGCTCTCAACCCCGTGCCAAGCACTCTCCCGTATTCTGGTTGGATCAGTGGCGCTACGCCTGCTCTCAACCCAGATGCTAATGCTGGTGCTGCTCAGGGTATCGCTTGGGCTCGTCCTCTCAAAACCTACAACTCCGGTATTCACCATGGTATTGGTGCTCAGGTCGACATGGGTATCGAGTGGTTCTTCCAGGATCGTATCTCTTTGGGTGCTGCTGTTACGTTCACTCCAATCATGTTCACTTTCCAGCCGCAAACCTACACCATCATGGAAGGTTTCAGCACTAAGAGTGCACAAGTGGAAGAGTATCACCTCTTGGTTAGCCCCGGTGGTTGGTCATGCCTCTATGGAACTGAAAACCTCGGTTTCCAGATCTCGCTCAACTATTATTTCTAATATGATTATCTCTTCATGAGATGGATTGTATATAGAAGTATTTAAATACAAAATTTATATAGTATGAAAAAGTTATTTTATTTTATGTCGATGTTGGCTCTAGTAGCCTTCGTGGGCGCATGTAATCCTAATCCCGAGGAAGGTCCGGAGGAAAAGGTTGAACCTTCCAAGATCAGCTTTGTCGAGGCTTTCCAGGAGTTTTATATGAACAAAGGTGAGACCATTCAACTCACTTATACTATTGCTCCCAAGGATGTTAATGTTCCTTACACCCTCAAGTGGGAGAGCGATGACGAGGAAATCGCTATCGTTGATGATGAAGGTAATGTAGAAGCACTTGCTCTTGGTGAAGTTACCATCACTGTCTCCATCGAGGAGTATCCTGATGTTAAACCCGCTACATCTTCTATCAAAGTGCTGAATCCTATCAAATCCGGTGACTTCCTTTATGCTGACGGTTCATGGGGCGAAAGCACTATGGATAAAGACATCATCGCTGTTGTTTACTGGATTGGTAACCCGACTCTCTTCGACCCGATTCTTGAAGTTGACTATCCTAACTGCACCCACGGCTTGGCTATCTCGCTCAAGCAAGGTAAAGTAGGTCAGTGGCAGAAAGACTTCATGCAACGCTTCCTTGGCGCAGGTATGGACGATCTGAATGAATGGGAGAAAACTGCTGAAACTGCATTCTGCAGAGGTGATGCAGGTATGGCAGAATGGGCTGTTGCTCACTCTGACTACGGAGACTTGGTTCTCCCCTATGTAGAAAATGAAGATCTGCGCGCAGGAAGAGGATTCTGCGGAGTCGGTGGTTACACCTACACTGCTATCTTTGAGGAATTCATGAATTCCGATCCTGAAGCTGCAAAGTATCCTCTTGAGATCTACACCAACACCATGGAACTCGTAAAGGATATTGAAGCTCCTGCTAATACTTCCGGTTGGTATGTGCCTTCTATGTTTGAGGCTGGCTTGATGATCAACACTGCTCTCACAAAACCGACTGACTTCGACAGTGATGCTAAAGATGAGGGCGGTAATCCGCTGATTGCTCACAACAACAACAATCTCTCTGTATTGAACGGTCGTCTCGCTCACCTTGCCGGTATTGCAGAACCACTGCCTACCAAAGGTTGCATCGCTACAGCTTCCGACTTGGTATTCCCGATTGGATCAATTATTATGGATGGAAACTGCCACCTCGCTTTCGGTTGGCTGGCTGTTTGCTCTGTAACTGTCAAGAGCCAATCTGAAATTGATGCCATGACATCTGAAGAGAAAACCAAATATTATGAGGATTTGGATGAAGCCAATGCTAGATATAAAGCATGGATGGAGAAAAACGACATAGAATGGAAAGAGGAATACGGAAACGAGAATATGTACACTCGTTCTGAAAGATTCCTTACCTTCTATGGATATGAGTATTCTGAGGATTTAGTAGGTGAATTGTCTCTCAGCGTTGCCTTTGGTTTATGGGGTGCATTGATGACAGCTCCTGCATATGCCAATGTTGACGTAGAAACAGGAACGAGCAATATAGTAAGCCCGATGTACATAGGCGAGGCTCCTGAATTCTCAGGTTGCAAGGGTTATGACAACGTACATGACTATGTTCGTGCTGTAATTGCGTTCTAACTTGGTATACTTCACGAAGCTTACGAGCTACTCATTCCGAAGCTCACTCAAGCTCAGTGTAAGCTCAGTTGAAGCCGAGTGAGTAATACCATTCTGATATCCTTAACGGATATAATAAACAAAGAGTTGCCCCACAGCAGCTCTTTGTTATTTCTATTCATTTATGTGTTCTTTTGTTCTTTTGTTCCAGAAGAGTAGGCTAAGAGTAGTCTTATATTCGGCTTGGGATATTTGAACATAAGTACAATAAAGCAGATCGTTGGTCACTGTTAAATGAACATTAGAACAAAAGAACACATAATTTAGTAGAATTATGCTCTATGCATTATGAATTATACATTATGCATTATGAATTAAACCATCCCTTCCTCAAACGTATAATTCAGGAAATCGTTTAGAGGTTTTGCCGCTTTGCATATCTCCATAAAGCGGTCAAGAAAATCGGGAGCACAAACCTCTTCGTCGGTGAGCATACAGGAGATGGTGAAGGTTTTGCGCTTCAACCAGTCGGCATGAATGAATTCTTGTGGGAAACCTGCAGGCACTTTCTTTAGCATAGCATATGTGTCGAAATCATCGAAGTATTTTCTAAATTCGGCATTCTCGAATATCTCCTCCACTTCATCGTAGTTATCGAGAATCGACATGCGTATTGCTCTCAATAGATCCGGCTCAGGGCACCACATTCCTGCAGCAAACATGCACTCACCAGGTTGCAGATGCAGATACCATCCTCCCCACTGACTCTTCTTGCCTCCATGAGCGGCAATGAAACTGCCGAAATGGTCTTTGTATGGAGTCTTGTCTAATGAGAAACGTGTATCTCTGTAGATTCGCCATATGCAGTCTTGAGGTTTGAGTATGGCAAGTTGAGGATCCAGTTCTGCCATCCTCTCTATCCATTCTTCTGTAAAATTCTCAAAATCCTGCTTGCAAGCGTTATATTCATCTTTATGTTGATGAAACCACTCTCTGTTGTTATTCCTCACCAGCGCACTCAAGTATTTCAGTATTCGTTGTGTATCCATTCTTAATTCTTCATTCTTAATTCTTCACTCTTAATTCTTCACTCTTAATTCACCAGTGCTTGCACGTAATAGTATATCATCATTCCGCAAGCAATCAGTTTCAGTATAGTCCCGAACAATAGTCCTATAAACGAACCGAATCCTGCTTTTAGTGCTGCTGCTGCATTCTTTCCGTCAAACAACTCAAACACCACTGCGCCCACAAACGGACCTATCACTATTCCCCAAGGACCGAAAAACAAACCTATTACAAGTCCTATCGTACTTCCCCATACTCCTAGTTTGCTTCCTCCATAGCGCTTTGTTCCCCATGCGGGTACTACGTAGTCAAGCACCTGAAGCACTACCACTATCCCCAACCATATCAGCAAGAAGGTGGTTGAGTACTGCACGCGATCGGTTGCATGAAGAAGTATCAAACCTATATACGACAATGGCACGGAGGGTAATACCGGCACTATGCAACCTACCAGACCTGCCAGCAGGAATATTGCGGCAAGTATCATCAAAAATATATCCATGGTTCTGAAATGTGGGGTTAATAATAGTCAGTTGGTATTAAAGAGTAGAGACGCATTATTAAGCATGCGTCTCTACTCTTTATTTGCAACCTGATTAGAATTCAATCTTCGGAGCATGCTTTGCTTCTGCATCTGCTTCGAAATACGGTTTCTTCTTGAATCCGAATACGCTTGCTACGATGTTGTTCGGGAACTTGCGGATAAGAGTGTTGTAAACTCTTGCTTGCTCGTTGAAGGTGTTGCGGGCAACTGCAATACGGTTCTCAGTGCCTTCCAATTGTGTCTGCAAGTCTTTGAAGTTCTCGTTTGCTTTCAAATCAGGATAAGCCTCTGCTACTGCCATCAATCTACCAAGAGCTTGGCTCAGTTCGCCTTGAGCTGCCTGGAATGCCTGAAGTTGCTCCTCGGTGAGGTCTTCTGCATTGACGGTAATCTGAGTTGCTTTGGCGCGTGCGTTGATAACGCCTTCCAAGGTCTCCTTCTCGTGAGTAGCATAACCTTTCACTACTGCTACAAGGTTAGGAATCAGGTCCATACGACGCTGATATTGGTTCTCTACTTGGCCCCAAGAGGTTTCTACATTCTCCTGCTCGGTTACCATAGAATTGTACTGACCCATCATCCAAAAAGCGATGATGCCGACCACTGCCACAATGATAATGGTCCAAAGAATTTTTTTGCTCATAAATAATTGGTTTTTGAGTTGTTGATGTTTATTGTTTGTTTTTATGTTTCTTCATTCGTTTAATTCTCTCTGTTTGCTTGCAAGAGTGACTGGAATAAGGTTAGAATTTTCTTCCTGCACCACCTCCGAAGCTGTGACCTCCGCCCCAACTTCCACTGCTTCTTCCGCCTCCTCCGTAGCTTCCTCCGCTCGAACTGGTAGAGCGAACCAACTTGGGAAGTGTAACCGACACTATTCCTGCAAAGCCGCAGTGAGCACATACCTTGTGGTCTTTCCTCAATCCGGAAGAAGAGTAGGTAGGACTGCTTATGGTCTCGCTGCTTGTAGTCTGGTAGGTTCTTGCTCCGCAAGAAGGACATTCTGCATATTTGCTTGCCAGTTTGCCTTTGTACGACAGCACTTGTATACGTTTGCAATCAGGACATTCCCATACATCATACTCCATCGATTTGAGGCTTACTTCTGCCAATTGTTGCGGAGTAAGGTATCCCGCTTCTGCTGCATTCGGAATCAGTTTCATTGTCGTCTTGCAGTCAGGACAAGGTATAGGACGTTTTCTTATTCCTTTGCGCGCGTACCTATAATATAGGTATAGGAAAAGAAGAGGGAAGGGGAATATCCATGCCAGACAACCGATAGCAGTCTGTGTGCCTGCCGATGAACTGATGAGTTGAGCTTTGCTTTCACCCGGTTTGCCGTTCAGACGCTTGTAGGCAAGCACTGTGAGGCAGATCAGCGCGATCATGGCAAATATGAGATAGTTGTAGGTGGTGTTGTCTTGCTCTTTCGCTTTCCATCCGAGCAGCAACTCTGCTTTTGCAGCATCGGTAAGCAGATGGTCTTCTATGCCTTGCGCTATCGCTATCAATCCGTCATCGAAGTTGCCTTCGCTCAGATAACTGATGTTGTCGTCTATTATCTGTCCGCAGGTGATGTCGGGGAGCAAACCTTCCATTCCTCCACCTGTGATAATCTGAATGTCGCGACTCTCCTTTGCAAGAAACACCAGTACTCCCGTATTCTTTTCTGCCTTGCCTATACCCCATGTGTTGAAGAGTTCGAGCGAGAAGCTGTAAGCTCCGGCATATTTGTCTTCGTCAAACGAGTTGATGGCTACCACGCAAAGCTCCACCTCCACCATCTTGTCGAGTTCGGTTGCTTTCTGGTTGAGTGCATCAACGGTATACGGCTGCAGAACTCCGTCAGGATTGCTTACGTAGTAGTCTTGTCCGAACTGCTTCGGATCGGGCACTGTCTGAATAGTATATACAACAGCACTGACACGCAGAATGAATGCAGAAAGTAAAAATATCAGGGAAATTCTCTTACTCATAACCGTATGTTTTAAGAGGTTTGTATATTCAAAATAATTGTAGTATCTTTGCAATGTTAATCAGGTTTCCTGCTACATTAGATGCTGATAGGCGAAAGAAAACTACAAATATATTATTCGCTTTTCATTATTAATTATTCGCTATTTGCTTTGCGAACCAGTAGCCCCGCCGGGAATCGAACCCGGATCTAAGGTTTAGGAAACCCGTATTCTATCCATTGAACTACAGGGCCGAGAGTGCGCAAAGGCACAAATCTATTTGTTGACTTTGCCATAGAGGCCAAGTAGTTGCGAAGAAACTACAAGGGCCGAGAGTGCACAAAAACAACTTTTTCCGCCTACAAAGATACAAACATTTTTTCAAATGGCAAAGACAAAACAAAAATACTATGTGGTTTGGCGAGGTAAGCAACCCGGAGTATATACCGATTGGGATGAATGTTTCGAGCAGGTAAAAGGCTTCGAAGGTGCAAAATACAAGAGTTTCTCCTCTATAACAGAGGCCGAAGAAGCATTCCAGAAAACTCCTGAAGAATATATCCAACCCAAAGCAACTGCAACGAAGAAAACCATCTCCCCTCTCTGCGGGAGAGGGGCTGGGGGAGAGGTGATTGTGCCTTCGCTATGTGTGGATGCGGCTTGTTCGGGTAATCCCGGCAATATGGAGTATCGGGGAGTATATCTTCTTGATATTCACCAGAATGGAGAACGCGAGGAGCGGGAACTTTTCCGTCGTGGACCTTTCCCTGAGGGCACAAACAATATTGGGGAATTTCTGGCTTTGGTGCACGGCTTGGCAGAACTCCATAAGCAGGGTAATACAACTCTCACTATTTATTCCGACAGCCGCACTGCTCAGTCGTGGGTAAAGCAGAAAAAAGCAAAAACCAAACTTGTGCAAACCGCGAATAACGCCTTGCTATTCCAGCTCATTCAAAGAGCCGAAAACTGGCTTCAGACTCACACTTGGAACAATCCGATTCTCAAGTGGGATACCGAACATTGGGGGGAGATTCCTGCCGACTTTGGGCGAAAATGATATGTCTATTTTGCAAAATGCAAAAAAAATAAAGAAAAATATCCGTAATTAAAATATTATTTGTATCTTTGCATGCTTTAAGCGAAAAACAATTATCAATTGGTCAATTAATCAATTAAACAATTTAAAAATACTATCATTATGACAAAAGTAGCTATTAACGGCTTTGGCCGTATTGGTCGTTTGGCATTCCGCCAGATGTTCGAGGCAGAGGGTTACGAAGTTGTTGCTATCAACGACTTGACCAGCCCCAAGATGCTTGCTCACCTCCTCAAGTATGACACCGCTCAAGGTGGTTTCGCAGGTAAATTAGGTGAAGGTAAACACACTGTTGCTTACAAAGACGCTCAGTTGGCAGAAGATGGCAAGACCGTTCTCGTTCCCGGTTCAATCATCGTTGACGGCAAAGAGATCACTATCTATGCTATGCCTAATGCAGCTGAACTGCCTTGGGGCAAACTTGGCGTTGACGTAGTTCTCGAGTGCACCGGTTTCTATACCAGCAAGGCTAAATCGGAGGCTCACATCAAGGCTGGTGCAAAGAAAGTTGTTATCTCTGCTCCTGCAGGCAACGATCTGCCCACCATCGTTTACAATGTAAACCACAAGACTCTGACTCCGGCCGACACCATCATCTCTGCTGCTTCTTGCACCACCAACTGCTTGGCTCCTATGGCTGACGCTCTCAACAAATATGCTGCTATCCAGAGCGGTATCATGTCTACCATCCACGCTTATACTGGCGATCAGATGATTCTCGATGGTCCTCAGCGTAAAGGTGACCTCCGTCGTAGCCGCGCAGGTGCTCAGAATATCGTTCCCAATAGCACTGGTGCTGCCAAGGCTATCGGTCTGGTTATTCCTGAACTCAATGGCAAACTCATCGGTAGTGCACAACGCGTTCCTACTATGACCGGTTCTACCACTATCCTTATCGCTGTTGTTAAGGGTCAGAACGTTACCAAAGAAGGTATCAATGCTGCTATGAAGGCTGCTGCTAACGAGAGCTTCGGTTACAACGAAGACGAAATCGTTTCCAGCGACGTTATCGGTATGCGTTTCGGTTCACTCTTCGATGCTACCCAGACTATGGTTTCGAAGATCGACGACGACACCTATCAAGTGCAGGTTGTTAGCTGGTACGACAACGAGAACAGCTACACCAGCCAGATGGTTCGCACTATCAAGTATTTGGCAGAGCTCAAATAATTGCACTTTGTCTTGCATGAAAAAAAGAGACGACCTTCGGGTTGTCTCTTTTTTTCATTTTGTGTAAATATTTCCTGAATAATTATGCAAATAACATTCAAAAAAGCGGATTGGGCAACATAATGATAATAAAAATACCCTTATATTTGGCAAATTGCAAAATAAGTATTACCTTTGCGCGACTTTTTGTCAAAATTTTGTGCACTTCTGTTTATAGTGCACATGGTTGGATAGAAAACTTCAATATGTTTAACTAAATAAAAAAGGTATGAAAAAGTTTACTTTAATCTTAAGTGCGATGCTCGTAGCATTCTCACTTAACGCACAGTTGATGAAGTCTGTTGATTCCAAACTCACCAATCTGGACGGAGCAAAGATGACCGTAGTTCAGAAGACATTCAATCCTACGATTCTCTCTGCCGGACCTGTTGTGAAAACCAATGCAACGGCTTCAATGAGAAAAGCCCCTGCTTCCACCGAAGCGTCATACTTGGCAAAACTTGGCATGCAGACTGGCATGGGTGTGGGTACATTCATGTGGATGGCCACTATTGACTCTACAGAAACATGGCAAAACAAGTATTTTGCAATGGAGTTGTGTGGTCTTGTTAACGACACCACTATTTCTGAGGATCTAGCGTATTTCAATGTTCCTGCTTACGCAATTGGTGATACCACCAGCGGTATCTTCCAGTTCACTACCGACAACTTGCTTTACTATGGTGCAAGGTATGGTGACGCGGACGCTATTGCTGCTTTCGTGAATAACAAGTATTATCTGAACCCGGGTAAATACGTGGTGTTCATCACAGGCAACGATGGATCTCAAGCACTGGACAGCGGTATTTATATCGTTTTTGAAATCATCAGTTATGATGTGACCGGCTACAATGTTGTGCTCAATTCTGATTCGACCAA
>JAEEGL016334013.1_pt1 | contig 12106 bp, 12 predicted proteins | sample 9134231 | NCBI WGS metagenome assembly JAEEGL01 (sample SAMN16246548, study PRJNA631951) | gut metagenome | biome: gut microbiome; feature: rumen; material: fiber-attached | host: Bos | place: Iran: Karaj | collected 2018-10
ACCACTACTTAATATAGCAACCCATATTAATGATGATTATGTTAAAGAAAATGAATTAAAGATAGAACTACATAAACTTATTAATACTATTGATTCTTATGATAAGTTAAAAGATGTTAAAGAAGAAATAGAAGATCGTTTTGGTAAGATAGATTATGATATGGAAATATACATGTATGAAGAATGGTTCGATAAAATAGCAAGACGAGCTGGTATTATTAAAGTAAATCAAACTAAGAATATGGTAGAAATAATATTTAATGTAGAGAAATCTAAAAATATCAATGGTGAAAAATTATTTATGTCTGCATATAATATCTCGCCATACTTTAAATTTAATTATCATAATAAGTGTCTTGGTATTACTTTAAATACTACTAACTTAGTTAAACATTATATTTTCTATTTAATTAAATTAATTAATGATAATTTTTAAGATCAACTTAGTTGGTCTTTTTATTATAGATAAACTGTGTTTTCTTGACAAAAATAAGAAAAATTGGTACTCTTTATATAAAATAAAGAGGAATATATGGATAATGATATAAATAAAGAAATAGAGGAGAAAAATCAAGAAATGTTTCTTAATAAGAAAAAAATAGATTTAGATAAATCTATGGATGGATTACTTGAATATTTAAGAAACTATTCTAATAATAAAATACCACAGGAAGTTAATGGTGTAATATGTACATATCATGGTGTTAGTACTAATAGCGAACAAGGTAAGATATTTTTTAATACTATAACTACTTTTTTCTTCCTAGCTTGTGAAGAATTAAAAGAAGAATTAAAAAGGTTTTTAGAGCCATTAAAACAAAAAATTAATGAATTATCTGATCAAGATTATATTAAGGCATTAGAATTATTATCAGATAGAATATGTAATAATATGTTAGATTATTTCTTAAATGAAAAAAATAAGTTAATTAATGAATTAAATCAAGGTGTTGCAATAGAAACAAAAAATAGAATTGATAAGTATATTCAAAATGTATTAACTATTAAAGTAGTTAATATGATAAGAGAACAATTTATGTATGCAATAGCTAAGATAAAGAATAATAATAAAGAAAATAATCAAAAGATTGAAACTATTAAAGAGAAAACATTAAAATAATATGTTTTCTTTTTATTATATCTATGATAAACTTATTTTAGAATAGGAGAAGTATATGGGATTATTTATTGGATTAAAAGATAAAAAAGATATAGATGAAGCTTATTATTACTTTGCAAAAGAAGTAAAAGAAGATGCTGAAAGGTATGTAGAAAGATTAAGAAAAAGAATAGAAAGATTTAAAGAGATAGATATTGATCAAATAGAAGATGTAATAAAAGAAGAAGTTAGTGAAATGACACCTGAAGAATTAATTGGTACAATGGATGAATACTTTGCTAACAAATATCTTGATATTGATGGTTTTCAAGTAAAATATGAAAGAGCAAAGAAAAAAGATTATGATAAAGTAAAAAAAATGTATGATAAAGCAGTTGAAAGAAAAAGAGTAGATAAAATACAAAATTTAAATAGTTATACTAAAAAAGATGATTTTTTAACGCCTACTTATTTCATGGCAAAGAATTTAACTCAGGAGCAAATAGAAGAATATCTTGCATTGGAGTATTCTCATAGTTTAGAATGGGGATTATTGCATGCAAGAGAAAAGGCAGCTTCAAAAGTTATGAGAGATAAACATAAATTAAGTCGTAATTTGGAAGATAATAAAGTAAAAAGCGCAAGTTCTAGTATATTATCTCATGATATAGATGAAACAATGAAAATGGGGAAAATAGGTACTATTGAAAGAGTTCAATTACTTGATGAACGACAAAAGGAAAAAAAGCAACAACTTAAAATAAGCAATATTGATTTTCCAGTATTTATGCTTGCACCTGCTGCAGGATATTTTGGAGGATTTGTTTCTCATTTACTTACAAAATTTACTGGACGTCCAGAAGAATTTGGATTTTGGGGGGGATTTATAATTGGTACAGCAGCAGCTTATGCAGCATTATATTCATTTAATAAAAACGTATTAACAGATGAAGCCAAAATACAAGAAGCAAAAGATTTAGGTATTTATGATGCAATGGTAAGAGCAGAAGAAGCATCTGCAAAATTCTATGATTATGTAAATAAATTAAAAAAAGAATATTTAGAAACACAAGAACAAAAAGTTGAAGAAGAAGAAACAAAAGAAGAAGATGAAGAAGAAAAAGGAAGGAAAATGTAATGGATTTTAGTGATAAGAGTCTTACAATTAATGGAAAAAATTATATAGTTATTGAACAATTAGATTATGATAATCATACATATTTATTCTTATTAAATGATAATGATGAATTAGATTCTATGTTTTGTGAAGTAAATGGTAAAGATGTATTAATGATAGAACCAGAATTATTTAAAAATAAGATATTTCCTTTATTTATAAAGAAATTTACTGATAAACAATAAAAATATCTTGAATAATGGGTTTATAAGTGCTATAATCTAAGCATATTTATCAGTGAAGGAATGAGTAGTTACTGAAAGATTTAAGAGAGTCTTTGTAGGTGAGAGAAAGATATTGGAAGGTAATGAAGTATGGTTTTGGAGATAAATCGCTAGTAGCGTTAAAAGTTTGAGTGCATAGTATTACTATGAATTAAGGTGGTAACACGGTAATTTCGTCCTTAGGAATTATTGTGTTTTTTTATTTATATGGGAGGTTTTATGAGAAAGTTTGAAAAGATATCTTTTGAACAATTTAAAAAAGATATTTCTGATAATGTAGAATTATATAATGAATTTCGGATGCCTAGTCGAGAGACTATGTATTCAGCAGGATATGATTTCTTTGCATTAAATAGTTTTATATTAGCTCCTGGCGAAATAATTAAGATACCAACAGGTATTAAAGTATCAATGGAAGATGATGAAGTGTTATATATACATGTTCGTGGTAAACAAGGATTTAAATATAATGTAAGATTAATAAATCAAACTGGAATTATTGATAAAGATTACTATAATAATTCTGGTAATGAAGGACATATATGGATTGGTTTACAAAACCAAGGAAACAAAGATTATATAGTTAATAAAGGTGATGGTATAGCACAAGGAATATTCTTAAAATATTTATTAACTGATGATGATGAAAAATATAATAAAATGAAAAGAGATAACCAAGACGATGGTTATTTGAGGAGGTAGAATTATGGGAAAATTTTATGTAACTACGGCTATTCCATATGCAAGTGGAAAAAGTCATATAGGTAATGTTTATGAAGATGTATTAGCAGATGCAATTGCAAGATATCATAGAAAACATGGTGATGATGTTTATTTTCAAGTAGGACTTGATGAACATGGACTAAAAATAGAAGAAAAAGCTAGAGAAAAAGGGGTTAGTCCACAAGAACATGTTGATAGTATTGCTGTTGAATTTAAAGAAATGCTAGATTTGCTTAATATCAGTTATTCTAATTTAGTTAGAACTACTGATCCAGAGCATTGTAAGAAAGTAGCTAAGATATTTCAAAAATTATATGATCAAGGAGATATATATAAAGGAGAATATGAAGGATGGTATTGTACTCCTTGTGAATCATTTTATACTGAAAGTCAATTAGTAGATGGAAAATGTCCTGATTGTGGAAGAGAAGTTACTAAAGCAAAAGAAGAAGCTTATTTCTTAAAACTTTCTAACTATGAACAACGATTAATTGATTATATTGAGTCTCATCCTGATTTCTTAGTACCAGAATCACGTAAAAATGAAATTATTAATAATTTTATTAAACCTGGTTTACAAGATTTATGTGTTAGTAGAAGTACATTTACTTGGGGTGTTCAAGTACCATTTGATCCAAAACATGTTATTTATGTATGGATTGATGCGTTAATTAATTATATTACTTTCTTGGGATATGATGTTGATGGAAGTAGTGATCAGTTTAAAAAATATTGGCCAGCTGACTTACAATTACTTGGAAAAGATATATTCCGTTTCCATGCCATTTATTGGCCAATTATCTTAATGGCTTTAGGATTAGAATTACCTAAACAAATATTTGGTCATCCATGGTTATTATTTTCTAATGATAAAATGAGTAAATCTACAGGTAATATTACTTATGCTGATGATTTATGTAAGAAATATGGTACTGATGCAATTAGATACTATTGCTTACATGAAATACCTTATGCTCAAGATGGTAATTATACTGAAGATTTATTAATTGAAAGAATTAATAGTGATTTAGCTAATGTACTTGGTAATTTAGTTAATCGTACTATTGCAATGGGTAATAAATATTTTTCTGGTCATGTAACTAATACTAAAGTAGTTGGTGAATTTGATGAAGATTTAATAAAAACTATTAATGAAACTAGAGATAAACTTGAAAAAGATATTAATAGTATTCATTTAATTAATGCTCTTGATGATATTTTTGATATTGCAAGAAGAAGTAACAAATATATTGATGAAACTATGCCTTGGACACTTGCAAAAGATGAAAATAGTAAAGCAAGACTTGAAACAGTAATTTATAATTTATTAGAAGCTATTAGAGTAATTGGATCTCATTTAGAATCATTCTTGCCTGAAACTAGTGAGAAAATCTTTACTCAATTAAACAATGATAAAAAAGATGAAGAATATATTGAAAATAATGAATATAATCTAGGTACACCTAGTCCATTATTTATGAGGATAGAAAAACATGAAGAATGATTATTTAGTTGATACACATTGTCATATGAATCTTACTGATGATATAGATGGTATGATAATGGATGCAGAAAAAAATAACGTTAAGAAATTTATTATTTCAGGGTGTGATAAGAAAAGTATTAGAGATGGTCTTGAAATAATATATCGATATCCAAGTATCTTTATGACTGTTGGATTTCATCCAGATGAAGTAGATGATTTAACTGATAAAGATATCAATGATTTAGAAGTTTTAATTAAAACTAATAAGAAAATAGTTGGTATTGGTGAAATTGGGCTTGATTATTATCATAATGATATGAATAAAGAAACACAAAAAGAGTTTTTTGAAAAACAACTAGAACTTGCTGAAAAATATGATTTACCAGTAGTAATTCACTCTCGTGAATCTATTCAAGATGTATATGATATATTAAAGAATCACAAAAATCGTGGAGTTATTCATTGTTTTAGTGGTAGTATTGAAATGGCTAAGTTATTTATTGATTTAGGTTTCTATCTTGGTATTGGTGGTGTTCTTACTTTTAAAAATAGTAAGTTAAAAGAAGTAGTTAATGAACTATCTCTTGATAATATTGTTTTAGAGACTGATAGTCCATATCTTGCTCCTGAACCATATAGAGGTCATACTAATTATCCAAAGAATATTAAAATAGTAGCTACTGAGCTTCGTAAATTAAAAGAAGTTACTTTAGAAGAGGTTACTGAAAAGACAACTGGAAATGTCAATAAAATATATAATTTATTTAAGTAGATGAAAATCTACTTTTTTTTATCAAAAATATGATATTATTATATTATAGGAGATAACATATGGATTATTGGTTAAATCAAAATGGTGTAAATAATGTAGTTGATATGATTTATAAAATAATGGATATTATTCGTATTGTTGTACCAATTGGTCTAATTGTTATGACTTCTTTTGATATAAGTAAAAAAGTAATTAATCCAGAAGATAAAGATGGACAAAAAAAGATTATGATTAGAGCTATTGCAGCATTAATAGTATTTTTACTTCCAACTATATTAAATATTGTATTAAGAGTTGGTGGTATGGATGAAAATGGCATTGATATTTCATCTGGTAAAGGAAATAGTATTACTAATAATACATATTCTCCATCTATAAATACAGAAAAAGCTAATACTGAATTAGCAAGTATTTCTATTAATAATTGTCCAGGTGGTACAAGGAAATTTAGAAAAGGAGAATCTGTTACTTTAAATACTAATGTTCCTAATACATATACTGGTAGTATTAAATGGGAAGTTTTTGGTGGAGAAAGTTTTGTTAATCTTCGTGAAACTAATGGTGGTAAATCTGTTCAAGTAAATGTCTTAGATGTTAAGTTTGATACAACTTCTACAATTATGGTAGAAGCGGGTGGTAAAAAGACATCATGTAAAATTAATGTAGAAACTGATAAATTAAGTAGTATTAATATAGTTAATTGTCCAAATGAAAGAAGTTATTCTTTAATTGGTGATAGAGTTGAATTAAGTACTGATATTCCATCTACATTTAATGGAACAGTTACTTGGAAAGTAGATGATTCTTCAATTGCTAAAATAGTTGATTTATCAAAAAAAGGAAAAGTTACTGTTGAGTTACTAGCAAGACCAAAAGGTGGAGCAGCTTTTATAACAGTTGTTGCTGGTGGATCAGCTAAGACATGTCACATTAATGTTAAAGCAGTTAAGAATCTTGAAATATCTAGCTGTCCAAATAATTTAGTATTTAATGTTGGTGATAAGATAACATTAACATCTAATTTATCAGCTAATTATCTAGGTCCAATTGAATGGGCAGTTTCTTCTTATAATAAAGATGAAATTAGATTAACAGTTAGTGGAACTAAAAGAGAAGCAGTTGTTGAAATATTAAAAGTTCCTCCTTTAAATCAGGGAACAATAATTTTAGCTGCTGATTCTGAGACTACACACTGCAAAATAAGAATTGAATAATCGTTGGTATAATTGACTTTTTGCCTAAAAAATGGTATATTTATAGATGATATAAAGGTAGGTGATAGCATGAATACAAGAAAAAAAGTAATGAAGTTTTACTTAGTTGTTTTTTGTGTTTTTGTTATTGCCTTTATTATTGTTGGTGGTAATAAAAAAACAAATATAGTTACTAGTAATGTTAATAACGTTAAATCTGTTTTATCTAGTAGAATAGTTCAAAAACAAGCTACACCAACTACTAAATTAGTTACTAATGTTAATGAAATAAGAAAATATGGTATGAGTACCAAAATAAAATTTATGGGTACATTAACAGGATATGGACCTGATTGTCCTGGATGTGGTGGTCATGTTGCATGTAGTCCTAATCCAGATGTTCGAAATGGAAATATTTATTATACTGATAAAACATATGGCAAGATAAGAATACTTGCAGCTGATCGTTCTATTCCTTGTGGAAGTATTATTCATATTAAGAATTTTAAATTTGTTAGTGGTAAAGAGTTCGTTGGAATAGTATTAGATCGAGGAAGTGCAATTGTTGGTTTAACAATGGATTTACTATATCCAAGTGAAGCTGATACAGTCATCGTCGGAAGACAAAGAAATATTGAATTTAATGTCTTAAGATGGGGATGGAAATAATGGGTGTAAAATAGTATAATACTATTGAAACTATATAAAATATATGGTATATTTTAAGAGTAAGGAGGATAAGAAATGAGCAATTCAAACTCTAGTAAACAAATTTTATTATCTGTAATAGGAGTAGCTATTTTAGTTGTAGCAGTTGTTGGAGTATCATTTGCGTTCTTTAATTATACAAGAACAGGAGCAGCTAATACTATTAGAACTGGTACAATTTCGTTTAATACATCAAATTCAGTAATCAATATTACTAATCTATTCCCTATTGCTAAAGGAGATGTAGCAACTGATGTTAATAATGTTGGTACTGGAACAGTTACAATAACTGGTAGTACAAATTATACTAATGGTATTGACTTCACTGTAACAGCTGAAGAGGTATCTAGTAATATAGGAACTACTTCAGGTAAATTACCACTTAGTATAGCTGTTAGTCAAACAGGACTTAATAATGTAACAGCATTTGGTAGTAATTCAGGAGCTATTTCATTAACTCCATATGAAGATGGTGCTACAATTACATCTGGTTCTGAATTAGCAAAAGGAAGAATTCCTGCTAATACAAATGTTAATGGAACAATAACAATCAAAGCATACATTGATGAAGCTGGTGTTGCTATTACTGATACATATAATGGACCAAGTTCTACTCCAAATGATAATAATGGAACAACATCAACTTGGGTAGATGGTAGAACAGTATTAACAACCGCTCAATGGAACGCTTTAGCAAGTACACCTGCATCATTTAAGATTAGGGTAGTAGCTAACGAGGGTGCAGCTTAGAATAGAAAAATCACATCGAAAGATGTGTTTTTTTATAAATAACATTATTTTACAAATATAAATTGCATTTTTAAATATAGTATTATATAATTTAATTAGAATAATTTCCAAGGAGGTAAATGCATGAAAATCACTAAAGTGCAAGGAAGAAAATTCGATAAGCCAAATTCAAATGTTAAAGGAGTAGTTGAAGTAACACTAGATGATTGTTTTGTTGTAAAAGATATTAGAATCATTGAAAAACCAGAAAAAATGGTAGTTGCTATGCCAAGTCGTGTAGTTCCAGGACGTAATGAAGATGGAACAATTAACGAAGAAGTTAAAGTTCATATTGATCAAGCTCACCCAATTAACAAAGAAACAAGAGAAATGTTTAATGAAACAATTCTTGGTGCATATGAAAGAGCTACTACATCAGAGTTTAGTGAAGAGTTTTAAAAAGAATTTTATAATTCTTTTTTTTTAATATTGTAAACTTTCTGTAAAGTTCGTAGTAAAGTGGATAAAAAGAGATTGAAATCGATTGAATTTAATAATCTTTTTTGCTATATTTTAGGTAGGAGAGTAGGCATGACAAAGAATAGAACTAAAGTTAGCATGAAAAAGAATGTTAAAAGACTATTAGTGTTTGGCTTTTTTTCCGTTGCTTTAATTTGTTTTGTCTTTGTTAGTGTATATAATGTTATTAACCAAATCTTTGATAAATATAAAGAAGCTGATATGTTAGAAAAAAGAATTGTGGCTTTAACAGAAGAGGAAGAAGAATTAAATAACGAAATTAATAGACTACAAGATAAAGATTATTTAGCAAGATATGCAAGAGAGAAATATTTCTACTCTAAAAATGGAGAATTAATAATAAGAATTCCTACAGAAAACTAATCTGTAGGTTTTTTAAAAAATGCTTGATATATATAATAAATTTCTATAAAATAAGTAAGAAGGGCGTTATTATGGATAGAGTTTATGATTTTTTATTAAACAAAATTAAATTAGAAAAAAAAGATATATTAATAGTTGGCGTATCAGCTGGACCTGATTCAATGGCTTTACTACATATATTAAAAGAATTAAGAAAGAAAATTGGTTATAAAATAGTAGTAGCTCATATTAATCATAATGTTAGAGAAGAAAGTAAAGAAGAAGCTGAATTTCTAAGAAATTATTGTAATGAAAATAATATACCATTTGAAATGATGGTTATTACTGAATATGGTGATGATAATTTCCACAATGAAGCAAGAAATATTCGATATAACTTTTATGATGAATTAATTAATAAATATGGAGCTAATTATTTAATGACTGGACATCATGCAGATGATTTAATGGAAACTATTCTTATGAGGATAGTTCGTGGTTCTACATTACGTGGTTATAGTGGTTTTAGTGATATAGTTAATATGGGTAATTATAAAATAGTAAGACCATTAATTAGTGTTACTAAACAAGAATTAGAAGATTTTGATAAAGAAAACGATGTTCCATATCGAATTGATGAAAGTAATTTTAAAGATAAATATACTAGAAATAGATATCGTAAGAATGTATTACCTTTCTTAAAAGAAGAAGATAAGAATGTTCATGAAAAATTCATTAACTTTAGTAACCAAATTAAAGAATGTGATGATTTCATTGAAAAAGAAGCTGAGAAACAAATAAATAATGTATATCAAGATGGTATTATTATTGTTGATAAGTTTAAATTACTTGATATAATTATTCAAAAAAGAATTATTGATTATATCTTTAGTATGATTTATCGTGATGATATTATTGAAATAGATCGTCATCATGTGGATTTAGTTTTATCTGCTATTAATTCAACTAAAGCTAGTGTTACATTTAATTTACCTAATGATTATATAGTAGTTAAAGAATATAACAAAGTTTATTTTCAAAAGAAGATTAATCTTGTTATGCCATATGATATTGAATTAAGTGAGAAAGTATTTCTACCTAATGGATTAACTATTGAAAAAGTAGATAGTTCTGAAACTGATGGTAATGATATCTTAAGAATTAATAGTGGTGATGTTGTTTTACCTCTTCGAGTTAGAAGTAGAAAAAATGGCGATCGTATTAAAGTTAAAAATATGAATGGAACTAAAAAAGTTAATGAAGTTTTAATTAATGCAAAGATTCCATCTAGTAAAAGAGATTTATGGCCTATTGTAGTTGATTCTGAGGATAAAATAGTATGGATTCCAAAAGTAAAAAAATCAAAATATAATAGACGAAAAGAAGAAGATTGTGATATAATATTTAAATGTTATTAAAAGGAGAAATTTTATGAACAAGAAAGAAATGAAGAAGAACGTTATTCCTTATATTTTGTTAATTGTTTTAATGTTTATATTATTCTATATTTATCGTGTTATGAGCTTTAAAACATATGACCTTACTTATAATGAATTTATGGCTAAAGTAAGTGCTGGTGAAGTTAAGGAAATAGAAGTTACACCTAGTAAAGATGGTGGTGTATATACTATTGAAGGTGTATTAAAGAGTTATAGTGATAATGAATCATTTAAAGTAGTTGTACCACTTTCTGATGAAGTAGTTAAAAGCTTAATTGATGGTTATGAAAAATATGACTATAAAATAGAAGTTAACAAAGATCCTACTGCAAGTACATTACTTGTGATTTTAGTTAATTTCTTACCAATATTATTAATTGTTGGTGGTGGATTATATTTCTTATCACGTCAAGCTGGTGGGGCTAATAAATCATTTGATTTTGGTAAGAGTCGTGCTAGATTATCTGATAATAGAAATAAAGTAACATTCAAGGATGTTGCTGGTTTAAAAGAAGAAAAAGAAGAAGTTAAAGAATTAATTGATTTCTTAAAAAATCCAAAGAAATTCCAAAAACTAGGAGCAAGAATTCCTAAAGGAGTACTATTAGTTGGTCCTCCTGGAACTGGTAAAACATTACTTGCTCGTGCAGTTGCTGGTGAAGCTAATGTACCATTCTATTATATTAGTGGATCAGATTTCGTTGAATTATTCGTTGGTGTTGGTGCAAGTCGTGTACGTGATATGTTTAAACAAGCTAAGAATAATGCACCATGCTTAATCTTTATTGATGAAATTGATGCAGTTGGTCGTCAAAGAGGAACAGGACTTGGTGGTGGACATGATGAAAGAGAACAAACACTTAACCAATTACTTGCTGAAATGGATGGTTTTGGTACTAATGAAGGTATCATAATTATTGCTGCAACTAACCGTGCTGATGTACTAGATCCAGCACTTCTTCGTCCAGGAAGATTTGATCGTCAAGTTACAGTTAACTTACCTGATAGAAATGGACGTGAAGAAATACTTGAAGTACATGCAAGAAATAAAATACTTGATAAAAATATTAAACTTTCTAATTTAGCTAAAAGAACACCTGGTTTTTCTGGAGCTGATTTAGAGAACTTACTTAATGAAGCAGCTTTACTTGCTGTTCGTCGTAATAAAGAATTCATTACAATGAGTGAAATTGATGAAGCAACAGATAGAGTATTAATGGGACCTGCTAAAGTAAGTAAGAAATATACTGAAAAAGAAAGAAATATGGTAGCTCATCATGAAGCTGGACACGTTGTACTAGGACTTAAACTTAATAGTGCAAATGATGTTCAAAAAGTTACTATCATACCACGTAGTTATGCTGGTGGATATGCAATGATGGTACCAAAAGAAGAAAAATATACACAAACTAAAACTGAATTATTAGAACAAATTACTGGTTTATTAGGTGGACGTGTATCAGAAGAAATTAACTTTGGTGAAATAACAACAGGTGCACATAATGACTTTGAAAAAGCTACTAAGATTGCTCGTGCAATGGTTACTGAATATGGTATGAGTGATTTAGGACCTGTTCAACTTGAACAACAAAATGAAAGTGTATTCATTGGACGTGATTATAATAAAACTCGTAACTTCTCTGATACAGTAGCTCATGAAATTGATATTGAAAT
>JAEEGL016716733.1_pt1 | contig 12106 bp, 12 predicted proteins | sample 9134231 | NCBI WGS metagenome assembly JAEEGL01 (sample SAMN16246548, study PRJNA631951) | gut metagenome | biome: gut microbiome; feature: rumen; material: fiber-attached | host: Bos | place: Iran: Karaj | collected 2018-10
CGTTATTAATTTAGATACGGCCGAAAAAGATCAAAGGCGGAGTTTCGGCCGTGCATTCCACCTCTTTTATACGGCCGAAAATGATCAAAGGCAGGATTTCGGCCGTGCATTCCTCCTCTTCGATACGGCCGAAATTGATCAAAGACGGGATTTCGGCCGTGCATTCCTCGTTTTTGATACGGCCGAAAAAGACCAAAGGAGGAGTTTCGGCCGTGCATTCCTCCTCTTCAATACGGCCGAAAAAGATCAAAGGCGGAGTTTCGGCCGTGCATTCCTCCTCTTCGATACGGCCGAAATTGATCAAAGGCGGGATTTCGGCCGTGCATTCCTCGTCTTTGATACGGCCGAAAATGATCAAAGACGGAATTTCGGCCGTATTTTCTACTTCTTCTGTACGGGCACGATCGACAAAAAGCTGATTTGCAGATGCTTGACAAAAACGCCGCTATCAAGTAGAATGCATATGATCAAGCCGGCTAAGCCGGAGCGGCGTTTTGCCGGGCAGTCCCGGTAATTTAACTGCATCCGGTTGACAGAAAAACCGGAACAAAAAGGAGCGTATTTGACAATGAAAAAATTCAGAAGCATGTCGATCATTCTCGTGCTGGCTCTCGTATTGTCCCTGATCCCGTCGTTCACAGCATTTGCGGCGGAACCAGGATACGTATACGACTTCTACTATGAGAGCGATTTTGACAGTATCTACACAGTAACAGGAACAAACGAATGCTCAGTGTCGTGGGAAGACCATGCACTTAAGATCGTTGCCGAAAACCTGAGCGAAATCGGTGACCCGAACTTTTATATCAACTCGATCGCGGACGAAGACATTGATGGAGAAGACTATCCGTACGTAGCATTCTGCCTGAAAAACCTTACCGACGCCACCGAGTACGAAGGACACTTCGGAACGTCGACCCATCCGATCAGCGGAAGCACCGTATTCCATTTCGACGTTGACCCCAATATGACCGAGTTCAAGACATTCATTTTCAATATGCCTGTTCAGAACCAGAAATACGTCAACATCATCAACGGACCTGACGGAGTATCCGCTTCCGAAGGCGCGAGCGGAAACGTTGTCGCCGAAATGGAAGAAGGAGAGACGTTCTGGGAAGGCACCATCTCTACGTTCAGGTTTGACGGAATGTACAGAGGCGGAAGAAGCGGACTTGCCGAAGAAGGCGATACGCTGCTGATATCCTGGGTAGGATTCTTCGCCACCGAAGAAGATGCTAAAAATTACAAGGGACCGGATCATTCAGTTGAGAGAACTCCCGAGCCTACCGAGGACCCTTCGACCTATGACTCAAAACCTTACGGGATGCTCGTTTTCAACAGCGACGACGATATGTTTTATGAGTTCTTCTCCGACACCGGAAGGAACCAGATCGAAGACGCGTACTTCGACAGCGATAAAGGATGCTGGTGTATCGACATATTGGCCGGCGGCGATCCGTTCATCGAAATGGGATTCGCCACACTGATAGCGAACGATGATATCGAAGCTGTTTCGGCAGATGACTGCAAGATCCTGCAGCTCGGCGTAAAGGTCAATACCGCAGAAGGTGCAAAGAGCGGGTCAATGTATTTCCAGACCAGCGAACACGGCGGATACAGCGAAGCTCAGAACATCCTTTACAACTATGTCACCACTGATGAATTACAGTGCGTAGACGTCGATTTCACCAAAGCAAAAGCATGGACCGGCGAAGTGGCTAACTGCCGTTTCGACGCGTTCACTTCCTGCAAAGAAGATACCACAGTTGAGATCTACTACCTGGCATTCTTCTCCAATAAGACCGCTGCCGATGCATTTGCTGCACAGATAGCCGAAAAGGGACTTGACGCTCTTCCGAAGCCCGATCCTACGCCTACGAAGGCTCCGACTCAGGCTCCTACCGAAGCTCCCGATCCGACCGCTGTTCCCGCTACAGATGCTCCGAAGGCTACAGACGAACCTCAGGCTACGGATGCTCCCAAGACTACCGATGCTCCAGAGAAGGATAATAAGTCCGGCGGAAACAAATGGATAGTACCTGTCATCGTCGTTGCCGCAGTCGTAGTATGCGCCGCAGTTGTCGCAGCGATCGTTATGAAGAAAAAGAAGAAATAATATCTGACTGAACTCCTGCGCGGCGGCTTTTAACGGGTCGCCGCGCAGATTTTAACACAGCATCCGGAAGGGTCAAATATTTATGAGCAATTCTTCTAATAAAAAATTCAATTTATCTAAGAAAAAGATAATCTGGGTGATCGTGGCTATTGTCGCCGTTGTCGCGCTGTATTTTATTCTCACCAGATTTCCTAACCTGAACCCTTTCGGTAATCAGGCCACTTCTGTTCCCGAGGCAACACAGGAACTTGTCATTATTGACGGAACACCCGATAAAACACAGGCTCCCGATAAGACACCGGGGAGCGTGTCCGACACTACAGATCCTCCTAAGGCCACACCTACGCAGGCTCCCGAAAAAACTGCATCTAAGATAGACGAAAACGGTGCGTATTATTCGAAAGAAGACGTCGCACTATATATAAACACTTACGGAAAACTTCCGTCAAACTTTATAACGAAGGATAAGGCGAAGTCGATGGGCTGGTCCGGAAACGGAAACGATCCTGTTGACAAATATGCTTCGGGAAAAGTGATCGGCGGTGACAAGTTCGGTAATTACGAAGGCCTGCTTCCCAAAAAGAGCGGCAGGACGTATTACGAATGCGATATCGACACGAAAGGCGCTGTCAGAGGTGTAAAACGTATCGTTTTTTCCAACGACGGACTTATATATTATACCGAAGACCATTACGAACATTTTACGCTGCTTTACGGAAAGCCGTGACCGTGCGGTGACCGTACACTTGATCGCAGCCGGAGGAGAATAATATGGCGGTGAAGGAAGTATCTGTTGATCTCAGATGGGTCAGAGATAAAAAAAGGATCATAAAAATGATATATAAAGCCATCGGATTCGAAGGCGAGGCAGGGTATAACCTTGACGCCCTCCACGACGTGATAAGCGCATGGGGGATCCCAACGAGAGTTACGCTTAAAAACTGGGAAAGATTTTCCGTAAGAGAAGCTGATACGGCGAAGGGAATAGAGGCCGTACTGAACGATTCGATGATGGAAAACAGAGATATCATTTTTGCGTTTAAATAAATGCCGAAAAACAGCTGCCGAAAAAACAGCAGAATAAAAGTTAAAAGAACTGATCTACAAAATACAAATAGATTTGGAGGATGGAGACAATGACTCTTGTTAAAAAAATGATCGCGGAATTCGTGGGAACGATGCTTCTCGTGCTTTTCGGATGCGGCGCTGCAGTTGCCGTTAACTCGGTATCTGCTTTTACCGACGGAGGTATGTACGTCTTTATCGCACTTGCTTTCGGACTTACGCTGATGCTGCTCGCGTACGCGTTCGGAGACGTTTCAGGAACGCACGTGAATCCGGCAGTTTCGCTTGGAATGCTGATTGCAGGCAGAATGAAGATCAAAGAATTCATCTGCTACGTGCTTGCACAGTTTGCCGGAGGTATTGCCGGAGGCGCTCTTCTTCTCGTATTCTTCAGCAAGGACACCGGACTCGGAACGAACGGATATAAGGCCGCAAGCGCGCTGAACGCTTCTCTTCTCCAGGCGCTGCTTATCGAGTGCATCCTTACGTTTGCATTCGTACTTCTCATTTTGTTCGTAACGGATAAACCCGAAAGATCATCTATCGCAGGACTTATAATCGGACTGGCTCTGGCTGTTATCCACGTCGTAGGACTTCCTTTCACCGGAACTTCCGTTAACCCCGCAAGATCACTCGGACCTGCTATTTTCGCAGGCGGAACAGCACTTGCACAGGTATGGGTATTCCTCGTAGCACCTCTTGCAGGCGGAGCTATCGCAGCACTGGTATACAGATTCCTCAAAGCAAAAAAAGAAGATAAAAAAGAAATCGGGCAGTGAGCATTGATCCGAGCTATTTATGAGTTATTCCGGAACAGATCATAACAGAGAAAGACAAAAAGGAATCAGGAGGCGGAATTATATTCTGCCCCTGATTTTGCTTGTCATTTTTATATGTGTTTTATCATTCTTAAGCCCGTTCGTTTCAGAAACGGCTGCTTTTGCAAGCTCCGGAAACAAAAGCAGATCATCGCGACGTGTAACGCCTGAATCTCTCTCAAAAGACGGATTCGCCGTGCTTGAGATCAAACTGGACGGCTATACCGAAGAAGATATCCACCGTTCTGAATGGAAAGCGATCAGCTATTCTCTTTCTTTTGACGGAGTAAAGCTGATAGACCAAAAAGCCAAGATAAAAGGCAGAGGAAATTACACGTGGGAGCAGCCCAAGCGCCCGTACGCAATCAAATGCGACGAGAAGACAGACTGGTTCGGGTTCGGAGCGGAACGCGACTGGGTGCTGTTGGCAAACATCACCGACCAGACACAGATGCGCAACCTGATCGCATTGACACTCGCCGGAAAATTCAATTTCGATTTCACGCCTGAGTGCAGACCGGCACACGTATTTATTGACGGCAGATATAACGGCCTGTATCTGATCACGGAAAAGAACGAGATCAGCAAAGAAAGGCTCAACATAAAAAAACGCGAAGGCGATATCCTGTTCGAGCTGGACAACAACTACGGAAGCGGAGAACCGGATAATTTCAGGTCTTATCTCGGCAATACTTTTGTCCCGAAAGACCCTACCAAAACCGATTCAAATGCGGACTCCGAAAAGAAGGTATCGTTCCGGAACGCGCTGAAAAACGCCACGGAGAAGATCAATAATTTCGAGATGGCCATAAGCCAGTTTAAAGGATTCAAGGTGTTCTCGGAATATATGGATATGGATTCGCTCGTAGAATGGTACATATTCAACGAGATCATGAAAAACGACGATACGCTTTTCAACTCCAGCATTTATCTGTATAACGACTACGACGGAAAACTCCATATGGGACCGGTCTGGGACTACGACCTGGCCATGGGAGGTATCGACCGCAACGACGGGAAAAACGTTGACCCGGAAGGGTTTATGTTCACCGAAAATTATTGGGGGAGACCGAACTGGATGGAATATGTGCTGAAGAGCACAACGTTCAACAATATGGTCTCGGAGCGGTGGAAAGAACTGTATTACTCCGGCACGTTCGAATATATTGCCGCATTTCTTGAATTACAGCGCGAATATTTAAGACCGGAATATAAATATAATTTCGATCTCTGGAACGTTGACGGAGTATTTGTACCGTCTGATTCGTTTGACGAGGCAGTGGATAATCTTAAGAATTTTATCGTAAGGCGTGTCGAGTGGCTGAACTCCCAATGGAACGATTCGGAAGTCACCGCAGAGCCTGTCGTAATAACACCGACGCCAACGGCTTCTCCTCCGCGCACCAAAGCGCCATCGTCTCCCTCTGCGTCTCCCACCGAAGAAGCGCACGCAACCCCGGGACCGGAGGATACGGGCGATGATGACGAGGGCAGCTCTGACGAATGGCTCAGATACGTTCTGCTGTTTATCGGGCTTACAGCGGGACTTATTACCGTATCGCTCTTAGCGTATCTTGTGATCCTTAAAATACAGGAAACCAGGAAAATCAAAAAATGATCTACAGACTATCTTTACCGGAGGAGTGACGCAAAATGATCCACGGTACGCAAGGAAATAACTATAATCATTTGCGCCTGACAAGGCTTTTCGCGGCAGTTACGGCGGCAATATCTCTGTTTTTCGCTTTAGGATGCGCGACGCCTGCGGGACCTGTTACGACCGCTACCGAGGTAATACCGACAGCGGAGCCAACGCCGGAAAAGGAGTATACGAGCATGCAGCTTTTTGAAGACACTGAATTCAGAAACGGTTTCACTATAATGGGGCAGAACACAGTAAAACGCGGAAACGTTTATATTGACCCCGAAAACCTGGAAGGAACCGGCGAAAAGCCTTCGTGGATGATCGCACAGTGGAACTCCGGACCTTGCTTATATCGCGACAGAACTGAATCTGCGCAGAATATCGTCACCGACGGAACGATCAAAACAGTTACGTTCGATCCTTCAGACCGCTCCATATCCTTAAGGCTCAATACGATACCTTATTATGACGGGAAGCCCGGAACGACCGAAAAATGGCCGCACCTCCTGCTCGAACAGTCTCCGCTCGATATCGATCCGAAAAAACCGGATGACGCTGAAAAACTGCCGTACTATTCCTGCTCGGTCGATAAAATGGTCGTCACGCTGGATATCCGGATGAACGATTACAAATTCGTGTACGTTGACGGCGTGAACGCGGCGCAGTTTTTATCGTATTATTACATAAAGAGCAAGGATAATAAGGATTTTATCTGGTTCGGCGTACCGCTCTTCGACAACAGGGGAGAGACAGGCATTTACTGGGCGCTCGATACCGCCGGTTCGAACCAGATGATCTACAGTATCGCCAGCACCGACACGTACAAAAACAGCCCTCATTCGCTGCTTAACGGGGCCGGTGAGCCGATCGTTTCAGACGAATGGATCCACGTGGAAGTCGATATCCGGCCTCACATAGAAGCGCTCCTGGAACTCGGACTGAAAGAAGGCAAATTCAAATCTGCCAAAACCCTTAACGACCTGTATATTTCCGGCGTCAATATCGGCTGGGAGACGATAGGCAGCTTCGATATAGACGTACAGATCAGGAATTTCAAACTAACCGGATACATAGAAAAAGAGGCGGAATGACCGCCTCTCTTTTTTTATAAATATTATCCATCCGATCGGTCCCGCAAAAAGATCCTTTGCGAAAATTATTTAACAACGAACGTGAACCGTCCTCCCGGAGCAGCCTCTCCGTCGGTGTAGAGATTCATGATATTGCCCTCGTTCTCACCGATGAGGTTATTATCACACCACTTGAACGTAAACACCGGAGGATTACCTATCTCAGGCATATCGAGCATTGTCCGCGGCACACGGATCTGGATAACGTTCTTTCGCACGTAATACTCAGCCGTTCCGGCGGTCTCCCACTCCCATCCGCCTTTCGAATGCTCTACAGTGCAGTGCGTCTCATCGGAAGGATTCACGCGGTTTATTACGAACTCGAAGCCTTCCCAGTTCGCTTTTGAACCGGTATGGTCGGTGTCAATAAACAGCCTCATCCAACCTTCATCTGTGTAGGGCGTAAGCTCATTCGCGCAGTCAGCGTAGAAATAAATATATCTGTCGTCGTACGCCACTTTCGCGGTGACAACGTCGTTGCGCGCCGTATCGTTTTTGTATATCTTATTACCGTAACCACGCGAACCGTTCTTTTTGCTTCGCTCCCACGTACTGTTAACGTAAGTATTAAAAGCAGGCACGTCGTTCCACTGCGAGATCTTACCGCCTATATCGATCGTCTTTTTACGGTCAACTTCAGCCGTCGCTTTAACGCCCTTGAACCTGCGGATATTTTCACAAAGTTGATAATAGAAATAATCCTTCATTATTCCTGCGCTCGGCTCGCAATCGCGGCTGTATTCGGTATCGTACTGGTCAACGATGCAGTTCTTAAGCGTCTTATCTCCGGCCCACGTCTCCGAACGCATAGCGACCCACTCGTTCCAGCCCGTCACGAAGATGAATTCTGGGTCAAGGCTAAGCGCGTAATCCCACTGCTGCTGGAAATTAATACCGTAGAACTTGGAATTCTCCATAGTGCTGCTGGCGGTGACCTTCTCACCGTTCTCCTTCGTAAAAGTATACGAATAATCACCTTTAGCGTAGCTCCTGCCCATGACGTGGTAACCGCTCATAGCCGTCAGTACCTGACGCTCGTAATCGGCATTCTGCGCGACGCCGACGGTGATCTGCTCGACCGTACCGTCAGCATTGCGGTAAGCACACTGCGGATAAGTGGAAAGCCAGCCCCAGTGAGAAGCATCGCGATCCTCAACGAAATACGAACCGTCGTTCTTTCTCCATGTAAAGAAGTCCCTTATCTCCTTTTCAGTCCCGGAATTCCCGAGCGACTCCGGATAGCCCATGATCAGCGGCTTGCCCTTCCAGTAGAACCAGATATCCTGATACTTGCCCTTTGAATAAATATCTTTATACAGCTCGTTAAGCTGCTTCCTTGCCCCGTCGGTCGCGCCGAAGGGAAGCATAAAGACCACCTGCGGAACTTTAACTCCCTCAGCCTTAGCCTGGGTGAACGTCTCAAAAATAGCGGTATAAGATTTCTTCCAGGTATAAGAACCGTTCGTATTGTCGAAGATTATGCAGTCAACTCCGGCGTCTGCAAGCAGCTCGGCATGCTTCCTGAGAACGTATTTATCAGCCGTAGAATAGTAATTGAAGATCGGCTCGTCCCAGAAATGATATCCCGTAACACCTTTCCAGACCTTATTCTTAAAATCATGCTTAAGCGCCTCTTTCTCCTCATCGGAGAATTCAGCCAGGATCTGAGTGATGTTCCTGATCGAATTCGAAGCACTGAGCTCCTCATGCCAGTCGGAATAGAAAATACCGACGTAGCGGCCGTCCCTTCTGTCTCCGACCGTAGAAGAATGAAGAGTAGACGAATAAGAATCCCCGTTAAACGAAAGAGTCCTGCCCAGACCGTCCAGCGCCGCGTACGACTGAGGATCTACGTTGTCAATATTCTGCGTAGTTACGGGAAGCGCGAACGCCACGTCGTAAGCTTCCTCCTCGCTGAGCGGGGGAGCGGTAGGCACTTCCGGCTCGATGGTAGGTATCTCCGTCGGAACGTCGGTTGCGGCGGGGCCGTGGTCAATGCTGCAGGCCGTTCCGAGAATAAGCGATCCCGTGATCATCATAAGAAGAAATCTGATCAGGTTGCTGCGTGTCGATCTTTTCATGATTCATTCCTTTCTGGTACCTTCGATTATATCTTTTAAGACAGGCCGGAGGATATCTGCGATCTGGTCGGATATCTCTTCACGCGGCCGCATATTTCCGTCATTCCCGATGCAATTTATAACGTGAACGTTATCGAACATCTCTTCGCACGTAAGATAGCCCCTCCTCACTGTATTGAGCAGGAGATCGTCGCTCTCATAAACGTCAGCCTTCTCTCCGCCGACGTACTCGCGCCGCCCTTTCTTAGCCACGTTTCCCCTCGAGACGCTGATAGGGACGTCAAGCACGAAAAACACGTCGGGCTTCGGGACGCCTAATATCTCAAACTCCAGCCGGAACAGCCAGCTGATGTATTCTTCAAGAGCTTTCTGAGGGTCGATCCCTTTCTTAATAGCCGCGATCTGCACTCTCGAACCCTGGTAGGCCGCGTTCGCCATTGTCGAACGGTTCAGGAGAACGATATCGTAATCACGCTGGCGGAACTTTTTATAAGCATTCACGCGGTCCATAGCGTACCATAAAGACATTGACCGCACGTCGATATCCGCCGCGGAAACGTCGCCGCTTCCGGAAAGAAATTCGCCTATCTGTTTCCCGAAAAACGAATCGTAGCAGGGGAAATCAAGCACGCCGACTTTAAGCCCGGCCGCCTCGAGCCTGCTTTTCAGCAAAGCAAACTGCACGCTCTTACCGCTGCCGTCGATGCCCTCCATCGCAACGGTCGGAACCTTCTTAACTGACTTACCTGATCTGTTCACGGACATATTTCTCAACCTCGCCCCTGCTGTCTACGTTGTAAAGCGTGACCGACGGAAATTCGATCGAAAGCGCTTCAACGAAGAAGTTCGTGCTGCCTTTATCCGGCCTTCCCGCGAACATCGCCAGAGGCTTTTCGCTGCGGACAAGCTTCTTAGCCGCTTCGATCCGATCGTCGGAGTAGACAACGGTAAGCTCGGCCTGCGACCCGGAAGCTGCGGCTTGAAGCCTTTCAAGATCACGGATCGTATCTGCCCAGTTATCCCTTGTCTCACGCTGAACGCTGACTACTTTAAGATCCAGAGACTTATCCGACGCAAAAAGTTTCGCGCTGGAAACAATGCGGCCGGCAGCCTCCGGATTGGTCACCCATACCAGGAGGGTACCTCTTTTAGATTTGTTTTTATCTATTTCAGACATACTTATGTCTTCCTTTGATCTTTAAATTCAACGCTGTCCTTAAAACACCGGCTGGATAATATTCTACCATCATCACGCATCTTTTGCAAGTTGACATCCACAGACGATTCCACTATAATTTTTACGAAGTGAAACGGCCTGAAACTGCTGAAAAAGCCGCTTCGCGCAATAAACAATTCAGGAGCAGATCATTAAAATCATGTTGAAGAAAATTTTGATTTCATCCGGCGCAATGGCACTGTTTATACTGCTGATCATACTTGTAAGAACCGTTGACGTCGGAACTGTCGAACTTACCGGGAAAACGATAGGCTTCTTCGCTCTTAATACCGGATTTCACAAACTCACCGGCGTGAACGAAGGCTGGTATAAATTCACACAGATAACGGGATACATTGCGATCGCCGCCGGACTTGTATTCGCGGTGATCGGACTTATACAGCTGATAAAAAGAAAAAGCCTCTGGAAAGTTGACCGCCGAATACTCGGTCTGGGCGTGCTGTTCATAGTTATGGCTATCGTCTACGTGCTGTTTGAATTCGTACACGTAAATTTCAGACCAATATTGATGCCCGGCGAAGTAGATGAACCGGAGCCTTCTTTCCCGTCTTCCCACACCGTACTCGTATGCGTCGTCCTGTCCGGTGTAGCCCTGATGCTTAACACGTACATAAAAAACTTAAGGTTAAGGATCAGCCTGCAGGCATTGTGCGCGCTCGTGATACTGATCACCGTGTTCGGAAGACTTATCTGCGGAGTACACTGGCTCACCGACATAATCGGAGGCATCCTTATAAGTGTCGCGCTCGTGATGGGGTTCGCGGCATTTCTCGACTACTGCGATTCGCATGAAGCGGCCGGGATAAGAAGCGAAAGTGAATGAACGGATCATATAATTTTACGAAAAGAGGAGAATACCGGATGAACGAAATTATCACAAAAAGAAACGAACTTCTGGCTCAAAAGGTAATTAAAGGGCTGGAATCACGCAACATGAGCGGATACTGGGCATCCGGCAGAGAAGAAGCGCTCAAAATAGCGCTCGGACTCATACCCGAAGGCTCAAGCATAAGCATGGGCGGAGCGATGAGCGCGTGGGAGATCGGGCTCGTTGACGCCGTAAAAAACGGAAACTACAGGTTCATTGACCGCGACGCGATCGAAGATAAACGGGCGGCAATGCTCATGGCTTACGATGCGGACGTGTTTTTATCCGGCACGAATGCCATCACCGAAGACGGCGTGCTGGTGAATATCGACGGCAATGCGAACCGTGTCTCCGCTATCGCACAGGGCCCGAAAAAAATAATCATCATCGCAGGAATGAACAAGGTCACGAGCGACGTTGACAGCGCGATGAAACGCGCCAGAAACGTTGCGGCCCCGATCAACGCACAGCGCTTCGGACTCAGCACGCCATGCTCTAAGACAGGCTCGTGCATGAACTGCAAATCTCCTGACACGATCTGCTGCCAGTTCCTGATCACGCGCTACTCCCGCCATAAAGGACGAATTAACGTCATACTTGTAAACGATAATCTTGGATTCTAAAAGGAGGATAATTATGGACATCGACGTATTCAAACGTTATTACGAAGGCAAATGCACTTTCAACGGCGTTAAACGCAAAGGCGTTTCCGTAACTTTAACTTCACGCTCCGGCGGCGGAGAGATCACTTACGCCGTGACCGTAAGTTTCTTCCCGCATAAGACGGCAGACGATTTCGCGATCTCATACGACGCGTATGCTGAAAAAGTGCTGTTCTCCGGCAAGGGCAGACGCAGTAAAAAACGCGAAGCGGAGTATCTCAAAGGGCTCGAAGCCGCGGCAGACGAAGCGGCAGCCCAGATCAAAGGAACGATCATATGGGACAAACCGCTGGGAGAGGCAATGTATTAAATGGCAAATGGCAAGTGGCAAGTGGCAAATGGCAAGTGGCAAGTGGCAAATGGGCGAACCGAGTGATGGCACGAATTTTGGGTCTACTGCGAACCCCGGAATCGGTTCGCAGTTCGGTCAAACAAAATTCTTAGCCATTCACTCGGCTTCGCTGGCGAAAAATAAGGTTGTCAA
>JAEEGL017047837.1_pt1 | contig 12106 bp, 9 predicted proteins | sample 9134231 | NCBI WGS metagenome assembly JAEEGL01 (sample SAMN16246548, study PRJNA631951) | gut metagenome | biome: gut microbiome; feature: rumen; material: fiber-attached | host: Bos | place: Iran: Karaj | collected 2018-10
CCATCACGAAAGGCCCGTCCGGACAGGCCGGATATTCGTATAAGCATACCCGCTCTCCTGCGGGCACTTCCAACGTTCCAGTACGGTCTTCGATCAGATCCTCATAGTCTTCATTGAACATCAATGCGTCGTAGACCCGCCAAAGATGCTCTTCCGATATCCAGCCTTCCACGCCGGCGTTGTATTTTTCGGGATCGATCAGGATCCACTTCACGCCGTCGCTTCCCCTGTAGGAATAATCGCCCCCGACTCTCGCTCCGGTCTTCACTTCGCCCACACGGTCCGCATCCACAGGCGACCTGTAAACAGGCATGCCTTCTCCCGGTCCCCTTACCTCGTACGTATGATTATCATACTCCATTTCTTCCCGGTGCTCCCAGAAAAAGCCGTTCTTCTGAGGTTCAAAGATCAAGTCCGCGCGGATGAGTCCCGCCGAATACAGAAAGGCTGTGCACAGCAGCATCACCGCAGCGATGGATTTAAACCACCTCATCATGATTCTATCCTTTCTTGAGCCGTTCGGACTCTTACCGCCTGTATTCCAAAGTGAACGCAGCCCCTTCCGCCGGCCTGATCCGGGAAGGATCGACCGATGAGAAAGCGTCCCTGTCGACAAAAAGCGTAAAGTCCGGATGCGATTTCAGGACAGTCGCAGGAATGTCCGGCGTCCTGTCCTCATACAAAGTCTTACGGACGGCGTCCGCCTTGACGGCGTACGGCACGGCCGAGATGACAGAGCGGCATTTCAGGATCTCACTTACCGTCATTGAAACAGCCTGTTTCGGCACGTCCCCGATACGTTCAAACCATCCTTCACGCACCTGCTGACGCTTGCATGCGTCATTAAGGTCGACGAAGATATAGGCTTCCTGCGTCTCGAAATCGGCGGGAGGGTCGTTGAACGCGATGTGCCCGTTCTCCCCGATGCCGACAAGGCCGAGGTCTACGGGCGCCTGTCTGATCGACGCGGTCAGTGCCTCGATTCCGGAGGCCGTTCCGTCCACCAGATGTACGTCTTTCAATCTGACTTTCGAGATGAACCGCTCCTGCAGATATAGTCGGAAAGACGCCGGATGGGTTACGTCAAGGCCGGCATATTCGTCCAAATGATACATTTCGACCCGCGTCCAGTCGACGTCCTCGCGTACGAGTGCTTCAAGCGTCGTAAACTGGGATGCGCCGGTCGACAGCACGATCCTCGCCGTGCCCCGTTCAGATATGGCGGCGTTGATCTTCTCCGATGCAAGGCGGGCGGCCTGTGCCCCCAGATCCCTGTCGTCAGGGCAAATGACGATCTTCATCGCTTTCCTCCGTGTTTTTCAAAAATCGGCACCCGCAGGCTGAACGTCTGCCCGTCTGTCTCATAAAAGACCGTGAGCTCCTTTTTTCCGTCCGGCATAAGCTCGTGGCTCACGCGGACATCCCCTGCGGATCTTATCTTCTGCACCTTTTCCCACGCGCGCTTCTTTTCCTCCGTATACAGCGACATGTCGTCCGAGTTCAGGAGGATCGTGCCGAAGAGCGCGCAGCTTGCCGCAAGAAGTTCCCTGTCCTCTTCAGACAGATCAAGGTTTTCGTCGCGAAGAAAGAAAACGTCGGGATCGCTGCCGAAGGCCCGCCCGTTCAGCTGGCGTCTGAAGATCGCGTTTCCGATCGCCTGGCGGGTGGAAACGCGTTCCCTGTGGATGTATTTCATGATGCCCTTGCCGTCCCAGTCAAGCCCGACGTCGCAACTGATCCTGCAGTAGTCCGTTATCCCGAAGGCCGGCATCAGTGGAACGCCGCAGCCAAGGATCAGTTTGTCGCCGCATACCTCACGCAGAAGTTTCATCGCGCGTATCATCCTGCCGGCGCGTGTCTCCTGCTCATTGCCGAAAAAAGCGGCCGCATACAGAAAATCCAGTTTGACGAGATCGAAACCCCATTCGTCGAAAACGCGGCGGAACACCCTGCGGATATAGGCTTCCGCGTCCGGATCGTCGATATCCAGAGCGTAGAAGCCTCCCCAGTTGCAGCCTGCGGAGAACGGCTTTCCGTTTCTCATGTACAGCTGTTCACCGTGCTCCTTAAAGTAGGACGACTTCTTCGCCACGGCAAACGGCGCAAGCCACAGGCCGGCCATAAAACCTTTTTCATGGATGCGGTCCGCCAGGAACTTCATGCCGTGCGGAAACTTCTTCTCATCCGGTCTGAGCCAGTCGCCGACCGCCTTCTCCCAGCCGTCGTCGACCTGGAACAGGTCGCCCGGGGAAAGCACCCCCGCGCAGCCCTCCAGATCCTTAAGGATGTCTGTCTCCGTGATGTTTTCATACCGGTTGTACCAGCTCGAGTATCCGGTCAGCGGCGCGGCCTTATGAGGGACGATGCCGAGCTTTTCAAACCACGCATCGAAGACCGCGTCCTCCTCTCCTTCGGCAAAGAACAGATCGAAGGCCGGATAGGAGCCCGATGCGCGGATCCCGGCACAGTCGCGCCTGATGCTGAGTTCCCCCCTGCCTGCATCGTAAGAAAAAAGAGTGTATCCGGGCTCTTCGCTGAGTGACGCGATCAGCCGGTATCTTGCGCCTTTTCTGAAATAGCAGTAGGAAATGCCGTGGGTGACGCCTTCCCTGTACGGATAATCAACAAAGTGATAATCACCGTAACGGTCCAGATCAAAGGCCCTGACGCCCGCCTTCGGCAAGCCGTGCAGACCGCGGATCCTGTCATGGACCGTATATTCCGGGCAGTAGGTCCATGTCTGATAGCCGTTCATAAAGATCATCGTGTCTTCAGATACTTTGACCGGGATGGATGCGTGCGCATCCTCCAGTATCCCGTCCGGAACGATGCATGATGCATGCAGCTCGGCAGTCCTTAAGGAACCGCCTTTTTCCGGACCGCTCCAGACGATCCTTTCCTCGTTATCGATCTTCTCTTCCCCGTTCTGAAGACGGACTGTTAGCGAATAACGGAACGCTGACATCTTTTTCCCCTTTCCGGCATGATCCCGCAGCCCGAAGTTTCTTATCGTACCGCTTAACGCGGCCTGTTTCACAAAAGCCGCCGTACCCGGTGCATGGCTTTTTCAGCATCCATGCCGTCTCTAAGCCATCCCATCACGGACTTCATCGGCTGAAGCGCATGATCAAAGAACGCCCTGAGTCCGCCGCATAGCACATACTGCCCGGGCTCATTGTCTTCCGACATGCCGAAGCGGTCCTTCGGACAGGCCCCGTTGCAGAAGCGAAGGTACGGGCAGGCACGGCACTGAACCGTCAGCGCGCTCTCCTTTTCAAGTCCGAAATCCAGCTGTCTTTTACCGTTTGCCAAGGTCTCCAGAGAAGCATCGGACAGATACCCGAGCCTGTGCTCTTCGTCCACGAAATGGTCGCAGGAATAGACGGCACCGTCTTCTTCAGCGATCAGGACCCTGCCGCACGTCCTGGCCATCCAGCACAGCGAAGCCTCCTGTCCCGACAGTACGCGCGCCATTTCAGAAAACAGCTGCACGTCGCATTTTCCCAGATCGTGCGTGATCCATTCATCAAAGACCGCCGTGAGGAAGTCGCCGTATTGCCCGGGCGTCACGGACTTGGAAGAAAGGCGGATACCGGGGGCGTTCTTCAGTTCGACAGGTCCGTTCTCTTCACGAACGACGATCGGAATGAACTGGATCCAGCCCGTGTCAAGATCCCGAAGGCTTCTGTAGACACCCACAGGATCCCTGACCGTGTCCGCATTCACCGTGCACAGCAGATCCGGCCGTATGCCGGCCTTCCTGCAGCGAAGAACGCTCTCCAGCACCCGTTCGTACGTTGCGCGCCCGCCGAGATCTTTCCGGTTCGCATCATGCACGCATTCGCTGCCGTCTATGCTGATCCCGACGTCAAAACCGCGGCGCGCAAGAAAAGAAACCCATTCGTCATCAAGAAGAAGACCGTTCGTCTGGAGATTGTTCCAGGCCGTCCAGCCTTCGGGAAGGCAGCGCCTTTCAATCTGCAGGGCTTTACGGTAGAACGCAAGGCCGGCGAGCGTCGGCTCGCCCCCGTGCCAGACGAAGGAAACGACCGGTCCGGGTGAGGTTCTCACCGCTTCGTTTATCATTTTTTCCAACAATTCCTCGCTCATGACGGTCTGTGGCCCGTGTGTTGAAAACCGCCCTTTTTCAAGATAATAGCAATATGAACAGTGCATATTGCAGCGGCTTCCGACCGGTTTGACCATTATGACGATGGGCTTTTTTTCCGTCATTGTTTCAGGTGTTTGTCCAGGAATGCGAGCACTGTGTTAAAGGAATCCATTGCCTGCTGCTGCCGGTACAGCGGTCTGTCGTAGTACCAGATGCCGTGTCCCGCACCGTCATAGCGATGGAACTCATAATCCTTGCCGAGCTTCTTCAATACGGCCTCGGTCTCGTCGACCTCCGCACGCGACGGGGACTGATCCTCGTTTCCGAAGATGCCGCAGAGCGGGCACTTCAGCTCCGGCGCCGCTTCGATCGGCGACATCGTCTGCTGCGGCATCCGCCGCGCCGGATTCGGAATGACGCCTCCGCCCCAGCAGTCGACCGCCGCGTCCACGCCCTCGCATCTGCATGCCGCAAGGAAGGTATGCCGTCCGCCAGAGCACATGCCGATGACGCCCACTTTTCCGTTTCCGTTCATCTGTGTCTTCAGAAATCCGATCGCGCCCTGCGTGTCGCCGAGGACCGTCTCGTCTGTAGGAAGTCCCATCTCCCTCGCCTTTGAAGCGAGCGATGCCGGGGTATCCGTTCCAACGCGGTCATAGATGTTCGGGCAGACGACGCTGTAGCCGTGTTCGGCAAAGCGTCTGGCCGTCTCTCTGCACCACTCGTCCCAGCCTGGCATATGCGGAATCAGAACGAGTCCGGGATACGGCCCCGCACCGAGCGGGCGTGCAAAATAAGCGCGGATCGCATCCCCGCCGCTTCCCTGGATGCGTATCACTTCGGAGATCTGGCCGGCATATTCGCCGGTATTAAAACCGTTCCACATGCTGTTGCTCCTTTCGTGTCTTCATACGGTTAAAACCGTGCGCCGGATGCGTCCGGCGTACAGTTCGGTTCTTTTTTGATTATAACACAGCCCATACGTCCCCCGCCACCGTTTTAAGTCAAAAAAACTGCCCGGCATCTTCAGCCGGGCAGTTCAGTTCCTCCGTTCAGCGATTACTTGTCTTCCGGAGCTTTGAACCTTTTTTCTTCCGTTTGGGCTTCCTTCCCGGGATTCTTCTTAAGACCCTTTTTCTTCCGGATCTTGCGGATAATGAAGAAGATCGGAAGTCCGATGATCGCTAATGCCAGTATCAGGTAGAACAGGTGTCCGCCGAACCAGATCACCGCGTCCCCGAGGAAGTCCAGAAAATCGGAAGCGCCCTGTGCAAACGCTTTTCCGAACCGGGTGAACCAGGACTCACTCTTAGAAGGATCCGTGTAGACCATGACCTCCCGAAGATTCAGCGATACTTTGGAGAACTGCACGTCATAGTCGATCGTGTTGTTCGACTGTGAAAGAACCTTGATCTCCTTCATGACCTCGGTCATGCGGTCCCGCAGCATCAGGATCTCAGAGAGGTCCTTCGCTTCTTTCATCAGTTCCTTCAGTTCGCTGTATTCGGTGTTCAGAAGGTCAAGGGTGATCTCGTTCTCATTATATTGCTTTGTCATGTCCGCACGGGAGACTGATGACGAAGTGACTGAGCCTTTGACTTCCGAAAACCCGTTCATGAACGCCCCGAAATGCTCTGACGGCACGCGAAGTATGTATTCGGCACTTCTTGCATTTTTCCTGTCCGTACCGTTTTCATAGTAGGATGTCCCGCCGCTCTCGTGGGAATCCATCACCTGAACGCCGTACCGCGTAAACAGGTCCCTTAAAGCGGCTTTCGTTTCATCCCATGAAGTCGATTCCATCGACACCATCCCTGTCCAGACGATCTTTGAATTCTCGTCTTCAGCATACTCAAACCACTCGTTCTCCGCATCCGCAGGTGCTTCTGCGAATTGATTGTCAGATGCAGTCGTCCATTCATAAAAACCCGCGTTTTGCGGACGCACCGTTTTATGACTGTAATCCGCCTGCTGTTTTGCCGATGAGCATGCGGTAAGAAGCATCAAGCAGGAAAGCGCCGTCGCGATGACCGTCATGATCCTATTTCTGTTTTTCATCATCTTTCTCCTCCTTGACGGCAGGCCGGATATGCCGCCGGGTTTTTTCTTATGCCATATCAGTCGCAAAAAAGGGGACCGGGTTACGTTTCAGTGAGCATACCGCATATTTTCGTGTCTTCCGTATCCGGCCGTGACCGGTCACACATTGTTCACCGATCAAAAGTGGACATCCGGTCCGAATTGTGCTATGATCCTTTCTGAATTATAAGAGGCTTAATGTACTGCCTCTGTTTTTTGTTCCCGCGGCAAGGCCGCGCGGCAAACTTATGAATTACGGTAAAAAGCAAGTCGATGAGAAAATCGAATACATAACCGGACCGGACGCTCGTCAGAAGAACCGGTTCAAGATGTTCCTCGTCACGACGGCGATCGCCGTCATTGCGGGGGGCGTGCTGATCCTCGCGAGCATCGGCATCGGCGCTTTCCGGGAGATCATCTCGAATGCTCCGTCTTTGGACGACATCAATCAGATCAGCCCGCGCGCCGCGAAGTCGATCATCTACGCGTCGGACGGCTCCGTCATGCAGGAACTCGTGCAGTCGGGGTCGAATCGTGTGAACGTCGAGTACGAGGATCTGCCCAAGGACCTGATCAACGCGTTCGTCGTGATCGAGGACTCGCGTTTCTTCTCGCACGACGGCGTCGACGTGAAAGGCATCATCCGCGCGCTCATCAGCGGCCTGACGAAGGGGCGTTTTTCCGAAGGCGCGTCTACCCTGACCCAGCAGCTGATCAAGAACAACATCTTCAACGGCGGCATGGAGACGAATTTCGGCGACCGGATCGAGCGGAAGTTCCAGGAGCAGTATCTGGCGCTGAAGGCCGAGAAGGAACTCGACAAGAAGACGATCGTCACCTACTATCTGAACACGATCAACCTCGGAGCGAATTCGCTCGGTGTGCAGGTCGCCGCGCGACGTTATTTCGGAAAGGATGTTTCCGATCTGAATCTGGCGGAATCGACGGTTCTGGCGGCGACGACCTCCAGTCCGACCCGCTACAATCCGATCAAGTATCCCGAGAACAACCAGAAGCGGAGGCTGATCATTCTGTCCTATATGCTGCGAGACGGGATGATCTCGCAGGAGCAGTATGACGCTGCATCCGGCGAGGATGTGTATAAGAGCATTCAGGCATACCAGGAGACCTATACGGGACAGCATGCCTTTTCCTATTTTACGGACGTTGTCTTTGAAGACGTGCTGGAAAGACTGCAGACCGAACTGGGATACACCGATACCCAGGCATACAATCTGCTGTACTCGGGAGGTCTGCGCATCTATACGACGCAGGACCCCGTGATCCAGAAGATCGTCGACGAGGAAGTCAATGACCCGCAGAATTATGTCGTCGTCTCATCTTCCGGAAGCGATGAGTTTCTGGAATACGCCCTGACATACAGACTTTCAGTTAGTTTGAGAAACGGCGATATATACTATTTTGATGAGACGAACCTGCTGTCGTATTACCGCGAAACGCGGAACATACCGCGATTCTCTCTTAATTTCGCGTCAAAGGAAGGCCTGCAGGCCGCTGTCGACGAATACCGCGAGTACCTGCTTACGCAACTGAATGCGACTGTCGTTACGGAGAGCGTGACGTCCACGCTTGAGCCGCAGACTTCTTTCGTCGTCATGGATCCGAAGACAGGCCACGTAAAAGCCGTGACCGGCGGCCGGGGCGATAAAAACGAAATCGGGTCTTTGGCCTACAACCGTGCGACGGACGCGACACGCCAGCCCGGCTCCTCCTTCAAGATCCTGTCAGCCTACGCGCCCGCTCTCGATTCTTCCGGTGCGACGCTCGCGACAACGGTCTATGACAGCCCTGTCTTCGTGAACGACCGCAAGATCTCGAACTGGTGGGGAAACATCTCTTTTGGCTACGCAAACCTCCGTCAGGGCATCATGGCTTCCATGAACGGTCTGGCCGTGAAGCTGTCAAACAATACCGTCACCGTCGAGACCGGCTTTGATTATGCGAAAGCTTTCGGCATCACGACACTTGCGCCTGATGACGAGAACGAGCTGATGGCACTGGGCGGCCTGACATACGGTGTGAAGAACATCGAAATGACTGCAGCCTACTCGGCAATTGCCAACGACGGCGTTTACACGACTCCGGTCTTCTGGACCCGAGTCACTGATGCGGACGGCAGCATCCTGCTCTCGAACGAGCCGGAGACAAAGACCGTACTGAAGGCCACGACCGCAAAACTGCTGACCACGGCCATGGAATCCTCGATCGATTCGGACAACTGGTGGCAGCCTTTCCCGAAAAACGGCGTGGGCATGACCTCTTCGGAATGCCGCGTCGAAGGATTCGGCATTGCCGGAAAATCGGGCACGACAAACGATGCGAACGACATCTGGTTCATCGGTTATTCGCCCTATTACGCGGCGGGCATCTGGTCCGGCTACGATTCCTCGAAATCCTTCGGGACGAGCCCGGGCTACCACAAACTCATCTGGCAGAAGGTCATGACCCGGATCCATGAGAATCTCGAGCCGAAGCAGTTCGACTACTCCGGGCTCGTAAAGGTGAAGATCTGCTCGAAGTCAGGACTTCTGGCAAAGGCAGGCATCTGCGACAGGTCGCACGATGCGAACTGCCATATCTATGAGGAATTCTTTGCGCCGGGTACCGAGCCGACGGAATACTGCAACCGCCATTCCAGCTACCAGGTATGCCTGATCAGCAACAAGCTTGCGACCGAAGACTGCCCGGAGCGCTACGTGATCAGCAGGACGTATCTTCAGATCGATGCCTCCGACAATGACGGCTCTCAGACCGTCGACATGGAATACGTGATTCCTCAGGAACTGGCCGGTTCAAGCTGCGACCGGCATACCGGCACGACAGAGCCCGGCGAGACCGAATCCGAAGGCGAAAACACAGGAGAAGGCGACGGCACGGAAACCCCCGGCGGCGAAAATGAATCTTCCGCAGAGGGCGAGACCGAGCCACCCTCCGGCAGCGAAGACGTGATCATCATCGGCAACTGACCGGTCCATAAAAGAAAGAGCCCTGCGGCATATGCTGCAAGGCTCTTTCTTTTATGTCTGTCCTGCTTACTCCGCGGTCAGCATCTTCAGTCCTTCCCGGACATATTCCGATGTGGTACTGCAGTTTTTCCGCCGAAGCGCCGATGCGATCGAACGCACGCTCTTTTGAGGGAAGCCGAGGCCGGACAAAGCAAGCAGCGCGTCGTCAAACGCCGCGTCGCCTTCCTGCGGAGCATTCTCCTGAAGCTTCCCGTACGGTTTCACTGCCTTGAACACATTCGAGGGGGACAAATTGATCCTGTTCTCGAACGACAGGAAAAATACCTTCAGATCATCTATCGATGCAATGTCCGTCTCCTCGAACGCTCTGCGTACGAACTTCACCGAATACAGATATTTATCGACCAGATCGCCGTCCTGATTCCGTACTGTCGTAAATCCGGACAGCACGATACTTTCTATCGTCGGCGAAGCGTTGAAAAAGCTGGCTCCTAAGAACACCCCAAGACTCAAGACCGTCTGCGCATACTCCTCGCGGAGCGCCGAGGCCGTCTTCTTGCGTCTGACGACCTTCCCTTTTACGATGTCCGGATAGTCCGTGCCGAGATCTTCGATCTCCGGCAGGTCCAGATCCGCATATAGAACGTCATCATCCAGTTCATAACTGACCCGCACGTCATAGGGCAGGTCCAGGTTGTTCATGAACGTGCCGAGGAAATTCTCGATCGCGTCCTTGTCGTTTTCAAGGCACAGCGCATACAGTTCCTTTCCTGCTTCCGACGCCTTCTCTTCGATCAGACGGTCGAACGATGCGCGGTCCAAAACAGGATCCGCATACCGGTGAATCCGTATGCGCGCTTCCATGTTCTGCTCGTAAGAAGCCAGTACGTCTTCCGGATTGACCCGAGACTTTTCATCCGGCTTCTCAGTTAAAGTTCCCTGCGGCTTTGCAGTGTTCGGCGATGTCTGCTTCGGTTTCTGCACGAGACCTGAATACTGACCGAACTGCGGCTCCTGCGCTGCATATCCCGTCTGCGTCAAGCCCTGTCCCACATCGTTTGCCGCGGCATCTTCCGTTTTTCCTTCCTGCATGCCGAATACGCTGCCGATCGTCTTCTGGGAGATCTTCTGCCGGTAGGAAAGCCCGGTTCCCTTAATGCCGATCACGGACGGACTTAAGTTAAGATAGGTGCCGCGCTTCGACAGATTCACGGTCGCGCCTTTTTTGCCGACTGTCGCGCTGATACCGCTCTTCGACAGGTTGAGGCGAAGATAATTGCCTAATTTGATGGATTTCGAAAAACGAATGCCCATATCTGTCTCCCGCAAGACCCGGCCTGTATCAGGACCGTAGTTTATTGATCAGCCGATGGAACTCCCTCATACGCCGCATCAGAACCAGAACCCGCCGAACAGAAGTCCAAGGATCCTTAAAAAGAACCGCAGTGCTATGAATCCGAATATGATCTTTCCGATCACGCTGACGCCCGTCGTCAGGCTTGTGCTCCGGGATGTCGCACGCTCCTGCGTTCCCTGCATCCTGTAAGCGATCTCGGTCAGAAGCGACCTGTACACGGGATCGTCCGGTTTTAAGCGAAGCGCCTGAATGACCATGTCCTTGGCTTCCTGATAAGCTCCGGTCATTTTGTACGCATAACCGTATACATAATAGTACCTGTCATTCCGAAGACTGCCCGGCATCGAATCGAGCGTGCGAAACGCTTCCGCGTAACTGCCGCGGTTCACCGCACCGATCGCCTGCTGCAGATCCACCGGGTCGCCGGCCTGCGCAAAAGGCGCACTGCCGTAACCCTGCGAACGGAATAGGTCTTCAAAGCCGAATCCGTAGCCGTAGAAATTGCCCGACTGCCGGTATCCGCTTTCATTCTGCCCGTACGAAGACTGACGGTAATTGCTGCCGCTGTCATTGTACGTTCCCTGACGGTAATAGTTCCCGAACCCGTCGCGCTGCCAGCCTTCACCGCCCGCATTCCTGTAATTATTCCGCATTTGTTCCTGCGCTGCCCTCCGCCGGTATTCGGCGGGATTCTGCAGAAGATCGTAAGCCTCGTTGACCTCGTTCATCTTTTTCGCAGCGGCAGGATCGTCAGGATGCAGATCCGGATGGTACTGCTTCGCCTTTTTATGATATGCTTTTTTGATTTCCTCCGCGGAGGCGTCCGGACGGACTCCGAGCACCTTGTAGGGATCGATCATTGAGTTGCTCCTTGAGTATTATGTCTTCTTGCGGAACGCTTCGGCGCATTTCGGGCAGGTGACAAGGATCGTCTTGCCCTTCGACGGTTTCCGGATCCTGATGTGCGCCTTGCATTTGGGACAGGTGTAATAGTTGTATTCCTTCCGGTCTTTAAAACGGTTTTTCAAGTACGTCCATTTTCGAACGATCCTGCCTCTGATCTTCATGTACCAGGCCCGCTCCTTCGCACGCGCGGATACGTTTTTCGAAAGCATCCGGTATGTCGAAAAGATCAGGGCGAACCATGCAAGCGCTGCCAGGAACCACAGTGGCCGGATAACGACTAACAAAAGCATCAGAATCAGGGAAACACCCGTCAGAAAAATCGCTAGCTCGTCGCGGCCGTAACGGCCCTGCATCCACTGCTGCAGTTTATATGCCGCTTTCTGAAGAAAAGCCTTCATTGCGTATACCTCCGATCATGGCGCATCCTATCATAAAACTGTTTCGGAACTGTGATCGGGCAGGAACTCATCAAAAAACTCGCCCCAAGCACCCCTTGTAAAACGTCCCGACCGGGTCGTCCTTCTCAGACAAATTCGGAAAGGACCATATTGGATACGTCGAGCCCGTAAGGCGTCAGATAAACGTTGCCCCCGGCTCTGGACAGCACGCCGAGACGCACGTACCTGTCAATGATCTCTCCGAAGACTTCAAACATCGACCTGTCAA
>JAEEGL017455710.1_pt1 | contig 12106 bp, 9 predicted proteins | sample 9134231 | NCBI WGS metagenome assembly JAEEGL01 (sample SAMN16246548, study PRJNA631951) | gut metagenome | biome: gut microbiome; feature: rumen; material: fiber-attached | host: Bos | place: Iran: Karaj | collected 2018-10
GACGGGGACGGAAACGTCTACTTCATGGCCGAGGATGACGAGCATCTGACCGTGTACCGCGTGGGAACGGAGATAAGGGCGTACGAACTTGCGTTCGATTCCTGCGCCGAGCTCGCCTTAAGTCTCCGCTGGGGAAACGGCGAGACCGATGTATTCATCGAGAAGCCGACAGGGGACTACGAGGACGAAGACTGGGTCATCCCGCAGCACTTCAACATCATCGACGGGAAGGTTTACGTTCTTGACAGATACAGTTACTACGGAAACAGCATCCTTGAGTGCGATCCCGAAACCGGGGCGGTGACGAGGCTCAGCCCTGATATCGGCGATTATAGCTTCTTTAACAGCGAGTTCGCGGTGCTGGACGGCAAGGTCATCTTCATTCGGTATATGTTCGATCTTGAGACCGGCGAGCGGACGGAGCTTCAGCGCATACCGGGTTTGGATCTTATGTGCCACGGCATCCTGAACATGAGCGTGAAGGACGGCAGATGCTACGCCTACATGGCTGCCGATTACAATGAAGAAACGCTCCTGATCTCCGGCACCCACGCGTTCGACGAGTACATGCTCGATATGGAGAACCGCATGTGGGTGCTGCAGCAAAGGATCGAGATGCCCGAAAACGTGCCTCATGCCGATCCCAAGCTTGGAAAAGGCGAGCAGTTTTTCAGCTATGATCGTTACATGGGCATGGATGACGCGGGCAATCACTACGTTGACAGCACAGAATGTATCGTCCTTCCGCCGGAGGAGGGAAGGATCCGCGTAAACACTTGGCACAGGATAATCAAGCTCGCTCCCGACGGGACGCCTATATCCTACGTCGAGGTTAGATTCCCGGAGAACTATATCCACATGGGAATTGATACGAACTACCTGATCTTCAAGGTGGACGGCGACGGAACGGTCTGGTACATGTGTGAGACCGAGGACGAATTCCTGATCTATAAAATCGTTCTTTAAGCGAAGGACCGTTCCGGGGACGGAACCGAAAAGCGGTGCAGCCCGATTTGGACTGCACCGCTTTTTATGTTTGCCTGCCCGGGAAGCGTCTCGGGCGATTTTCAGTCATTTCCGATTAAAACTCATCGATCAGGCCCATCGCGAAGCGGAGGATGCTGATCGCGTCGGTAACTTCGACGCTGCCGTTTTCGTTGACGTCCGCGGCGAGCTGCTGCGTTTCGTCAAGCTCGGTAATGTTCATCGCCGAACGCAGCGCAAGGATCGCGTCGCCGACTTCAACGGTGCCGTTGCCGTTGACGTCGCCGAGGGTATATGCCGGCGGAACGACGGGCTCATTCTCCGGAACGATGTACAGGCCGGTGAGCTCCATGCCCTCCGGACCGATCTGGCCTATAAATTCGATCTCCGCGGTCTCGGGATCGACGGTATAAAGACCGTTGTTGAAATTGCTCTCGAGGTGCGCCCAGTAGATGACGCCGGTCTCGACGTCGCAGGTCATGGACTGCGCATAGTAGCAGGGCTTGCCGGTCGCGCCGACTTCGGTCAGAGCGCCGGTGGCCGGGTCGATGCGAACAAGCCTTGCGTTCACGGCGGACATCGTCAGCGCGTAGAACACACCATTGCCGTCGATCGCAAAAGTGTAGATTCCGAGATAGCTGCCGAGCTGGACATTCACAACTGTGGTCAGTTCGCCGGTCTCGAGGTTTACGCTGGCGATATAGGGATGATCCTCGTCGCAGAGGGCGTACATATTGCCGTCCGCGTAATTGAAGGCCATGCCGTAGACAAAAACTCCGTTCGAGGTGCCGCCGGGATAGCTTACAATATGGTCCTTGGCGTCGAAAGTATAGAAGCCGTCCTGCAGCGCTCCGGAAGCGTCGTAGCCGTAAACATAGCCGTAAACGCTGCCGTCATAATACGCTGCCGCGTAGGTCGTGAGGCCGAAAGCGTAGCTTTCCACGTTTGCGGGATCATCCGATTCAAAACCTACCCAATGCGAATCCATGTCGTTGGAAAAATCGGCAACGGCGTAGCCTTCGAGATGAACGCCTCCGTCACGGACGGGAGTTTTTTCTTCGGGGATAAGGGTCTCCGCGGAGGAAACGGCAGCAACTGTCAGCAGCAGCGCCGCGAGGAGGATGGAGAGAAATTTTTTCATTGAGGTTCACCTTTCCTTTGTTTTGAGCCCTTTACAAACGAGGGCGGAAGCGGAGCGGGCCGAAGCACAGCGGGCCTTCAACGGGCTACGGTTTTCGAAAACGCGTCCGCGTAAAAGGAATTTTACCATAATATCGTTTTTTATGCAATACCCGATGCGGCGAATTTTGTCTTCCGTACTGCGGTTTTCGCTGCATGAAAACGCTCCCGGCCCTTTCGGGTCGGGAGCGCTTTTTCAGGGCTTTTCAGCCCTCAGTCTGTTGATTAGTCTTCCTTCTTCCTGAACAGGATTACGCCTGCGCCTGCAACGATCGCTGCAATACCGAGGCCGACGAGAGCAATGGTGCCGGTCGGCGGGGTGGGCGGAGTGGTCGGGGGTTCAGTGACCGGAGGCTCCTCGGTGGGCGGCTCGGTGGTCGGAGGCTCCTCAGTCGGAGGCTCGGTGGTCGGAGGCTCGGTCGGAGGCTCGGTGGTCGGAGGCTCGGTAGTCGGAGGCTCGGTGGTCGGAGGCTCGGTGGTCGGGGGCTCCGTGGTCGGAGGTACTACCTCAACGATCTCGACCTGGTCTTCGACGGTCTCGTAGGGGATATCCATGCCCTCTTCCGCGTCAACCGGGAAGTAACGGAACTCGGTCACTTCGGGTACGAAGTCGTAAATGCCGACTGCCGCGTCTTCCTTCGCCTTGAAGGTCATGTTGAGAAGGATGCCATCGCCGCTGAAGCCTTCCTCTGCCTGCATCGCGCCGAGGCGGATGGAGCCGGGGATGGTCTCATAGTCGACAACAACGATGCAGTCTGCGAGGATCTCGCCGCTCTCGATGTTTACGAGCTCGAAGTTATCGGCGTCGTAGTTGACCATCATGTTGAGGCCGTGAGCCGCAATGTAGTCGCCGCTGATGGTGAGCTGAGCGTTGAACTCTTCACCCTTCTCGACCTGGACGAAACGTCCGGTGGTGACGGTGAAGGTCGCGCTGCCGAGTTCACCGGTGCCGACGATCTCGGTGGTGTCGTCTACGAGCTCATAGGGGATGTCAACGCCTTCTTCGGCATCGAGCGGGAAGTAGCGGAGTTCATCAACGGTCTGAGTGAAATCATACAGGCCGGGAACCGCGTCTTCCTTCGCCTTGAAGGTGACGGTGATCAGAGTGCCTTCCGCAGTCACGCCTTCATCGGGCATGATGTAACCGAGGTGGATGACGCCTTCCTCGGTCTCGTAGTCAACGATGTACGCACCGTTGAGGTTGGATACCTGATAGAGGACGTCGCTGTCGGTATCGACGGAAACGATCTCGAATACGCTGCTGTCGTAAGCGAGCTTATAGTTCATGCCGTGTGCTTCGTACTCGCCTGCGACGGATACGACAACGTCAAACTCTTCGCCCTGCTCGACCTGGTCGGGAGAATCGACCGTGAAGGTGACAGTGCCGGGTTCGGGCGGCTGGGGCTCGCCTTCGATCTCGACTTCGCCGTGTACAACGTCGAACGGGATATCGGTCGGTTCACCGTCAATGGGGAAGTTGCGGAATTCGGTAACAACCGGAACCAGGAAGTAGGAGCCTTCCGCCGCATCGTCCTTAACGGTGAGGTCAATGTTGATGAGCTCGCCGTCCGTATCGAAGGGCTCGTTCGGCATGATCACGCCAACGCGGATGGAGCCGGGAACGGTGGTGTAGTCGACGATTACGACGCCGCCGTTTGCGGTTGCCTGCTCAAGGACACTGCTCATGGTAGCGTTGGTGACTTCGAAAACAGCGGAATCATAGTTGAGCTCAAGGTTCAGGATATGCGCTTCAAACTCGCCCGAAACCAGAACGGATGCGGTGATCTCTTCGCCGGGAGCAGCAGTCTGGTAATCGGGATTGACGTAGAATTCAGCGACCTCTTCTTCGGGCTGGACATAGAAGTCGATGGTGTAAACTGCAACGGTGGTGTCGTTGAGCTTGCTGATGTAGGTGACGTATTCGCCGGAACCGTTGATGGTGGCCATAAGCTCCGTAACGGTGGGTTCATCATTATACGGAGATTCATCGAACTTGTAGCCGTCTTCTGCAACGAGCAGGATGCCCATGTAGTAAGCCAGCGTGGGATCATTGAACAGATCGCCGTCGACCATTGTAACGGAGTTCTCGCCATCCCAGGTGCTCCATACGGTGTCTTCAATGGAGTAGTGCGCGTCCTCGGGAACGGTCACACCGTAGAACGGAGCTTCGTTCCAGGCGGGAACGACGAAATCGTTGATCTCAATGGTGTCGATCACGATGGGCTCCGGCGGGAGCTCGTCGGTGATCTCAACGTTATCAACTGCAAAGAAGTCGCCCGTCGGGTTGACGGAGCTGTCCTTCGCGTACTGCCAAAGGAGCTCATACTCGCCGGCTTCTTCGAACTGATAGCCGTAGGCCTGCCAATCGTTCTGGAGAGCGCCGACCTTCATAACGAGCTCGCCGTTGACGTAGAATTCGCACTTATCCCAAACGGAGACGCCGACCTCGCCGCCGGTGCCTTCGCCCCAAGCCATGAACTCGAAGACGATGCAGTCGCCCGCTTCAACGTTGACGATGGTGGTAAGGACGGAGGTGCTGGAAGCAACGCCTTCGTTGCTGCTCTTGGCGTACATGCGGTCCTCATCCTCGACGACGATCCAGGGATAGGTCTCGCCGGTCTCGAAGTGGAGCTCGCCGCCCTCAACGTTCAGCGCCTCATCGAGGTCGCCTGCCGGAGGCTCGGTGCCGGGATCCTCGACGGTGAAGTCGATGGTGTAGGCCCAGTAATAGCCAAACGATTCGCTCAAGCCCTTGGTCTCGACGATGGTTGCATCGCCGTTGATAAGAACGGTCACCTCGTCTGCGAAGACGTAGCCCTCTTCGGGGATGATCTCGAAATACTGATAGTAGACGTAGTCTTCGTTATTAAAGGTATCGGTCGGATTCATGACGTCGCCGTCGTAAAGAGCGTCGCTCCACCAGTTCCAGTCGGTGTAATCGAGGGAATAGTGAGCGTCCGCGGGAACGGTGACGTTATAGAACGGGTTCTCGCCCCATACGGGCTCAACGAAATCGTTGATCTCGATGGTGTCGATGATCTGCGGTTCGGGCGGAGGAGTTTCGCCGGGATTCGGGATCGTGATGTAGTCCAGCATCGCGGAGTACTGATCCTCGCAGTCATAATGACGGAAAGCGACCTGGATCTGCTGACCCGCGTAAGCGGAAAGATCAACGGTGTACTCGACGGGAGTTACGTCCTCGGGAAGCATCATGCCCCAGAGTTCTTCGCTCCAGCCTTCATCGCCGACTACGGAGACGTAAACGCCGACATACTCCTCGTTGAAGGAAGAGCTGCGCGGATTGAGCCAGAAGCTGATCGAGGTGCCGCCGGTGAATTCGGGGGTAACGAGCCAGTTATCCGGGGTCAGCGCGCCGACGCCGCTCATATAAGAGTCGGACTTCATGCAGCCGTTGCCTTCGTAATGATATTCATACGGGCTTGCATTCTCGACCCAATACCAGTTGTAGCTATCGCCATCGCTGTCGATGGTTTCGAAGCCCTGATCCCAGGGATCGGTCTCAAAGTCCCAGATGATGCCGTCGAAGGGCTCTTCGGTCGGGGGCTCGGTGGTCGGGGGCTCGGTGGTCGGAGGCTCGCTGCTGGGCTCCTCGGTCGGAGGAACGAGGCCTTCGACGATCTCCACGTTGTCAACGCAGGCATAGTCGCCGGTGCCGTTGACAGAGCTGTCCTTCTTGTAGCGCAGCTCGATGGTGTGCTCGCCCGCGGTGAGGTCGTAAGTGAAGGTCTCCCACTCGCTGTGGTTCGCGCCCCACTTCTGGGCCAGTGCGTCGTCAACATACAGACGGAGGCCGTCCCAGTCGTTCGTGTCGCTGCCTTCGCCCATGCTGATGAAGTCGAAGCTGAGCGCTTCGCCGTCAGTCGCGGTATAGGTGAAGGTGATCTTGGAGACGGAGCTCGCAATGCCGATGTTTGTGCTCTTTGCATAGAGCCTGCCATCCTCTTCGATGATCTCCCAGGGGTAGGTTGCATCATTCTCGAAGTGGAGTTCGCCGCCCTCAACGTTCAGCGCCTCGTCAAGAGTATGCTCCGGCGGAGGCTCGGGAACATTGAGCTCGATCGCGCCGTCCACTGTGGTGAACGGAACGGGGGTCTCATTGCCGCCGACGGGAACTTCGTTGAACTCGGTAACTACGACGGTGAGCGGGATGTTCTCGGTCGCGTTCTCGCTGACGGTGAAATTCATCGTGAACAGCTCGCCGCCCGCGGTCAAGCCGGTTGTCGCATAGAGCAGACCGAGCTTGACCTTGCCGGGTTCGGAAGTCGTGTCGAGGAGTTTCATCGTTGCGCCTGAAATAGCGCTGCCTTCGGTAGCACTGTTCAGCGTCAGCAGTTCTGTATCATACTCGACATACATGTTCAAAGTATGGGCCGTGAAATTCGAACCTTCGAGAGTGACGGGAACGCTGACCGTGTCGCCGGGAGTAACGTCAGTCACTGTCGCACAGGTGAAAACCACTTCGCCCTCTGCCTGGACGGGAATGGATACCAGTGAAAGTACCATCATTACCGACAGCAGTGCCGCAAAGAATTTTTTCATGTTTTTCTCCTTCCATTATACTACTAAGCCAAAAGTTCCGCTTCGCGGAAACCGCAGCTCGAATTCTTCCGGAAGGGGGGATACCCTCCCAGTCTGTTATATTATATCAAGTCTAATTTAGGATTGCAACAGTTTTTTGATTTCAATATGCCGATTTTTTGCCTTTTTTCGGCAGAAACGCATTCTCGCCCGACCGGGCAGCCGCAAAAAATACAAAAAATAAGCTTTGCCTCCGGGCAAAGCCATAATAATTACTCATTTTTCATTTTTCGGCCTTCAGCCCCTCTTGATACTCCGCCAGCCGGTATTCATCCCAAACCTCGAGCCCTCTTTCGCCGCAGAGCGATTCGATATGGTGGGTGAACTCATGGCGGATGATCCCGCGGAGCTCCTTTTTGAGTTCCGCCTCCGGAAGATGCCCGTAGGTGCGGAGGATGGAACCGCCGTAGAGCATGATGCTGCGGCCGAGATTGCGGTCGTTTCTGTATTCGCCGAGGATAAGAAGGGGCTTTTTCGGATCGGATCTCGGGTGGACCTTCATTCCGTCCGTCAGCGCGATTCCTCCGTCGAGCTTTTCGAAGAACTCAAGCGGCAGCTCCTCCGCGACCTCGTCCGAAAGGCGCTGAAGCAGCTGCATGCGGCTCTCGCGGCGGGCGCGGCGTTCGGGCGCCGCCTTCTTTGCCGCGGCTTTTCTTTCCTCCGGCGTGCGGAGCTTCGCGCGGTCGCGCCGCATTTCGGCGTTCTCCTGCCGCCTTGCGCGGGCGTCTCCGTTGAGGATCGCCTCCTGCATTGCGCGCACAGCCTCCGGCATGCGGTATTCGACGGTTCCGACGGCCGGCGCGGCGGGCTGCTGTTCCCCGCTCCGGGCGGCACGCTTCGGCGGAAGCTTTTTGCGGAATTCCTCCGCGCGCGCCGAAACGGACGCGAGCGCGGAACCGGCGATGGCGTCGATCCTTTCCGCGGCGGTCATGTCCGCCGTCCGCTGCGCTGTTTCGGGATTTTCTTTCATATTAAATACAGTCATCAGTAGATGCGGAAGCTCTCCGCGAAATCGAGCAGCACGATCGGGTCGATCTTATCGGCGAAAAACTCCGCGGCGATGAAGACCCCGCGCTCCGCGTCATGGGAAACGACGGCCGGGTTGAAAACGGTGGGACCGCTGCCGTCCGAAAAACAGGTCTCGGTGAGAGCCGTGATGTTGGAGGCTTCGGAATTATAGAAGGGATGGTAGCTGCGGTCGAGCATGAAGCGGTAGTCGCCGTAGACGATGCTCGAATAGATCTGATAGTAGTTTTTGACTGGATCGTACTCCATATAATAGGGAGAAAAGCCGACCGTGCCGACGCATTCGCCCGCGTCGTTGAGGATATAGACCGTCCCTTTCAGCGGATTGTCCTCCCCGCGGATCTCCGTAAAACCGCCCGGCGCCTCGCCTTCGCGCTCGACCTTCCAGCCGGGAGGCAGAAGGAAGCTCACGACAAAGGGATCCCTTCCCGTTTCCGCGCCGAGACCCGCGCCGAACACGACGGTTTTGATGACGTAGCGGTCGGCCTTGTCCTCCGGGATCTCGTAGGGGAGTTCGACCTTGCCCTCCGTGCCTGCGGGATAGTAATCCTTCCATTCGTCGTCCTCGGGCTCGCCGGGCTCCGCCGTCGCTTCGGGGACCTCCCCCGTTCCGCTCGGCTCTTCCTTGCCGGCGGAGCAGGCGGAAAACGCCGCGAAAACGAGCGCGAGCGCCATGAGCAGCACCGCGAGCCGCAGTTTTTTCCGGTATCCCGTTGCTATCCGCGTTTTCAAATCAGTCCGGCTCCTCCGCGGTTTTTTCTTCCGTTGTTTCTCCCGCTTCTGCCGGGGCTTCGCCCTCCGCTTCCGTTTCCGTTTCGGCAGGCGCTTCTTCTGCGGGCTCTTCCCGGCGCGCGCCGGTCATCGCGGAAATCATTTCCTTCAGCTTTTCTTCGCGCTGACGGGCGGCTTCCGCCGTGAATTCCGCCATATCGAGCTCGTTGTGCAGGCGGTCGAGCTCCCTGATGACTTCATCGAGGAAAAGGTCAACCTCCGTCACATCATAACCCCAGAACGCGTGGGGGAATTTTTTATTGATGATCTCTTCTCTTTCCATAATCGCTCCGCCGCAGGGTCGCTGCGTTTCCGGGCGAAGGCGGGGCCCTGCCCCGCCCCCGCCCGGAATGCCGACCGCGGCTATTGCCGCCGCCTGTTATTCGGCTTCAGGCACGACGTCCCCGCCCGGTCGGCTGTTCGGCACCCGTTTCTGTCAAAATTCAAAAGTGTTGTTCACTCCCGAAAGCCGTCGGAACTGCCGATAATATCAATGTTTGCGGGCGCAACAATGAAGATCCTCGACGAAACCTTATAGACCCTGCCGTCCACCGCGTAGCATGCGCCGGACATAAAGTCCAGAATGCGCTGAGCGGTCTCGACCTCGATCTGCTCCATGTTGACGATGACGGGTTTGTGGCTCTTGAGATTGTCGATGATGTTCTGAGTGTCCTCGTAGCTGACGGGGCGGTAAACGATCATCTTGCTGCTGCCTGTTCCGGGCAGGTTGACGATGTTCGAAGACTGCCTCCTCGGCTTGCGCTGCTCAACTTCCGGTTCGGGTTCGGCATAGACGCTGCTGAACTCCTCGCTGTACTCAAGTTCCTGTTCCTGTTCTTCGCTCGGCTCAAGCAGAGCGTCCCACAGTTTTCTAAGTCCTCTTGCCATTTTTCATTCCTCCTAAGTATAATTGTTGGCGCTTGGAGAAAATCGGCGGTGACAACTCCGCCCCGGCTGACCGTTTCCGCCCGAAGGGACGGTCCCCGTCAAACCGGCTTGACCGTGCTTCGGGGCCCGAAGATCGCGGAGCCGATCCGCACCATCGTTGCGCCTTCCGAAATCGCGGCTTTATAATCCCCGCTCATGCCCATTGAAAGCTCTTCCATCGAAACATTGCCGGCGGGGAAGCCGCGCAGTTTCTCGAAGAGCTCCCGCATTTCGGCGAAATACGGCCTTGCCTCGTCCTCGCTGCCCGCCGGAGGAACGCACATAAGCCCTTTCACCGCGATGCCGGGCATTGCGGAAACCGTCTCAAGAAGTTCGGGGAGCTTTTCGGGGGCGATGCCCGATTTCTGCTCCTCCGCGCCGATATTGACCTCGATCAAGACCGGCTGAATGACGCCCCTCAGCACAGCAAGCCTGTTGATCTCCGCGGCGAGGGGGAGCCTGTCCACCGACTGGATCAGGTCCGCTCTGCCAACGAGATACTTCGCTTTGTTGAGCTGAAGACCGCCGATAAAATGCTTTTTCACGCCGAAACCCGAAAAGAATTCGAATTTATCGTTGAATTCCTGCGCTCTGTTTTCGCCGATCTCGGCAAGACCCGCTTCGAGCGCCGGGCGGATCTCTTCAATGCTTTTGAATTTCGTAACGCCGATCAAACGCACGCTTCCGGCCTTTCGGCCCGCCTGTGCCTCCGCTTCGAGGATGCTTTCGCGGATCCTCTCAAGCCGCGTTATTTCCTGCCTCGCTTCGGTATCCAATACCTTACCTCCGTTCCCGTCGGGATATTCCCGTTGCCGCGAATCCTGATGATCGCGTTCCTTCCGTCCTCCGCGAGCACGTCGACATAGACGTTCGCGCGGCCGTTGTCGGTCACGATCTCGATATACGTCTCTCCGTCCTTGAACTGGATCGCCCGTTTTTCGATCATCATGCCCTCCGCCTCGTAAGCGATGCTGATCTCGCAGGTGCGAACATCGATCAGCGCGCCGAGGTTCTGGGAGAATTTAATGATATTAACAACGTTTTTATCGTTGACGAAGCTTGAAACGCCGGTGCCGATGAAGCTGCCGTAGCCCTTCACTTCAACGCTGTATTCCTTCCCCGGTGCAACACGGAGCGACTCCGAAGTCCCCGTCAGGAACGCGCAGTACCATTCATTCGGGTTGACGAGGCGGAACGCGCTGCTCGAGGAGCTGCCCGTCCATTTGAACCGCTCGTTCTTGTCGAGCGCTTTGCTGATGAGCTCCGCGGTTACGAGATCCTGCCCGATCTTGTCGGCGTTCAGCGTTGAGGCGAAATCGTCGATATAGAAGCTCACGACGCCGTCCCTCTCCGCCGCAACGGTCACGCGCTGGGCTTCGACGGCCTGCAGAAGATCGTCCTCCTGCTGATAGAGGCCGCGGAGGGTCTCGTTCTGCTGCGATTTTTCGCGCAGATAGTCGCTGCGTTCGCTGAGCAGTTTCTTCAAATTGGCGCTGATCGTCTGCACGGCGGAGGTGTTGCCGTTCATCACGGCTTTGGAGAGCATATCCCTCGCGCTTGCGATGCCGTCGTTGAGGCTCTTGAGCTCCGGGTCGCGGGTCTCGCCGTCGCTTCTCAGCTGCGCGTCGAGGATCTGTTCGCGCACGGTGAGCAGTTTTTCGGTGTTCTCGCGGCTGTAACCGAGGTTATAGACGTTCATGACGCTGTCGCCCTTGCGGACCTGCTGTCCGTTTCGGACGAGATAATCCGCTGTGTCGAAATCCTTGACGACGGCTATCTTTTCGCTTCGGATGACGACCGCGCTGTAGGTCTTTTTCCCGCTCAGCTTGCCCGTTCGCGAAGTGGCTTCCGCGCCGCCGAAGATCAGGATGAACGTCAGAACCGCCGCGATGACGAAGAGGAACGCGAGTATGATCGCGAGCACGCCCTTTTTGATGCGTCTGCGCTTTTTTCTGAATTGAAGCAGTTCCAAGCTCTACCTCCTTCAGTTTTCTTCATCCGGCAGCACTTCATAGCCCTTCTTTTGGCTGCGGCCGTACTGCCTGTCGAAATTTTCTTTGTTTTTCAGCAAATATTTATTGAAAAGCGTCTCCGCGTCCATGCCGGAGCGCCAGCACATGCTGACGAAGAAATGGAGGATGTCCACAAGCTCGCCCTGCAGCGCCTCGCTGTCGACGGGCTTTTTGTTCTTCCACCATTTGAAATTGACCTCATCGAGCACTTCGGAGAGCTCCGAAAGCATCGCGAGGACCTCCTTCTGCATCCATTCCTCCTGCGTGAAGGAAAGATGCCTGCGCTCCTCGATATCCGTATCGAGCTTTTTCTGCATATCGAAAATTATGTCCAGCTTGTCCATCGTTTCGCCTTCCCAATATAAATGTTATTGTTTATAGCTTATAATGTAGATTTTCCGCGGGAAAATCAACCTCAACTATTCACTGTTCACTCTTCATTCTTCAATATTCATTAATATTTGCTCAAGTCCCTTTTCCGTTTTCCCGAGCCTGCCGACGCAGACCGCTTTCATCGCGGAAAAATCGCATACGCGGGGCAGGATCTCGTTGACGCTCTCCGCCGTGACGGCGTCGATCCGCTCAAGGATCTCGTCATCCGTCAAAAA
>JAEEGL011113402.1_pt1 | contig 12105 bp, 7 predicted proteins | sample 9134231 | NCBI WGS metagenome assembly JAEEGL01 (sample SAMN16246548, study PRJNA631951) | gut metagenome | biome: gut microbiome; feature: rumen; material: fiber-attached | host: Bos | place: Iran: Karaj | collected 2018-10
GTACGACGCCGACAGCAGCACGGTCGCGCTCCCGCAGGACGACGCGCAGTTTGAAGAATGGTTCAACGGCGGTGAAGAAACGGTCCTGCTCCCCACCCCCGCGCCGAACGCAGCCGCCGAGCCGGTCATACCGTGCGAGTTTGTGACGGCCGAACAGCATGTTTCGCCGTATGCGGAGTTTGCGAACAGCAACAAGGGCGGCCTTGCGGCAGACGGGATCGGGCTTGTCTATCTGATGCCCGATGAACAGTACCGCAGTCAGATTCCGATCATGACCTACCATGACGATCTTGCGATCGAAAGCCCGAACGAGATCGTGCAGATGAGCGTGTATAACGAAAGCGGCGAGCGGATCGCGTTTCAGACGGATCTCAATTATCTGAAAACGCTCGCGCCCGGGCTGTATTACGTCAGCGCGCTCGTCAGCGTTGTCGACAGCGACGGAACGACCGGCTACGACTGCGTCTGCGGCGTCGTGATCGGGATCACCGCGTCGCAGGAACCGGATGCAACCGATGCGCCGACGCCGAGCCCCACCGCTGCGGTACGCTTCAACGGCACGACCTATCGGATGACCGGAGAATCGTATGTCGGCGGGATCCTTTTGAGCCTCGGCACGGTCGAGAGCGTGCAGACGGGTCTGCTGCCGTATAAGGACAACTGCGCGAACTTCGGCGAACCGGGCATGATGATCGCGCTCGTTTCGGACGGACTGGTCGTGGATTACGGCGGATGGAAGCGGCTTGAGCCGATCTGGCCGCAGATGGACGGCCCGGCGGCAGCGGGGTATACGGTTCCCGCGATCCGATATCAGGGCGTACTGTACCTGTGGGCTGTGGCCGAGGACGGAAACGCGCTTTCGTTCAACGACGAGTACATCTGCTATTCGTTAAGCTCTGCGGTATCGCCGGGGCAATGGCCCACGGAGGAGGAGCAGATCAACTTTGACGGGCTCGGCTGCAAGGTCGCACAGACGAAGGACGGCCTGCTGATCGAATACGAAGGGAACATGCTGCTGTTCCGACCGGTACAGGAGGTCCCCGCTGTGTTCCGGCAGGGAAGCGCCTATACCGTTCCGTACTGGGATATGGTTGCCTATTCGTCGCCGGACTTCGAGGCGGATGGCATATCGCTTGCAAGAAAGCTGAGCAGCGACGGCGACTGGGATCTTGAGTCAAACATCCCGACCGTACAGTATTCGGGCAAGCCAATCGACGTCACGCCGCGCGGCTGGACGTTCGAATGCGTGTATCTGATCGATCCGGACGGCGACCTGGTCTGGGTGGCAACCGCAAGCGAACTGGAGCGGATGGAGGAATGCTATGAACTGCCGATGACGCCCATCGCAGGCGCGATGGCGGACAACGAACACAACGAGTATTACCTCTGCGCGCTGGTGATGCAGCGCGACGGCGACGTGACCCGGAGCATGGAGTGCGTGATACGGTTGGCTCTTTCATAAATGCGATTGCGGGGCGTCCGGGTGGACGCCCCCTACGATGGAAACGCGCAATCTTGTGCCAACGGATGTAGGGGGCGTCGACCTCGACGCCCCGCGTTTTTTTTGCCTTGCGTCCCGCGGAAAAGAATGGTACAATATAACCATCAAATCCACGGAGGGAACTGTCCATGCTTCCGTCGTTGATCATGAACGCGCTGATCGTACTCTTTGTGCTCGGAGCCGTTTTATGGGATTACCGGAAGGCGGACCCGCATCGCGTGGTGTTCCGGTTTTTCACCACGCTGTCCAACGTGTTCTGCGCCGTCGCGGCGCTTGTGATGGTGACGGTCGGCGAAACGCCGCCGCTCTGGGCGCTGATCCTGAAATATGTCGCCACGGTCGCGGTCACGGTGACGCTGCTGACGGTCATCTGCTTCCTGCTGCCCGCCTCGCACGACTGGAAGGGCTTGTACGGCGGCGCGGAGCTGTTTCTGCACCTGATCTGCCCGCTTTTAGCGATCGTATCGTTCCTTGCCTTTGAAAAGCCGACGGCGGCCATGCCCGCGTGGATCATTCCGATCGGCGTCGTGCCGGTCGTCCTGTACGGGATGCTGTATCTGCATTACGTCATCCGCGTGCCAGAAGCGCGCCGCTGGAACGACTTTTACGGCTTCAACCGCAACGGAAAATGGGCGCTGAGCTTCGGCGCGATGGTCTTTGCCGCCGCGCTGCTCTCGTTTTTGCTCTGGATCATCCCGTAACATCCAAATAAAAAAGGCTCTCCGGAGGAGAACCGTCCTGAATGTGTCCGAAGGGCACACATCATGCGCCGCAGGCGCGCATCATATCGAAGACACATTATATGCGCGAAGCGCAAACATCATGAGGGCTTGTTCCGTTTGGAACAAGCCCTCGCATTTACCGTTCCGTTCCGAAGAAGAACAGCGCCACCGTGCCCGGACCGGCGTGGCAGCCGATGATCGCACCGATGTTGTAGACCTCGACCTCGCCCTTGATGTGCGGGAAGCGCTCTTCGACCTGTTCCTTGACCTTTTGCGCGTCCTCGAGGCAGTCCGAATGGCTGATGAACACGCGGCCGGAATAGTTCACGCCGTCGTCCGCAAGCTCCTCCATCTGATCGACCAGCGCCCGCAGCGCGCGCTTCTTGGTGCGTACGCGCGAATGCACGGTCAGGTGGCCCGGATGGTCCATACGCATGACCGGGCAGATGCCGAGCAGGTTGCCGATGCGGCCCGCGGTCGCGGAGATACGGCCGCCGCGCACGTAATAGGTCAGCGTGGTCGAGCAGAACAGGTGCTGCACGCGCAGGCGGTTCTTCTGTGCCCAGTCGTACAGCTCGTCGATCGTCTTGCCCTCGTCGCGCAGATCGCACAGCGCCTGCATGAGAAAGCCGAAGCCGGACGATGCGCCGAGTGAATCGACGATGTACAGCTTGCGCTCCGGGAACCGCTCCTTCAGAATGTCGGCGGCGGCAAGCGCGGCCGCATAGGTGCCGGACAGCCCGCTTGACAGCGTGACGTGCAGGACGTCCTTGTGCTCGGTCTCAAAGAGCTTTGTGAAGTAGTCGATGAATTCCGCGGTGTTGATCAGCGTCGTCGTGCCGACCTGTCCCGCGCGGATGCGGTCGTAGAACTCCTTGGAGGTCATGGACTTGCCGAGATCGTCCTTGAAGGGGACGCCGTCCATGGTGAAGTCGCTGTAGATCAGCTTCACGTCGAGCGCATCCAGCTTTTCCTGACTGAGATCGGCGGGGGAGCAGCAGCTCACAATATAATCGTGCATTTCAATTCTCCTGTGGATGGACATATTTCATATCGTATTATAAACGACGGCCGCTGCAAAAGGCAATCCATCCGGAGAAAATCGACGCTCTACAGATTGAAAAAACACGGTAGAATCCGGTCTTCGGACTCTACCGTGCGTGGAATGTCAGATTTTATGCGGGTTTTGGATCATCTGCAGAACAGGACTTCATCATCCGGACCGTAATACTGTGCGCGCTGCGGATTCCCGGTATCCGAAGTCCAATTCCGTGCGGTACTGTAAGCGTAGCTGTACAGTTCTTTCAGAGTAATCTTACTGTCGCGGTTTTTATCTGCGGGCATCAGCGAACTGTACAGGTTGACTCTCATGCCGTTCGGATATTTACAGGCCATGCCCTTGATAATTGCGGCGGTAAAGGCACCCTGCGGGTAGCCGGAGCCGTCGAAGTATCCGTCAAAGGACGATTGATTGTATGATGCGGCGGTAATCACAATGAACTTGCTCTTTTTCAGCTCGCCCGTCTTTGTCGCGTACGCGGATTTGATTCCGGTTTCAAGATCATACCCTTCAAATGCTTCGATCACGGCGTTATTGAAGCTGTCCAGTTCGTCTTCCTCCTGACCGCCTGTCGACTTGATCGCAGCGCCGCTGTGACAGCTGTCAAGGATTACGATAACACGTCCTTTGATTTTTGACAGCTCCGCAGCAAGCTGACTGAACGTGATGTACTTGTTATCGATCGATACAAGCGCGCCGAGCTTGCCTGAATCGCTCGAACTCAAGCCGTGCCCTGAATAGTAGAACAGTGTAACGCTGTCTTTGGTTGAATGTTCAACCATTTGCCGAATGGCAGTCAACATCTGCGTTTTCGTCAGATCGACATAGCTGCGTGCAGTGTAGGCGTTTCTCAGATCATAGAGCATCCCGTACATAGAGGCTGTATCGTTCAGACACCCTTGCAGCGGATCGCTCGAATACGAGCATTCGCCGATCAATACAGCGCGGTATTTCGGATAGCACTTGGCGGACAGGGTATTCGACCAACCGCCGTAATACGTCGTTCCTTCAAATTCATGATAGGAACGGACGCGGAAGTAAAAGTTCTTTCCGTCAAACGGAATTACCGTTCGGCTGACTGTTATGGCGATATCGGTGCTGCTGTTTTCCGCACCGGCCAAGGTCAACGTCTTCGTAATGCCGGTTGTACTGAAATCGGATCTGTCGGAAATTTCAATCTGATACCCGGTAAACCATGCGCTGGGTTCCCATTTGAGCGTGACCTTTCCGGCGCCGCCGACAGCCGAGGTCAGCTTGCGCGTGGTGATGCGGACGGTGGTTTTCAACGGGCCGACGACGCCGAGGTTGTAATTATCTCCGACGTTGCCGCCGATCGTCGCGCCGCTTATCGGATCGACGCGCTGCGCAAAATACGCCTTGATGCCGTACTGGTAGCGCGTGCCGGCGTATGTTTTGTGGTTCTCATCATGTCCGTCGAGGTATGATGTTTCCGTTGTATTGTCCCAGCGGGTAAAGTTCGTCCAGCCGTTCGTCGTTGTACTCCAGGCTCTTCTGTAGACCACGTAGCCTGCCGCGCCGGGAATCGGATTCCATTCGATCAGAATGCCGTCCTGCACGTTTTCGACGTTGGTATAGTCTGTCGGCGGGAGATAGATCTTGAACCAGCCGCGCGCCGTGCCGGAATACTGCGACATGAACGTCACGATCACATAGCCCGTGCCCGCGTTGACGTTCTCGCAGTATCGATATGAATAACAGGACGGATCAATGACGCTGCCGTCGTTGGCTTTGACCGTAAACCGCGGCGTCTTGGCGATGCCGTCCCAAATCATGTACGGCGTCTTGCCGTTGAAGCTGACGTCCCTCTCGTCGATCTCGACCGTGCCGTCAAATTCCGGCAGCGGTGTTGCCGTGGGCGTCGGGGTCGGCGTCGGGGTCGGGGTCGGCGTCGGGGTCGGCGTCGGGGTCGGGGTCGGCGTCGGGGTCGGCGTAGGCGTAGGGGTTGACGAAGGCGTCGGGGTCGGCGTCGAAGGCTCTGCGCCGGCGTAATGCCACGTTGCGTTCAGCAGAGGATCGTTATTGTCGGCGATCGTAAGCGTCGCTTCCCGCTGCGCCTGCGTGCCCTGATAATAGACGTCCGTCAATGCGGTGCAGGCATAGAAGGCTTGGCTTCCGATGCTGGTTATCGTGATGGGGATTGTGATCGTGTGCAGCGCATTACAGGCCGCGCATGCGGAGTATTTGATGCTCGTGACGCCGGCGGGGATCTCATAATCAGCCCGCGGGTTGCCGATCGGATAGGCCAAAAGCCGGGTCATAGCAGCATCGAATAATACGCCGTCTGCGGAGACAAAGCTCGGATTGCCCGGCTTTACAATGAAAGCGGTCAGCCCTGTGCATTCATAGAATGCATAACCTCCGATGCTGGTAGTGCCGGTTGGGATCGTAACCGAGGTCAGCCGCGCACACCCATAAAATGCCGTGGAGCTGAGTGCGGTTACGCAGTCCGGAATACTGTAATCGGTCTGAGGGTGTCCGCCCGGGTACGCGATCAGTGTTTTTTGGTTCTTGCTGAACAGCACGCCGTCAATGGTGCTCAGATTCGGATTGGTTGACGGAACCGTGAAGCTGCAAAGCGAGGGGCAACCGCTGAAGGCGGCAAATCCGATGTCGGCCATCCCGGAACCGAACGTAACAGAGGTCATTGCGGAGCATCTGCCGCAGATTCCGGAAGGCGCGGAGGTCACACCGTCCGGAAAGGTCAGAGACGTCAAACGATTGCAGCCGAAAAACGCATACGATCCGATCGACGTCAAACCGCTTGGAAGCGTGACGGATGTCATCGCAAAGCAGCTGGAGAAGGCATTGTTTCCAATGGTCGTTACGGTGTTCGGAAGGGATACCGACTTCATATTCCAGAAGCTAGAAAACGCAGATGCGCCGATGCTCGTTACGCCGCTTCCGACGGAAACGGACACGATCTGTGATTGATAATCCTTCCACGGCTGCGTATTGTAAGTATAATCATACATCGCGCCGCTGCCGGTAATGGTCAGCGCGGAACCGTCAAACGACCAGTTCAGATGATCTCCGCAGGTTCCGGATGCACCTCTCGTCAAATTGGCAGATTGCGGGACGTTCTTTTCAAAGGCGGCGCGTTCCTCAAGATACCGTGCATACTGTGCTTCGACCTGTTCCGCCTCGGAGGCAAGGTCCTGCTCAGGCACATCGTTGTCCGCTGCGCCGAACGGGATTGAGGAGAAAAGCAAAACGAGTCCGAGAATAACGGCCAACAAACGTTTTTTCATGATATGCTCCTTCGTAAAATGCGATCGACAGCCTTTGTATCGGGCGTTCGATCAATCGTTATTTCATTGGCATTATATCGAAAAATGACTTGTTTGTAAACAGATCAAAGAAAAAAGCAGCGGGATTTCAACATGAAAAACCCCTGCCGATTTCTCCGAATCGGCAGGGGATAATGCGGGTTTTCAGAACTTGCCGGAATGGCCGCCGTGCGTGCCGCCGGAGGACGAGGTGTGCGTGGAACTGCCGCCGTGGAAGCCGCCTCCGCCGGTGCGCCCGCCGCCTCCGCCGGAGGACATCGTCTCCGTGACGCGGACCGTGCGGGAAATGCGGGTGTTCAGCAGCACGTCGCTGTTCTGCGTCAGCTGGAACGACTGCGGCACAAGGTACGAATCGGCCTCGGTCTTGCTGTACACGTCGGTCAGCTTGCGCTTCATTGCGGAGACCGGCAGGTATCCGAGCAGCGCGCCGATCGCGGCGGCGATCAGCACCGGGACCCAGTTGATCGGGTTGATGGGATGTCCGTCACTTGCCGCCTGCAGGTATTCGTCCGCCTTCGCGGTATACGTCTTGACAACGTCGGTGAGGTCGTCGCGGTCATAGAGCGCGGAAAGGAGGCTTTGCCGGAACTTGTACAGCCCGCGGCCCTTGAACGCCTTGGCGCCGAAGCCGTCGGCATAGATGCCGAGCTGTCCGTCGCTCGAATAGAACAGCAGCACGCCGCCGCGGTCCTCGCTTCCGTCGCGGTAGCCGTAGCCGCCGTTCACGTACGCGCGCTTTGCGTTTTCATCGCCGTCGCTGTACCACTGCTCCGTATCGGTCACCAGGACCACGTCGCATTGGTATTTGTCGCCGAGCGCCTTCAGCTGCCCGGAGAGATCCCGGACCTGCTCCACGGTCAGCATCGCGGCCGAATCCCGGATGACCGGCTTGCCGCCCGCGGTCTGCGCGGACACGGAATCCACGTCGAACGGCGTGTCGTTTCGCGCCGTCTTGAGCAGGTATTCGCAGCCGTCCGCGAACGCGCGGAACCCGTTTGCGTAGTCGTTCTGCTTCAGGTACGGCAGGAACGCGTTTTCCAGATAGATCTGGATGCCGTAGTCGGTGAACGCCGTGATGCCGTAGCCGCTGGTGGAGATCGCAAAGTCGCGGTCCTCCATCGAGAGCAGCAGCAGCACGCCGTCGCCGTCGCGGGTCGTGCCGGATCCGTCGGGCGTCGCGCCGTAGCCGTAGCCGTTGTAGTCGAAGAAGTCGTCCGCGTACGCTTCGGCGCTCTTGTAGCCGAGGCTCGGCACGGTCGCGATCACGACGTCGCAGCGGTACGCGTCGCCGATCGCAAGAAGCCGCCTGGAGAGCGCTTCGGCCTCGGACGCGGAAAGAAGCTGTGCGCTGTCATAGAGCGTCGGCTTGCCGCCCTTGGTCCGTGCAATGTACTCCGGAACCGCAAACGCCGCCGTTTCCGCAGCGGCCGGAGCAGTCTCCGGATCCGCGCGGTACGCCTTCAGCAGTTCGTCCGCCGCGTCGTAGTACGCGAGGACCTTTCCGTAATTGTCGTCGCTGACCGAACGGAACGCCTCCCACAGCGTGCTTTCGCAGACGCCGCTCGGGAACACCGCTTCGGCAGTCGCGCCCTTTTGCGAAAAGTGATAGTAATCCTCGTTGACGAGCAGCGCGACCGCGTTCTCCTCGGTCACGGTCCCGGCCATGAACCGGTCGGCGTAGGTCAGGATGTCGTCGATCGACATGATGTAGACGAAGTAGACCCCGACCTTGTGCGTGTCGGCGATCTCCTGCGCGCGCGCTTCCAGCGACTGCAGCTCCTCTTCGGTGAGCAGCCCGTCGTCGATATAGATGTGCGCCGTTTGGTCGGCCTGCGCCGCCGCCAGCGGAACGAGCAGCAGCGCGATCAGAAGGATCGAAAGCAATCGTTTCATATGCAGCCGCCTCCGCATCCGAGAAAATGTGCGAGCAGCAGGGAGCCGCCCAGGAGTATTGCGAACAGTCCGCCGAACAGCAGCCAGTAGAGCCGCGCGCGCCCGCGATCAAGCGGCAGGTTGCCGACGAACTTGCCGGTCTGTCCGTTCATCGCAAAGGTGTACAGCTTGCCCTTCCAGCGCACGTGCAGCAGCCACACGGGCAGCAGCGCATACTCGCGCTTGTTGTTTCGCTCCGCGTAATTCGCGCTCTCGAGCGAAACGGAGCCGAACTTGCCGGTCGTCTGCGACATCATCCGGCCGAACGTGTCCTGAAACCGCTTCTGCGCCCGCGGGATGCTGTCGTCCGCGCTGACGTCGTAGCGGTCGGAAAAGTAGCCGCTTAGGTACGCCGTCTGGAACGGAACCGCCTCGGAAAGGTTGAACGGCTCCAAAGAGTCCATCAGCGCGTCGCTCATCTTCTTCGAGCCGTCGACCGGGATCCGCGAAAACGTCGCGTCGCCGGTGCGCAGCAGCGCGTAGTCGGAGATCTCGTGATAGAGGAACCGGCTGTCGGCCCACGAACGCGTCAGCGAGGCCTTGTACTTCATGCTCGCGGACACGTCGGAGGAAAACAGCCAGAACGGCACATACATGCCCTTGATCTCCTCGATGCACGATTCCGAACGGAACGCCTTGGGCAGCAGCGTCTTGCCGTGCAGGTGCTTGCGGAACGCTGCCTGTGCGGTCTTTTTGTCCAGCTTGAACGGCAGCACCAGGTCCGGCTTCCAGTCGCCGGTAAACTGCCGCTTCATGATGACCGTGTTGTCGCAGAACGGACAGCGCGAGCTTGCCAGCGTGTCGTCGCCGAGCACCTCGCCGCCGCAGGCCGCGCAGGTGTACACGTTGAGGCCCGTGACCTCATCCTTCTCCCAGCGGTTCGGGTCCTTCGACCACGGATCGCTCTGCGCGTTCTGGGCGTCCTGCTTCAGAAAGCTGTCGTAATCGATCAGCGACTGCGGGGAAAACGAGGAATCGCAGTACGGGCAGACGACCTGCTGCGACGCGCTGTCAAAGTGCAGCGACGCGCCGCATGCGGGGCATCTGTATTCCAATAATTGCTGAGCCATCGGAAACTCCTTTGGTCAAAGTGGTAAAAAGGGTGCGGAGGTGCTCCGCACCCTCAGTCTGTCAATAAAGGGGTCAGACCGTTTGCGGCGAGGATTAATACAAAAACACTTGTCGGATGAAAAGGCGCAAAAACGCCTTTTCTTTTCATTATTTCGCCGCAAACTATCCGCGTTTTCGCTCGGTCGCATACTTTAGTATAGCTCCATCGCGAAGAACGCGGATTCTGCCTCCCTTCTTGGCAGCCTGCCAGCGTGTCAAAAACCCTTTTGACACGCTGAGGGTGCGGAGGTGCTCCGCACCCTTTCTGCGGGGTGTTGATTCAATGCTTACGCCTCAAAGCGGGTGCCGCATTCGGGGCAGAACTTCGGCGGATTTGCGGGATCCGCGGGCTTAAAGCCGCACTTCGGGCAGGCGACTTCCTTGACCTCGGGCTTCTTCGCGCCGCACTGCGTGCAGAACTTGCCGGTGTTCACCGCGCCGCATGCGCAGGTCCAGCCGTTCTGAGGCTGCGGTGCGGGCTTCTTTGCGCCGCACTCGGGGCAGAAGTTGCCGGTTGCCGTCGTTCCGCAGGTCGGGCACTTCCACGCGTCGGCGGGCGGCGTCTGCTGCGCCTGCTGCTGCTGACCCATCTGGAACAGCGCCGCGGTGTTGCTGCCCATCATGCCGCCGGCCTGGCCGACCATGCCCATGCCCATGAAGCCGGTCATCGAGCCGTTGGCGTTGCTGGCCGCCGCCTTCATCGCGTCGGCGGTCGACTGCGTCATCGTCGCGGCCGCCATCGTCGGATCGCGGTTGATCGCCGCGAGCTGCGCGCTCTTGATGCGCTCAGAGTCCTCTTCGGTGAGCGTGATCGGGTTCATCGCGATCGAGACGACCTCAAGGCCTCTCTTCTCGCCCCAGAGCTTAGAAAGCTCGACGTTCATCGCGTCGCACAGCTCGGTGGTGTGCGCCGGGACCTGGTTCGGGCGGATCTCCAGCTCGGAGATCTTGGCCATTGCGGGCTGCAGCGCGTTGACAAACTCGGTCTTGAGCTGCGCGTCGATCTCGCTGCGCAGGTAGTCCGAGGAGACGTTGCCGCAGACCTCGGTGTAGAACAGGATCGGGTCGACCATCTTGTAGGAATAGACGCCGTTGCAGCGGAGGCTGACGTCCATATCCAGGCGGATGTTGCGATCGACGACGCGGAACATGATCGGGTTCGACGTGCCGAACTTGTTGTCCATGATCTCCTTCGTGTTGAAGTAGTACACCCGCTGATCCTTGCCGGTGTCACCGCCGAAGGTGAAACGGCGGCCGAGCGTCTTGAACGAGTTGAGAATGCTCTTGCCGAGGGAGCCGGCGAAGATGCTCGGCTCGGTCGAGGTGTCATAGATGAATTCGCCGGGCTCGGCGGAAACCTCCACGACCTTGCCCTGCTCGACGATGATCATGCACTGACCGTCGGCGACTGCGATGACGGAGCCGTTCGAGATGATGTTGTCGCTGCCTTTCGTGTTGGAGGAGCGGCCGCCCACTCTCTTCTGTCCCTTGGTTACCAGAACGTCCTTCGGGAGCGCTTCACAGTAGAAAAACTCCTTCCATTGATCGGCAAGAACGCCGCCCAGCGCGCCGATACCGGCTTTGATAAGTCCCATAGTATTTCTCCTTTCAATTTGTCGGTGCTATCGAAAAAGGTGGAATGCCCTTGTTCGCCTTATGCTTTGCGCCTGTCCGCGTACGGATCGCGCACCTTGTTGGAATACGGATTCTTGTTCTCCGGCGAAGGCATGCGGTGCTCGCCGCCGTACCGTGCAAAGATCACGAGCAGCACCCGCAGCAGAACTGCCAGCAGCCATACGCCGAGCGCGACCCAGAACCACGCAATGTTGAGCCCGATCGTGTAATGCAGCACGAGCAGCACCCACGCGGGGATCGAGCCGGGCAGATAGATCAAGAGATACCAGAGAATGCACAGGAAAAACCCGCCATGCTCCTTCTTTTCCATTCCGGATACCTCCTTTGCAAATGATTCCTCATATATTATAGCGAATCGCCGTATAAAATGCAATGCGCAATTGTGAGATTTGTGTTATACTGACGTAAACGGGAGGTGAAACCGATGCTGGACAAGACGCTTTCCAGGGAGCTGAACGGCCTTGTCGACGCCGCGCGCGCCGCATCGGACCGGATCGGGCGGTCGGACGCGTTCGTGCTGCCGTTTCCGGTCAAAAACTGGCAGCGGGATTTTTGCCGCATGTACCGCCGCGTCAGAGAACTGAACCCCGTGCCCGCCGCGGAATCCTTTGACGAAGCGCTTGCCGCGTGGTTCGGCTGCTCCGCGCCTGCGCTTGTGCAGGCGATCACGGACTGTCTCGGCGATCCGCAGGGCGTTTTCCGTGCGGAGGACGAAGCGGCGCTTTTGGACGCGCTTTCCAGCAGCAACGGCCGCTCCGGCGCGTTCTATACCGCCGAGGACGCCTTCTTCGCCGCCTTCGGCACGCACGTCCTCGCCTTTCTGACGGGCAATTTCGA
>JAEEGL012359628.1_pt1 | contig 12105 bp, 8 predicted proteins | sample 9134231 | NCBI WGS metagenome assembly JAEEGL01 (sample SAMN16246548, study PRJNA631951) | gut metagenome | biome: gut microbiome; feature: rumen; material: fiber-attached | host: Bos | place: Iran: Karaj | collected 2018-10
CGAAGGCAGAAAGTCGATGATCAGAAAGAATCTCCGCCGTTCATCCTCATCATCCATATACCGTTTGAATGCAAGCTGAAGGCGGTTGTCGCCATCGGTAATCTGATCCAGGCGCGCATCGATCAGATCGAACGACAGTCTCTGAATAATGCGGGTTAATTCGGTATGGTTCATGATTTACTTGTCTTTTGGCTGATCATCGGGACGACTGTCGGGAGATGCATCGGAGTGAGAATGATTCGTCCCGGATTCTGTTATCCGGTTAAAAACATGGCCATAGCAAACCAAATCCATGCCGACCGATTCGGGAAGTGCAGCGGCTTTGATCCAGGCCATAAACTCATGGCCGGGAGCGATATGCTGCATGATATCGAACCAGACACCGAGTTCCGGCTTGATTTCCATTTGTTCATGCCTTCCGCGCAGATAACTCGAATCGACCAGTTCGCCCGTTGCACCATTCCAGCAATTCAGCTCAATTTCTGCAATTTCAGACGGAACGAGCACGGATTCTGCGGATTCATTGAGCAGACGGAGTGATGCGCCCTCGGCGATATGCTGAGCATCCTCCGGTGCGGTCAAATCTTTCGGCGTATCGAGTCTGGCCAGATGCTGGGCAAACCACAAATCCTCGACCATATCGAAATCGGATTCGAGAAGTGCAGCAGGAATCCAGATTCGCGCATGCGCGCCTTCGTTCATCTGATGCAGAATGGCGTGATGAATCGGATCGAGCTGTGCACTCTGTTCATTCAAAAACACCACCATGCCCTGGCTCGCGCGATTGCTTTCGAGGATTTCTCCGTCGGATTTCCAGCGCGAAGCCTGAATGCGCAAAGCCTGTCCGGATACTGCATTATCACCGTGTCCCGGTTCGACGATGCGCCAGCGAACGCCTTCGACGCCATCAATGCCTTCGAGTTTTAAAGCATCTTCAGGAGGTGCAGCCGCATCCGGCGGAGCCTGAAAGGATTGATCGATTTCGAGCAAATCGATATCCCAGATGCGATCCTTCGATTCTCCCCAGACGCGAATACTGGAACCAACATCCATCAGCGCGAGCATTTCTTCGATAAACGGTGTGGAATGTGCCATGGCGAGTGACGCCGTATCCTCGTCGACGACAGTCCCTTCGAGGTTCAGAACGCGAAGATGCACTTTGACCGCATCCGTATGCTTTGGTTTTACGCCGGTTCCCTGCTTCAAAAAGACGTATGCATATCCGCCGGCGGATTTTAGTGCATTGTCCGGTATCATCATCGTCTGATCATCGGGAGCTGATGCAGCAGACGCTTCACTTGCCGGAGATTCGGGCTGGGGTTCGGGAACCGAAGCACAGCCGGCAAACTGGCACATTAATAATACAAATAACAACTTACGCATAAAGCACTCAATTCCTTGATATGATTTCATCCATGAATGCGCAGTACCAGACGGCATCCGGGGGTGAAAATGCATTCCCACGGGAATCCACACCCACAGCTTTATTCATACCCCAATTCAGGCAACGATCCAAAATCGCACAAAAAAAGCCTCCGAAACCGGAGGCTTTCAAATGATCAAAGAACTGATTACTTAACCAGTCCCTTCAACAGGGTCAGAGCACGGCTATAGCGAGCATCCAGTTCGGGACCGGATTTGAGCTCGGGCTCATTGGGCATCGTCACGAACGGAACCTGGATGCCGCGGATATCGATGAATCCGCATTCCTTTCCGCCGCTCAGTTCTTCCCAGTCATCTTCGGAGCTGAAGCGAACGAGCGTCTCGTCCGGGCAGGAGTGGGACAGAATCGAACCCTTGAGGGATTCCTGATAGCGAGCTTCGTTCTTGCGGCGCGATTCAGCATAAGAAACTTTGATATAGAGAATGGCCGAACGTTTGAGGATTTCGTCATCGAGGATGTCATAGACATGGCGATAGCCGCCGTCTGCCATACCGCGTGCGAATTCGATAAATACAGTGTGATCGTTGTAGAAATCGGGTTTGCTGAGATATTTCTTTTTAATGGCGAGGTTGAATTTTTTGCAGAGAAGATCGAGCAGAGGATGGGGGCTGTTTTGATCGTCAAACTGAACGTACCCGAGCGGGTGACGACGCGAATAGAGACGTTCACGGCCCAGTTCTTCCCAAAGGTCATCCTCCTGGAATTTTTCCCACAGCCAGATGAAATCATCTTCGAAAACGATATCGCCGATATGGAACAGTTCGCGGCGTTTGTCGAGCGGGGTTTTCAGAATAAAATCAATAAGTTCGGACTTACCGCCGCCGGGACGACCGTTAATAATGATATGGTCAAAAGTATCGTTCATGATCTTTGCTCCTGGGAAAAAGGGATAAACGCGCACATGCGCCAAAAAGAACGCTCATTGTTATAGGGCTTTTTGAACGACTTGAACAACAAAAAAACAGCGCAAATACTTGATTTCAGGCGCACCAACAACCACATATAGCACACTAAACCACCCGCCCGCACACGTTTATCCCAAGTTATTTTTCTGTTTTATATGCGGCAATAAATATTTCCATACAAAATACAAAACGATTGCGCCTGCAAAGGAGACGAACAAATACATACTCAGACCGTAAATGATGTCACCCTGTTGAGCTCGATAGACAAAACCGCTTCTGACGACGGGATGAATGATAAACAGACCTGCGGATATCGTACCAATATATTTTAGTTTATTGACAATACAATCCGGAAGGATCCGAACGAAACACAAACCGGCTGTGATGGCAAATACCGGCGTCAGGATCCAGCTGTACATGTTCATTCCGGTTATATAAACCAGTGCCAGCGACAATAGTAATTCAATCCACAAAACAGATTTGGGAAAGTTTTGATAAAGTCTGTTTATATGAGAGAACCGGCCCTCCCGAATCCGATGAATCGGCGAACAGTTTTCATGCGGCTGTCGATATTCTCCGGACTCTGAGCCATCGTTCCGGGATTGCCCATCATCAGATATATCATGCGGCTTTTGCAGTTTATGCCTCGCATAGAGGACGCCGAGTCCAAACGGCAGCATACTTCCGATAAAATTGTATTTCATCCATATCAGCAGCGAACTGTCGGGCAAAAAGAAAAACTGTATTCCGGTGCACAGAACCATCAGAACGACAGGAAGACACCAGTGCCTTTTATAAATGGCAATCCGGTAGATCAAATACAGCTGCAGCAGCATTCCCAAAAACCAATAAGGACCAGGATAGATAATATCTCCGGGATTGGGATAAAAATTAATATACATCAAAATCTGGGCGACGATATGATCAGGGTTAATCATCGGATCATTGTATTTAAAATAATCACTCAGCCGCCACAGAAGCATAATGACATATCCGGGAACGAGCAACTTGAGCAGCTTAAGATAATAGTATTTTATATATTGAATCACGGAGCAATTGCAGTTTTTATCGTGCTGCTCGTATTTCAGGACGATCCCATAACCGCTCAGAAATACGAAAACAGAAACGCCATAATGTCCGAAATAGGAAAATAAATGCAGCAGAATCGAACTATCCGGATTGAAGATCGCTGTCTGAAGGTTTTCGAAATTGCCGGCGTGAAATTCAAATTCATTTTCATCCACAATTCCAGGCAGCCAGTGACAGAAATTGTGAAGCATGATTCCGAGCATGGCAATGGCACGAAGGGAAAGATTTTCCGCAGAAGAATCAACTTGTCTGTTCAATACACTGCCCATTGCCGCGCTCCTCCGGTGCAGAAAAAAGGATGCATTTTATCCCTACAGCACATCGCAGGCAATGATTTTAGTCCGTCCGACGGATCTGCAGATTTATGTCGGGACAAAAATCGACAATTTATGATACATTGAACAAGAGATACAGACTGTCCATTCCGAACTGTTCTGTCACACATCATTTATCCGATATGAGAAAGGATTGTGTCGTGAGCAAAATCATGTGCCCGAAAGTATTGTTCTCAGTGTCGTTTGTTTGCTTGTTTGCCGCCGGATGCGCAGGCACCGCCAAACAGGTGGATATTGTCAGCGCCTGCGAGTACAGCAGCGGAATATGGCAGAATGACCGCTGTATATGCCAGACAGAAACCTGTCAGGCAGGTATCGTCTGCAGCACACTCACCCGGACATGTGCAAATCATGCTTTGCCGGATAACCTGGAACAGCCAAAGACTTCGCAAATTCCTGCCGAAGAAGCCCTGTCCCTCTGGCAGCCGGATGCAGAATCAAAAAAAGCATTGATCTCATATATGGAAATGATCACGACCCCCGGAAAGGATTTTGTTCCGGCAGAAGACCGTTTGGCCGTGTTTGATCTGGACGGCACCCTGCTCTGCGAGACAGACCCCAACTATCTCGATTATAATTTATATGTTTATCGCGTATTGGAGGACCCAACCTATAAAGATAAGGCAACTCCGAAACAAATAGAAGTTGCAAATAAAATAGTCCAGGTCAATGAAACCGGGACGGTTCCCGATGGTCTGGATGTCGAACACCAAATCGCCTACATGGAAGTATTTGCCGGCATGACCATTCCGGAATTCACCCGGTACGTTCGTCATTTCATTGACCAGCCGGCTCCCGGCTACGACGGTATGAAGCGTGGGCAGGCCTACTACAAGCCGATGCTGGAAGTCATAAAATACCTTCAGGCAAACGCATTTACTGTTTATATCGTCAGCGGAACAGACAGACTCCAGGTCCGCGCAGCATCTGCAAGCATTCTGAATATTCCGGAATATCAGATCATCGGCTCAGATGGTACTATCGTCGCGTCGGGACAGCCTCAAACGGATGATTTGAATCGCGATAACCTGCACTATGTCTATAAAACAGATGATAAGCTGATTCGCGGCGGCGGTTTTATTGTAAAGAATTTAAAAATGAATAAAGTCGCCGTGATCGCACAGGAAATCGGCAAGCAGCCAATACTGTCTTTTGGCAACAGTAAAGGAGATGCCAGTATGGCAGAATATGTCATTTCGAATAATCCCCATCCAAGCAGAGCCTTTATGCTTCTGGCCGACGATCTCGAACGGGAGAATGGAAATCAGGCAAAGGCAGACAAAATGTCAAAATTGTGCGAAGAAAACGGATGGATACCGATTTCGATGAAAAACGACTGGACGACCATTTACGGAGACGGAGTAACCAGGAAAAAATAACCCCGGATTGCTTCGATTCATAACAGCCTCTTCATACATTCAATTCCAACAAGAAGACATACACCATGATTTCTTTCATCATCAGTTTGGCAGCCCTGATCGCCGGTTATTTTATCTACGGCAGAATCATCGAAAAAGTATTTGCCCCCGATATCAACCGCCCCACCCCCGCAGCATCAAAAGCAGACGGCATGGATTATATTCAAATGCCGAACTGGAAAGTCTTTATGATCCAGTTTTTGAATATTGCCGGTACGGGGCCGATTTTCGGAGCGATCATGGGGGCCAAGTTCGGTCCTTCATCCTACTTATGGATCGTCCTGGGATGTATTTTTGCAGGAGCAGTTCACGACTATTTGTGCGGCATGCTCTCGATTCGCAATGGCGGCGTAGGACTGCCCGAACTCGTTGGCATTTACCTCGGCAAAAATGTCAAAAAAGTCATGCTCGTGTTTTCCATCCTTTTATTGTTGCTGGTCGGAACCGTGTTTGTGTACAGCCCGGCATTGATACTGGGAAATATGACCGGCGGTACCCAGACAGCCATCATGATTTGGGTACTGGGCATTTTCTTATATTATATTGTTGCCACACTCCTTCCCATCGATAAGGTTATCGGCAGAATATATCCTGTCTTTGCCGTCTCAATGCTCATTATGGCTGCAGCCCTTGCCGCGTGTTTATTTATCAAATGGCCGTCCCTGCCCGAAATCTGGGATGGTCTCGGCAATCGCACCTCCGCAGAAACGCCCATTTTCCCCTGCCTCTTCATTACCATTGCGTGCGGTGCGATCAGCGGTTTTCACGGCACACAGAGTCCGATGATGGCGCGCTGCATCGCCAACGAAAAATATGGTCGGCCGATTTTTTACGGTTCCATGATCACAGAAGGTATCGTTGCACTCATCTGGGCTGCCGTGTCATCGTATTTCTTTTTTGAAGGCGGCGCAGCCGAAGTGGGGGCCAGCACTTCGGCAGCAGCTCCAACCGTCGTCACCTCTGTATCCTCCGGGTGGCTCGGCACCATCGGCGGACTGCTCGCCATACTTGGCGTCGTGGCTGCCCCAATCACAAGCGGTGATACCGCATTTCGAAGTTCACGCATGATTCTGGCCGATTTCTTCCACCTCGATCAGCATCCCATCCAAAACCGTCTGCTGCTCGCCGTACCGTTGTTCGTCATTGCCGGCGCACTGCTGTGGTTCAATATTGCCAACGAAAACGGATTCAACATTATCTGGCGCTATTTCGGATGGGCAAATCAGACGCTTGCATGCTTTACCCTCTGGGCCGCCACGGTCTTTCTGTTCCATAAAAACAATTTCTCTCACCTCTTCACGCTCATTCCGGCCTGTTTCATGACGTCGGTATGTGTATCCTATATCTGTAGCGCCAAAATTGGTCTGAATCTGCCATCGTCATGGAGCCCGTGGATCGGATTGTCCACATTCTGCCTGTCCTTTGTACTTTGGATTGTATTATCGGAAAGGGCAAAAAGAAAAGAACATATACATTCCGAAACAGATAAAACAGAGTGATTCCCAACATCCCGGTGACCGATATAACACCGGGATAATCGATCATCATTCAGGAATATTCAGCAGCCTTTTAAATCTCATGGCTTACGGTATAAATTATGCTATCATTATAGCGTTCTTTGGCGGGGGAATTACACATGCCGCCATCATATCGGCCTGATAACAGTGAGTAAAAGCCATGTTAAAAAACGTATTGCTGATAATGGGAATCTTTCTGTTAACCACATGCTTCGCAGCGAACGCTTTTGCGGACGGCAAATGCTACAGCGACAGCGACTGCGGTGGCGGTGTCGCATGCCATAACAATATCTGTGCAAATGCTGCCGGAGGCAAATGCTACAGCGATGGCGACTGCGGAGGCGCAGCATGCCACAACAACGTCTGCGCCAATAGTCCGGACGGCAAATGCTACAGTGACAGCGACTGCAAGGGCGGAAACTGCCGCAACAACAAATGTTCTGCTGCAGGCGGAAAATGCTACAGCGACGGCGACTGCGGAGGTGCCGCATGCCACAACAATGTCTGCGCAACAGCTGCAGGCGGAAAATGCTACAGCAACAGCGACTGCGCAGGCGCTGCATGCCACAACAATAAATGCGCCAATGCGCCGGATGGCAAATGCTACAGCGACGGTGACTGCGGCGGTGCTCGCTGCATTTCGAATCGCTGCGCAAACTGAAATCATATCAGTGCATTTTTGAGCCTGTGCCTGCGCGCGGGCTATGGGCCTGCAGCCCATACGCCCTGCGCCGAATGCTTTGTTTTGGGGCCGGCTGCGCTCGCTCCCAAAACATGCGCCTTCGTGCCGCCGCTATCTGCGATACGCGGCGGCTTTTTATTGCCGTTGCGCAAATAATATTAACGGAACCCACTCAATGAATTGAATTATTTATGCTTTCTGGACTATTATGACTCGCAGGGCAACGCTTTAAGTCGTAGTGAATGCTGCTTTGCGGGAAGGTTTATCAGGTATATACGGATGGGAAAACTGGCAGAGAACATGAATAATCGTATGATTTGTAATTACCGCTATGTGTTAATTTTATTGTGTCTTTTAACGCTTTCGGGATGTTCAAACAAGAAAGATGAAAAAGCAAATCCCGCATCAGAATCAGTTACAACGAGTTCCGGACAAGCCCAGGCGGAACGTTCTGCTTTTGCTTCAGCGGCCCCATTTAAATACACCATTTCAACTGATTTTAATGGTGAAGGTGATCATATTGAGATTCTGATTCATTTGAATCCCAACGCTCATGATGCCGTTCTGTATGATTTGGATTGCGGCGGAGATGGGGTATATGAATATGTGGGATTGAATCGTGACCAAAAATGTATCTACAAACGGCACAGTGGAAATTATACTATCTGGCTGCGAGGTGAGATTCCCTCTTTGGTACTTTGCACGCGTTCCTGCCCGGAGGATGTTTCACAGTGCAGCCTTCCCAATGGCGAGAAGGATTCGGCAGCTGAAGCCATCATTTCAATCGATGACTGGGGAAGTCTTGCCTGGAAAAGTATGTCCTGGTTCGCCGCTGGATGTATGAATCTCAATTCACTCCCCCAAAAAGCACCTGATTTGAGCCGGGTCGAAGATATGAGTTACATGTTCGCCAACGCATATTTATTCGATCTGCCTATTGAACACTGGGATGTATCTCATGTTTCAAATATGAGTGGAATGTTCATGGATGCGCGTTCCTTCGATCGGCCTTTGGCAAAATGGAATGTCGAAAATGTACAGTTCATGCGGGAGATGTTCTCGGGCGCACAGATGTTTAATCAGCCCCTGAATGCATGGAACGTGTCCAATGTCATAGATATGGAAGAAATGTTTTGGGGTGCCAAATCATTCAATCAGCCCCTGGATAAATGGGATGTGTCCCATGTTCGGAATATGTCCCTGATGTTCGCCGAAGCTGCTTCATTTAATCAGCCGCTGGAGCAATGGAATGTATCCGGGGTTCGGGCAATGAACCTGATGTTTTCAGGTGCGATAGCTTTTAATCAACCGCTCAATCAGTGGAATGTTTCGAATGCATTGACGATGAACAGTATGTTCTCCGGTGCTCGATCATTCAATCAGCCCCTGGATAAATGGAATGTATCCAAAGTGGAATCCATGGACAGTATGTTTGCAGATAACCCTGTTTTTAATCAGCCGCTGGAAACGTGGGATGTCTCAAACGTAAACTCATTGACATATATGTTTTACAATGCAAAAAGTTTTAATCAGCCATTGGAAAAGTGGGACGTTTCGAAAGTTGAAAGAATGAATCATTTATTTGAAGGCGCAACCGCTTTCAATCAGCCGATCGGCAACTGGAATGTATCCAGTGTACAGGAAATGGAAAACATGTTTGCGTACACCGAAGCATTTAATCAGCCATTGCAGGATTGGAATATTTCAGGTGTCACAAATATGCAGGGAATGTTTATGGGGGCTAAAATGTTCGATCAGCCCCTGGACAAATGGAATGTAACCAATGTTCAGAACATGGCACGCATGTTTTCTGAAACAGCATCCTTTAATCAGCCTTTGGATAATTGGGATACATCCAATGTCAGAAACATGTATCACATGTTTTATCATGCAGCGAGCTTCAGCCATTATCCGGGGGCCTGGCACGTACCGTACGGTAAAACAGAAGGAATGTTTGAGGGAACCCAGGTAGAATCGGTCGCAGCTCAGAAACCTCTGAAAACCAGAATCAATGTCGATATGTAATTGGCAATGTTTAAACAGCGAATGCACAAAGGATACTTGAGGATTACCATGCAAAAACATATCAATCTGCTTGCTTGCATTTCACTCATTTGTTTGGTGGCCACAGGCATTTCCTGCATGAAAAAGCAAGAAATTCAAGTTGCTGCCACATCAAATGATATCGCTTCAGACACTTCCACAGGGAAAACGCAAAATAAAGATACAGCCAAAGAAAAAGCAGAACTTTGCATCGACGGAAACTGCCCTTGCGGGGACGGATTCTGTGCTAAAAATAGTGTATGCATAAAAGATACATGCTTTTGCGGTGCATTTCCGGAGAAAGGATATATTGATAAAGGTGCTGTCGCATCCAATCATTACGGTGAGTTCGAGTGCGTCAGATACTACTTTCAAGAAGGATGCAATGAAGAATATCACTATGACTATATCTGCAAGCGTTCTGAAGGTTGCAAAACAGGTGATGGACGCCAATATCCTTTTTCTGATATTAATGCAGATGGGCATGACCTTGATGGCTGGGATTATATAAATGAAGAGATGTCTGAACTGCATGTTGCATCCAAGTCTGTTGGCGATGAATTTGTCGACCTTTATGATGTTAGTAACCTCGATGAGGATATCGCAAGTCGTGAAAAATATCTTCCCTACGAAAATGTGATTAGGGAACCGTATATCCAAAAATGCGGTGCGAAATTACCTGAAAATTTAAAATATATGATTCGGTCTGATTTGTCAGTATTACCCTCAGCACTGAAATATGTTGATTTGGATGATACAGGATACGAGATAGATCCCTCTCCATCTTATTGTGAAAATTATTGGAGTAAAGTTGTTACTCCAAGAGAGCCTGAATGCAATTTGAGAAAAGCATGCAACGATATCGGCGTAACGCCTGATCATATCGTTGAATATGTCTGTGAGATCGGAAAAAAGCCGACCGGTTTAAGATGTATTCAATCTGAAGGATGTACCTGCGGCGATACACGTTGTCCTCAACATGCACTCTGCAAAGATGGTTCGTGTATGTATGATATTTATTACAAACATCGTACGTGCCCTGAAAATGGCTGGAACCCGGCCAGGAGTGATATATATAATTTTGCATTAACTTCAGACGCACTGAAATGCATTTGTGATGATGACACATATGATGAACAATGTTTTGATAATTGCATCGCTCATAATATGGATTTCGATGAAGAAGACTGTAAACAAGCCTGCCACGATGAGGATGACTGCTATGAAAAATGCTATTGGGATAATTACACTTCTACAATGCGCAAAACAGATCCTTGTAAATAAAGAAATATCAGCATTTTACACGCATTGTAGAGAAATCATGTATGGTCCCTGTGTGACCGCCCGAATGTAATATACAGCTGCACATTGATGCGCCGTATGCCGCAGGCATAGGCGCGTCAGCAAATAACCCCATGATCGCCGGATAATTGGCAAAATATTATGGCCAGTGCATCATCCAATCGATGATATTCATCAAGAAAATGCCTTCATACGATGCGTTAAAATCCCAATCCATGGACAATATGTATTTGGGATAATTGTCCTTGATATGTATGAGCGGCCGGAGTTCGCGTTGCAATGTTTCCGGCGATGTCAGTGATTCTGTGACCTGAACATAAATCAGACCGTTTGATTTTTCCGCAACGAAGTCCACTTCATATTCGCCTGATTTTCCTACATGAACGCGATATCCTCGCCGACAGAGCTCAATATAAACAAGATTTTCGAGTAAATGTCCACGGTCTGTCCCATGATATCCGAGTAAAAGATTTCGGAAACCGGGATCGACAATATAATATTTTTCCTGTGTGCGAAGTACCTCACGTACCTTGATATTGTATCTGTCTACACTCGAGAAAATAAATGAACCGATGAGAAGTTCGAGATACTGAACAATTGTTTTTCTTGCAACAGACTGTTTGCTGTCGAGGTCGCCTTCTGTTTGTAAAATATTGGATATTCTAAATGGCGATGTCAGACTGCCAATGTTTTGACAGAGGAATTTTACAAGTTTGTTCAATACAGTTTGATTCTGGATTTTTCCGCGCTGAATCACATCTTTGAGGACAACGGTTGAATAAATACCTTCGAGAATTTGATAACATTTCTCCTCGTCGTCAAAATTTTCTGCGAGTATTGGCATTCCGCCGATGCGAAGATAAGAAACAAATTTCTGTTGAATTGTTGTTGATTCCGTGAAATTGCAGAATGAAAGAAATTCTGAAAACGAGAGTGGATATATATGGATTTCTATGTATCGACCACTCAAATAGGTCGCAAGTTCGGAGGATAACAAATATGCATTTGAACCCGTAATATAAATGTCCACATCAAAATCAATGCGAAAAGACTCAACCGCTCTTTCCCATTGTGGTATTTGCTGTATTTCGTCAAATATTAGGTAGGATTTGCCTTTTTGGGGGAGCATCGACGTGACTTCCCGGTAGAAGGTCACATAATCTGTTATATGCGCATATCGAAGCGATTCGAGATTCATAAATAGGATATGATCCGAATCTATGCCCATAAGCGTCAATTCATTTCGAAATAGCTTTAGAACCGAAGATTTCCCGCATCTGCGGATCCCTGTAATAACCTTGATGAGATCACTGTCTTTATGGGCTTTGAGCTGATCGGTATAAAAAGGACGGGGTTTAAGCGATTCCATC
>JAEEGL014578390.1_pt1 | contig 12105 bp, 9 predicted proteins | sample 9134231 | NCBI WGS metagenome assembly JAEEGL01 (sample SAMN16246548, study PRJNA631951) | gut metagenome | biome: gut microbiome; feature: rumen; material: fiber-attached | host: Bos | place: Iran: Karaj | collected 2018-10
ATGTCATCGGCGTGCGCGCCGCGGACCGCTTCTTTGCGGCCTGCAAGGGCATCACGGATCCCGAGCTGAAGCGCAAGGCCATCGGCAAGACCTTCATCGACGTGTTCGCCGACGAGGCGCGCAAGGTGCAGGATGCCAAATGGCTGGCCCAGGGTACGATCTGGCCCGACATCGCCGAGTCCAAGTCCGACAAGGGCGTGATCAAGAGCCACCACAATGTGGGCGGCCTGCCCGAGGACCTGCATTTCGGCCTGGTGGAACCGCTGAAGTATCTGTATAAATTCGAAGTCCGTGAGGTAGGCGAGGCGCTCGGCCTGGACAAGCATTTCCTGGGCCGTCATCCTTTCCCGGGACCGGGCCTGGGCGTGCGTTGCCTCGAGGAACTGACGCCGGAGCGCATCCACATCCTGCAGGAGGCGGATGCCGTGTTTATCAACGACTTGCGGGAAGCGGGCCTGTATGACGAAATCTGGCAGGCGGCGGTGGTGCTGCTGCCGGTCCGCAGCACAGGCATCAAGGACGGCCGCCGGACCTACGACAATGTCGTGGCGCTGCGTGCCGTCAATTCGGTGGACGCCGTGACGGCCGAGGTGGTGAACCTCCCGTTCGAGTTCCTGCAGAAAGTCGCGACGGACATCATCGCCCAGGTGGACGGCGTCAACCGCGTCGTCTACGACATCTCCCCGAAGCCGCCGGCAACGATCGAGTGGGAATAGGCGCCTACAGGCGTCCCGGATAGGCCTGGAGTGCTTCGGCGAGGATGTTCATCGCCTTGGCGAGTTCCGGGACCTCCAAGACATAAGCGATACGCGCCTGGCGAAGACCTTCGCCGGGCGTTTTGTAGAAGGAGGCGGCCGGTGTGATCATGACCGTCTCGTTGTTGATGCGGAACTCCGTCAGCGTCCATTTGATAAACGCTTCGGCGCTGTCCACCGGCAGTTCGGCCACGGTGTAGAAGGCGCCGTACGGGGTCGGGGCGAACACGCCCGGCATCGCATTCAACGCGCTGAGCGCGAAATCCCGGCGCCGGATGTACTCCTCACGCACTTCGTCGAAATACGAGAACGGCGTGTCGAGCGCGCCGATGGCCGCATACTGGCCCAGCACCGGCGGGCAGAGGCGCGACTGCGCGAACTTCAGCGCCGCCGCCATCACTTCCTTGTTGTGGGAAACCAGGCAGCCGATACGTGCACCGCAGAGGTTGTAGCGTTTGGAAATCGAATCGGCCAGGATGACGTTCTGTTCCGCACCCGGGATGTGCATCGCCGAGAAGTGCGGTTCCTCCGAATAGCAGAACTCCCGGTACACCTCATCCGAAATCAGGAACAGATGGTGCCTGACGCAGAAATCGCCGATGGCGAGCATCTCCGCCTTGCTGAACAGCTTGCCGGACGGATTGCAGGGGTTGCATAGCAGCACCGCCTTGGTGCGGGGCGTGACCAGCTTCTCGAATTCGTCCATGTCGGGAATCGCAAATCCGGCGCGGATATCCGTATGGACCGCCTTCAGCGTGATGCCGTTGAGGAAGGCGAAGGTCTGGTAATTCGTATAGAAAGGCTCCACGACGATGATTTCATCGCCCCGGTCGGCCACGATCTGCATCGCGACGGAGAAGGCCTCGCTGCCTGCCACGTCGACCAGCAACTCGCTGACTTCGATGTCGATGCCGACTTTCTTGTAGTATTTTTCGATGAAATCCTTGCGCAGCTGCATCAGCCCGGCCGAATTGGTGTAGGACAGGTGATGCATCGTGCGGCAGCGCTCCATCACGGCCTGGATGGCGCAGTCGGGGGACTTGATGTCCGGGGCGCCCACGTTGAGGTGATAGACTTTCACGCCCGCGCTTTCGGCCGCGTCGGACAGGGGGACCAGCTTCCGGATGGCGGATGCCGGCATTTCGGCGGATTTCCGGGAAATGGAGAGGGTTTCCATACTTATTGTTGTTTCTGTTCGTTGTAGGTTTCCAGGGCTTTCTGCAGGACGACCAGCGCCTTGGCCAGGTCTTCCTTCTTGAGGACATAGGCGATCCGCACCTCGTCACGGCCGACGTTCGGGTCGGAGTAGAAGCCGCTGCCCGGTGCCATCATGACCGTCTGTCCCTCATAGGAGAAATCGGTCAGGCACCATTTGCAGAAGGCCTCGGCATCCGTCACGGGCAGGCGGGCCATTGTGTAGAACGTGCCCATCGGCGTGGGGGAGAAGACCCCCGGGATGCGGTTGAGACCGTCCACCAGGAAATTGCGGCGGCTGAGATATTCGTCATACACTTCCTCCATGTATTCGGCCGGCGTGCTCAGGGACGCCTCGGCGATGATCTGGCCGATCAGGGGCGGGCTCAGGCGGGCCTGGCAGAACTTCATCACGGCTTCACGGATCGCCTTGTTCTTCGTGATGAGCGCGCCGATGCGGATGCCGCACTCGGAGTAGCGCTTCGAAACGGAATCCAGCAGCACGACATTCTCCTCGATCCCTTCCAGGTGGAAGGCGGAAATGTACGGTGCCTTGGTGTAGATGAATTCCCGGTACACCTCGTCCGAGAAGAGGTAGAGATTGTATTTCTTGACCAGGTCGCGGATTTTGCGCATCTCCTGCTTGGTGTAGAGGTAACCGGTCGGGTTGTTGGGGTTGCAGATCAGGATAGCCTTGGTCTTGGGCGTGATCTGCTCCTCGAATTTCTCGATCGGAGGCAGGCGGAAGCCGTCGTCGATCGAAGTCTTGACGGATTTGATCACCGCACCGCAGCTGATGGCGAAAGCCATGTAGTTGGCGTAGGAAGGGTCCGTCACGATGATTTCGTCACCCGGATCCAGGCAGGCCATATAGGCGAACTGGACCGCCTCCGAGCCGCCGGAGGTGATGATGATCTCATCCGGGCTGAGGTCGATGCCGTATTCGGCATAATAGCTCACCAGCTTGGTCCGCAGGCTCTTGTATCCCTGGGATGGGCTGTATTCCAGCACTTTACGATCGATGTGGCGGGCGGCCTCGATGGCGCATTCCGGCGTCGGGATGTCCGGCTGGCCGATGTTCAGATGGTACACGTGGATGCCGTTCCGCTTGGCGGATTCGGCATATTTCGCCAGCTTCCGGATCGGCGAGCTGGGCATGTTCTGGGCGCGCTGGGAGATCTTCATAGTCCCAAAAGTAGTCATTATTTTGCCATTTTTAAAATTTTTTCATACCTTGGAAAGACTTTAGTTCAGTAGTGTATCTTTTAAATTGATTGTCCTATGAAAGCAGCGATCGTCGGCGCCAGCGGCGCAGTCGGCCAGGAATTCCTCAAAATCCTCGAACAGAGGCATTTCCCGGCGGATGAATTGGTCCTTTTCGGTTCCCCGCGCAGCGCGGGGCGCAAGTATGAATGGTGTGGCCGGGAGCTGGAAGTCAAGCTCCTGCAGCACAACGACGATTTCAAGGACGTGGACATCGCCTTCACTTCCGCCGGTGCGGGTACTTCCCGCGAGTTCGCGGAAACCATCACGAAGTATGGAGCGGTGATGATCGACAACTCCAGCGCCTTCCGGATGGATGCAGACGTGCCCCTCGTGGTGCCGGAGTGCAATCCCGAAGACGCCCTGGTCCGTCCCCGCGGCATCATCGCCAATCCCAATTGCACGACCATCCTGATGGTGGTCGTCCTCAAGCCCATCGAGGCCCTGTCGCATATCACCCGCATCCATGTGGCGAGCTACCAGTCCGCTTCGGGCGCCGGTGCGCAGGCGATGGCCGAACTCCAGCAGCAGTACAAGGACATTGTCGAAGGCCGTCCGGCCAAGGCCGAGAAATTCGCTTACCAGCTGGCCTACAACGTCATACCGCAGATCGACGTCTTCACCGACAACGGCTATACGAAGGAAGAGATGAAGATGTTCAACGAGACGCGCAAGATCCTGCATTCGGACGTGCGCTGCTCGGCGATGTGCGTGCGCATCTCCTCCCTCCGCTCCCACTCCGAGGCGGTGTGGATCGAGACGGAACGGCCCCTCGGTGTCGAGGAGGTCCAGGCTGCCCTGTCGGCGGCCCCCGGCGTGACACTGCAGGACGATCCGGCCACGCAGACCTATCCGATGCCTCTTTTCACCGGCGGCAAGGACAATGTCTATGTCGGACGGATCCGGAAGGACCTGGCGAATGAGAACGGCCTCACGTTCTGGCTCTCCGGCGACCAGATCAAGAAAGGCGCCGCGCTCAATGCGGTCCAGATCGCCGAATACCTCATCGCCTGCGGCAACGTGAAATAAAGCTTAACCTCCATATGCTTCAGATTTACTGCAAGAACACCGACACCACGCAAAACTTCCCGGAGGGAACCTCCCTGCTGGAGATGCTTCCCGCCTTTGAGTTCGACAAGCCGTATCCCATTGTTTCAGCCAAGGTCAACAACGTCTCCCAGGGCTTGAAATTCAAGGTATACAACAACAAGGACATCGAGTTCCTGGACGTCCGAGACGCCAGCGGGATGCGTGTCTATTGCCGGTCGCTTTTCTTCCTGCTTTGCAAGGCGGCGCGCGACGTATACCCCGAGGGCCGGATCTATCTGGAGCATCCGATCAGCAACGGTTATTATTGCAATTTCAACAAGGTGGACGGCTCATCGACCACGCTGGAGGATGTGGCCCGCATCCGGGCCCGGATGCAGGAAATCGTCAGCGAGGACCTGCCGTTCCATCGCTATGAGGTCCATACCGACGAGGCGGTCCGCATCTTCCGGGAGCGCGGCTATGCCGACAAGGTCAAGCTTTTCGAGACCAGCGGCACCGTCTATACGGACTATTATACCCTCGGCGACACGCCGGATTATTATTACGGCCGCCTGGCTCCTTCTGCGGGCTACATCAAGGTCTGGGGCCTGGAGCCTTACCATGGCGGCATGCTCCTGCGCGTCCCGGATCCCCACGACCCGGACAACCTGAAGCCGTTCGTCGAGCAGCCCAAGACCTTCGAGATGTTCTCCGAGAACCTCCGCTGGAACATCATCACGCACCTGAACACCGTCGGCGACGTGAACCATGCCTGCCTCAAAGGCAGCGGCAGCGAGCTGATCCAGGTGTCGGAGGCGTTGCAGGAAAAGAAGATCGTCCAGATCGCCGAAGAGATCGACCGCCGCTACCGGCGGGAAAAGGATCCCGTGCGCCTCATCCTGATCACCGGCCCGAGCAGCAGCGGCAAGACCACCGTCTGCAAGCGCCTCAGCGTGCAGCTCAAGGCTTGCGGCCTGCGTCCGGTCTCCTTCTCGACCGACGACTATTTCGTCAACCGCGTCGACACGCCGAAGCTTCCGGACGGCAGTTATGATTTCGACAACTTCGACACCGTCGACCATGCCGCCCTCCAGCGGGACCTCCTGGCCCTGCTCTCCGGTGAGCAGATCGACGTGCCCGAATACAATTTCGTGACCGGCGAACGGGAGTACAACGGCAAGCGTCTCAAGCTCGGTGCCAGCACCGTCGTGCTCGTGGAGGGCATCCATGCCCTCAATCCGCGCCTGACCGACCAGATTCCGGAGAGCACGAAGTTCCGCATCTTCATCTCGACACTGACCGGCATCCCGCTGGACCACCACAACTGCATCCCGACCAGCGACAACCGCCTCCTGCGCCGCATCGTGCGTGACAGCAAGAAAGGCGCCTTCAGCGCCCGCGAAACCATTGCCCAGTGGCCCAATGTCTGCGCCGCCGAGGAGCAGTGGATCGCTCCTTTCCAGGAGAATGCGGACGTGATGTTCAATTCCGCCTACCTGGTCGAGTTCGCCGTCCTGCGCAACCACGCGGAGCCGATCCTGGCCAGCGTGCCGAAGAACTGCCCGGAATACGCCGAGGCACACCGCCTGCTCAAGTTTATCCATTATTTTGTCCCCGTCTCGGACGGGGAAATCCCGCCGACTTCGCTCCTGCGCGAGTTCCTCGGCGGCTCGTCCTTCAAATACTGATGCCCTATGGATTACAATGCATTGAAAGACAGCTGTATCGCGTGGATACGCGCCTGGTTTGACGCCAACGGACCGACCTGCACCGCCGTGCTCGGCATGAGCGGCGGAAAGGACAGCACCATCGCCGCGGCCCTCTGCGCTGAAGCGCTCGGACCGGAGCGGGTCATCGGTGTGGCGATGCCCCAGAACGGCCAGGGCATCAATGACGCCGATGCGATCTGTGCCCACCTGGGCATCACCTACCTGTGCCTGCCCATCGGGGCCGTAACAGATGCCTGCGAAGCCCTGGAGTCCTGCATCCCGGGCGGGAAATTCTCCGTCCAGACGGTGCAGAACATCCCGCCGCGCATCCGGATGACGATGCTCTATGCCGTCGCCCAGTCCTCCAACGGGATGGTGGCCAATACCTGCAACCTCAGCGAGGACTATATCGGTTATGCGACCCTTTTCGGCGATGCGGCCGGTTCCTTCGCTCCCTTCGGGCGCCTGGTGGTGCGCGAGGTGAAGGGCATCGGGCATGCGCTCGGCCTGCCGGCGAAATGGGTGGAAAAGATTCCGGATGACGGCCTGCCGCATTCCAGCCCCGATGAGGAGAAATTCGGCTTCAGCTATGCGACGCTGGACCATTTCATCCGCGAAGGAGTCTGCGAGGACGAAGCCGTCCTGGAAAAGATCCGGAAGATGCACCGGCGCAACCGTTTCAAGACCGAAATCCTGCACATTCCCGCCTTCGATCCGGAGTTTCCGATCCATTATTAGTCAATTACAAACGAACTTGATATGCTTAGCCGTAAAGTCGCGGAACAGCTGAGAAGCCACCGCACCCCCTTCTACCTGTATGACATCGATCTCCTGCGCCAGACGCTGCAGAGTGCCGTTTCCGTCGCGGAGCGCTACCACTATGTCATCCATTACGCCATCAAGGCCAATTACGATCCGCGCATCCTCCAGGTGATCAAGGAGTACGGGCTCGGCATCGACTGCGCCAGCGGCAACGAGGTCCGCTGCGCCATCGAAGCCGGTTTCGACCCCAAGACCATCGTGTACGCCGGCGTGGGGAAGCGGGACCATGAGATCCGCTATGCGATCGAGCAGGGGATTTTCGCGATCAACTGCGAGTCGCTGGAGGAGCTCTCCGTCATCGACGCTTTCGCCGCCGAGGCTGGCAAGGTCGTGGATGTGGGCCTGCGCATCAATCCGGACATCGATCCCAAGACCAACCATTGCATCGATACGGGCCAGGCGGACAGCAAGTTCGGCATTTCCTACGAGGAAGTGCTCTCGTCGGCGGACCGGATCCAGGCGTTGAAGAACGTGCGCATCCGCGGCATGCACCTGCACATCGGCTCCCAGATCCGCGAGCTGCATGTCTTCGAGTACCTGTGCAACAAGGTCAACGTCATCGTCGAGAACCTGGTGAAACTCGGCTTTGAGCTGGACTTCGTGGACGTGGGCGGTGGCCTGGGAATCAATTATGACTTCCCGGAGAACGAGCCGGTGCCCAATTTCGCCTCGGTATTCTCCATCATCAACAGCCATCTGCGGGTAGGGGACCGTCAGGTCCATTTCGAGTTCGGCCGCGCCATCGTGGCGCAGTGCGGCGAACTGATCACCGGCGTCCTGTTCAACAAGACGACCGCCACGGGCCGCAAACTCGTGATCGTAGACGCCTCCATGACCGAACTGATCCGTCCGGCCCTCTACGGCTCCTATCACAACATTGAGAACATCACGTCGACCTCAGACCGCCACGAACGGTACACGATCGTGGGAACGGCCTGTGAATCGACGGATGTCTTCGACGAGAATGTCAATCTTCCGGAAACCCGGCGCGGCGACCTGCTGACGATCAAGTCGGCCGGCGCCTACGGGATGTCGATGGCTTCCCGTTACAACCAGCACGACCTTCCGCCGTCGGTCTATAGCGACGAATTATAGCTTTTCGTCAGCCTTCTTGGCGCGCCAGAGGGCGGTCATGGCTTCCAGCGTCTTGCCCTTCGTCTCAGGAACCAGCTTCCAGACGAAGAAGGCAGCGACGAGGCAGATCACGCCGTACAGTGCGTAGGCGAAGAAGTGCCCGAAACTGTCTCCCATCGCACCCAGCTTCATGTTGTACATCGGCACGAAGGTCGACGACACGATGAAGTTGAAGATCCACTGGAAGGCGACGGCAAGGGCCGTGGCCTGGCTGCGGATGGTGTTCGGGAAAAGCTCGGAGATATACACCCAGCAGATCGGACCCCAGGAGAACATGAAGCAGGCGCTGTACACCATGATCGACAGCACCGGCACGAGGGCCGGCAGGGTCACCACGTTGGACAGGGCCACGCCCAGGGCGCCGAGTGCCATGCCCAGCGAACCGGTGATGAGCAAAGGCTTGCGACCCAGCTTCTCGACCGTGAACACGGCCACGAGCGTGAAGGAAATGTTGATCACGCCCATGATCACGGTGAAGAGCATGTTGTTGCTGACGCCCATTGATTCGAAGATACGCGGCGCGAAGTAGAGCACGGCGTTGATGCCGATGATCTGCTGGAACACGCTCAGCATGCAGCCGATGAAGATGACCATCCAGCCGTAGGAGAAGAGTTTCTCGGTCTTCTCGACGACGGTGTTCTTGATCTCCAGGAGGATCTCCTGCGCCTTCTCCGCTCCGTTGATGCGGGTCAGGACGTGCAAGGCCTTGCCCGGCTCGCCGTTGAGGACGAGGTAACGCGGTGTCTCGGGCACGAGCAGGATCAGCAGGGCGAAGAGACCCGCCGGGACGCACTCGGATACGAACATCAGGCGCCAGCCGACGCTGTTGGTCCACTCCACGACCGCCGGATCATTGGCATGGGAGCGGATGATCAGGAAGTTGACGAAATAGACGACCAACTGGCCGAAGATGATGGCGAACTGGTTCCAGGAGACCAGTTTGCCGCGCTTGTTGGCGGGCGCCACCTCGGCGATGTACATCGGGCACAGGGCCGAAGCGAGGCCTACGCCGATGCCGCCGAGGATACGGTAGAGGTTGAACGCGACCAGCAGGCCCTGGGTCGGGACCCCCTTCTGGAAGAAGAGGAATTCGGGCGCATAAGAACCCAAGGCGGACAGGAAGAAGAGGATGCCGGCGATGAAGAGGGACTTCTTGCGGCCGAGGCGTGAAGCCATCCAGCCGGAGAGGAAGGCGCCGATGATGCAGCCGATCAACGCGCTGGAGGTGGTGAATCCGTGCCAGCCGTCGGTGTAGTTGAAATCTGCAGCTCCCTTGAAAAACGCCTGCAGCCCCCGTTCTGCGCCGGAAATGACGGCCGTGTCATATCCGAAGAGGAGACCGCCGATGACGGCGACGAGAACAATCGAGAACAAGTAGGCTTTGCTGCCTTTTTCCTGTGTTGCCATATGGGTAAGTCTATTGGTTGCTTGTGGGTCTTATTGGGTCAGCCAGGCCGTGTTGGCGGCAATCGTGGAACCGGTGAAGGCACCGAAGGCCGCCATCGAGGACGTGCTCTCCGACGACAGGACGCGGCAGGTGCCGGCCGGCTTGCTGATGGCCGTGGCCGTGCCTTGCAGCAGGTTGCCGGTGACGGTCGCGACGGTCTTGTTCTTGATGTCAGCCGCGCTGCCGTTGAAGGCGTAGGTCGTGTTGGCGTTGCCCTTGATCAGGACGCCCGTATGGGCCGGGATGACCTGTCCGGCCGGAATGGCCGTGAGTTCGGCGAAACCGCCCGCGACCGTCTTGATATAGTACGCTGTGACTCCGCTCGGGACCGGCGTCGCATAATTGAGGTACAACGTTGCCCAGCCATTCGCATTCGTCCGGAGATTGTACAGGTTGTAAATCATCTCGATGTCATCGACATAGAGCTTATCGGCATTATTACCTCCCTTAGAACCCTGGTCTGCATTTCCTCCGCCAGGGAACGCGTTCGTTGAAATATTAACGAGAATAAAGCTTGGATTAGACGTCAAATTGTACTTGTAAGGTATGGATAAACGTTTCCAAGAATTGTACGTAGTCGTTATGGTCATATCAGATGCTTCAGCAACTTTTTGAGATGCTGGCGAATTCTGATAGTAGCCACTGATATAGTCCTTATTTGTATGCAAGATAGCCTGAACCTTGGCATGACTGGTGTCAGACTTATGGGGGACAAACTTGACCCAAATGGATAAAGAATCAGGCCTGGCAGTAAACGGGCTGTAAAAATAGTTGGTATCTCTTTTTGAAGCATAGGTGGCATAACCATCTATATCCGTAAAGTTATACTGATTGTAGTCTGTTGCACTTGTGCCACCGGCATTGATTCTTCCTGTAGTGAGGTTACCTTGTGCGACGGCATCAATATGGATGAGGAAATCAACTTTAATTCTTCTCGCCCAAATCATGCATGAATACTGTCCTGTGGAACCGGGTCTTTTGTCCGTAGATTTTGCAACTTGCGGATTGTCGCTGTCATAAGCAAATGAGGCATAACCACCGGCGGCTTTGTAAAAAGAGTTCCAGCGATATGGAGTAACAGAACCATTGACGTGCCAATCGTCAAAACTGCCATTTATCATCTGAGGTTTGGATGGCTGAGATGTGGTTGCATACTGCTGCGAAGCCGTGCTGGCGCCGATCTTGGCGACGTCGCAGAAAGTGAGACCCGAAGGGATCGTGGCCTTCTTGAGGTGTCCGGCCACATAGGCGGTTTCAAGGGTCTTGCTGACCAGGGCCATCTTGCCGTCGCTGCGGGTCAGCAGCAGGTCGATCTGCTTGCTGGTCGAAGGCAGGACGCTGAGATAGACGACGCCAGTCAGGCCGGAGGCTTTCTCGACGACGACGCTCCGGTCTGCCTGGGCGGGCGAGGCGGCCGGGGTCACGGCCAGGGTGCTGCCGTTGACGGTGAAGCTGCCGGACACGCGGTCGCTGCGCTGCAGTTCGATCCGTTTGAGGCTGATCCCGGAAGGGATGGTGACCTTGACGAGCGTCAGGAGGTTGGAAAAGACCATCTCACCCTCTCCGGCCGGGACCTGGGCGGCCATCATGGCGCTGCCGAGGGTGCCGTCCTGCGTCGCGGGCAGGGTCATCGTGTAATTGCTTCCGCTCTGGGCGATGGAGTTGCTGTAGGGATAGATGGCGAAGCCCAGGAAGGAACCGTCCGGCTTGGTGCCGGAGAAGGTCGCTGTACGGGATCCGCCCTGATCGGCCGTAAAAGCCGGGCAAAGGGTGCCGTCCGTCGTGAAGACGGCCAGCTGGTCACCAGCGGTCCACTTCGGCGTAACGCCGTCGAGGGAAACGCGGGTCTCGGGGATGGATCCCGTCAGCGTGACAGGGACCATCGGGGTTTCATCAGGGGTGAAGTCTGTTTCGACGACTCTCTTCTCGCAGGATACGGTGGCGAACACAAGCGCCAGCGCAGCTGAAATGCAGTAAATCTTTTTCATCAGTCGTCGAAAATGTCATCGTCGTCCTCGTCATAATCCGAAGTGGAGCCGCTGCGGGCGCTGGTCGCACAAACCATCTCCTCCGGCACGAAGTCGTAGTTTTGGGTTTCAGGTTTCAGATAAAAGAATTTCATTGTAAAACAGTTAAGTCTTTCCGTGTCCGGGTGCGTCAGAGATTGACATCCTCGAGCTCTTCTTCGCTTCGCAGGTTTTCCCGGATGAAGTTCTGCCGGTCGATGGTGTTGTCGCCCATGTAGAACTCCATGATGCTGGCGATGGATTCCTCGTCCGCCAGTTTGACGAGGTCGAGACGCATGTTTTCGCCGATGAAATCGACGAATTCGTCCGACGAGATCTCACCCAGGCCTTTGAACCGGGTGATCTCGATGCCCGACTTGAGATCCTTGACGGCCGATTCCTTCTCGTCGACCGAGTAGCAGTAGCGCGTCGCTTTCTTGTTGCGGACGCGGAACAGCGGCGTCTGGAGGATGTGGACGTGGCCGCGGCGGATCAGGTCGGGGTAGTACTTCATGAAGAAGGTCAGCACGAGCATGCGGATGTGCATGCCGTCATCATCGGCATCCGTCGCCACGATGATGTTGTTGTAGCGCAGGTTCTCGAGGTCATCCTCGACGCCGAGGGCGGAGATCAGCAGGTTGAGTTCCTCGTTCTCAGCCACGCGCTTGCGGCTTTCCTTGTAGCAATTGATGGGCTTGCCGCGCAGGGAAAAGACCGCCTGGTTGTTGGCGTTGCGCACCTTGGTG
>JAEEGL015036882.1_pt1 | contig 12105 bp, 10 predicted proteins | sample 9134231 | NCBI WGS metagenome assembly JAEEGL01 (sample SAMN16246548, study PRJNA631951) | gut metagenome | biome: gut microbiome; feature: rumen; material: fiber-attached | host: Bos | place: Iran: Karaj | collected 2018-10
ACCTTTATGGATGAGCTGAAATCAGTTCTTCGCAAGGAAGCTGAAGGAACCATCACCGACACCACCGACAAGAATACACCACTTCTGAAGAAAGAATGATATTTATGTATAAACCAGGGCTTGCGTTCGCTAAAGAAGCAGGCCCTTTTTTGTTGACTTTTCTTTAACAAAGCCTTATATTGAAGGTTATGACACGCAGATAAAGCGTGGAAAAATAGTCGCTGACTCTTTTCATGTGGAGCAGCTAGTACAACTTAATAGGAGGAAGATTTTAACATGATGAGGAGAAGAACGTTAGGAAAGGCAGGTTGTTCACTTCTGATGGTCGTGTTAACAACGCTGACTGTTGCATTGAGTGGATGCTCAAGTGACAAGGCAGGAGATTCCGCAAAGCCGGATAGCAGTGAAGGGGCAGCCACTGAAACAGTGGAGAGCCAGACAGAAACTGCTTCTGCAGATGTAACGGATGATCTTTCTAAGATTATTGTTGGTATACCTCAGGATATTGATGGTCTTGACCCACACAACTCAACAGGGGCTGGAACCAGAGAGGTGTTCTATAACATTTTTGAAGGCCTGGTTAAGGCTGATTCAAATGGTAATCTTAATCCTGCTGTAGCGAGTGATTACACAATCTCAGATGATAGTAAGGTTTATTCATTTACACTTAGAGATGGTATCAAGTTCCATGACGGAAGTCTTGTTACGGTAGAGGATATCAAATATTCCCTTGAGAGAAATATGGGTGTAGATGGCGGTGAGCCGCTTATTCGTGCTTATGGTCAGATTGAAAGTGTAAATATCGTTGATGACAAGCATGTTGATGTAGTTCTTAAGGATGCAGATTCAGATTTCCTTACACAGCTTACAGTTGCTATTATTCCTGCAGCTAATGAGCATCCTGAGACAACTCCGATTGGAACAGGCCCATATATGTATGTTTCCAATTCACCTCAGGAGAACTTTATTGTTACAAGATTTGACGATTATTGGGGAGACAAGGCTTACATCAAGGACGTAGTATTCAAAATCGAAGCCAATATGGATGCAATTGTTCTTGACCTTGAGGGTGGTTCAATTGATATGATGGCTCGTGTAACACCTACTCAGGTTGCACAGCTTTCAGACAAGTTCCAGGTTTATGAAGGAACCATGAACCTTGTTCAGGCTCTTTACCTCAATAACGATTTTGAGCCATTTAAGGATGTAAGAGTTCGTCAGGCTCTCTGCTATGCTGTAGACCCTCAGTCTATCATGGATTTTGTATCTGATGGTGCCGGAACAGAGGTTGGAAGTGCTATGTTCCCTGCATTCAGCAAGTACTATATGCCTGAACTTAATGATACTTATAACCATGATACAGATAAGGCAAAAGAGCTTCTTGCAGAGGCTGGTTATCCTAATGGATTTGAGTTCACAATTACTGTTCCATCTAACTATGGCCAGCATGTAGATACTGCTCAGGTTATTTCAGAAGAACTTAAAGAAATCGGTGTAACCGCCAACATTCAGGAAATTGAGTGGAATTCATGGGTATCAGATGTTTATTCAGGAAGACAGTATGAGGCAACTGTTGTAGGAATTGATGCTTCTACACTTTCAGCTTCAGCACTTCTTTCAAGATATGTATCTGATAACGGTAAGAACTTTGTAAACTTTAAGAGCGAAGCATATGATACAGCTTATGCTAATGCCCAGTCAGCAACAGATGATTCTGTTAAGACCAAGTTCTACAAAGAATGTGAGACAATTCTTTCTCAGGAGGCTGCAAGCGTATATATTCAGGATCTTCCTGAGTTTGTAGTTCTTAACAAGAAGTTTACAGGATATGTTTTCTATCCGCTCTATGTACAGGATATCGCCAAAATCAAGCCTGCACAGTGATGCAAGTTAGTCCATGTGATAATACATGGGAAAAATAATAAATAATTGATACTTGATGCGAGGAATATGCATATGAAATACACATTAAAAAAGTTTTTTTCTACTATTGTGACTTTGATTGTGGTTTCGCTTTGCGTATTCCTCGCTTTTAATGTATTGCCTGGAGATCCGGCCATCAGGATGCTTGGACTTGAGGCATCCCCGGAACTGGTGGAACAGACCAGGGAGAGAATGGGGCTAAATGACCCGCTCTTTGTCAGATATTTCAGGTGGTTTTTTGCTTTTTTACAGGGAGATTTCGGTACTTCCTATAGTTACAGCGTTCCGGTTTCAAGTCTTGTTATCAGTAAGATTCCGATCACATTAACATTGGGGCTCCTTGCTTTTTTGTTTACAGTTGTAATATCCATACCTCTTGGAATTGCCACAGCCAAATATGAAAATGGCATTCTTGACAGGACCATTATGGTAATAAATCAGGTGATAATGGCTATACCACCTTTCTTTTCAGGAATTCTGATTACTTTTATTTTTGGAATGATCTTTAAACTATTTACTCCGGGAGGCTTTGTGTCCTATACGGAGGACTTTAAAGGCTTTTTACGATATCTCCTTTTCCCTTCACTTGCTATTGCACTTCCTAAGGTATCTATGACAGTTAAGATGCTCAGAGGCAATCTTATCGATGAAGCGGGCAAGGATTATGCAAGAACAGCCTATAGCAGAGGGAATAATACAAATGGTGTCCTTTACAGGCATGTTCTGAAAAATGCTCTTATCCCGGTTATCACTTTTCTGGGAATGGCACTGGCTGATATGGTTGCGGGAAGTATTGTTGTGGAGCAGGTATTTAATATACCGGGCATAAGCAGGATTCTGCTTAGCAGTATCAGCAACAGGGATTATCCGGTAGTTGAGGCAATCATCATGGGAATTGCCGTCATTGTTATTGGAATTAACTTTTTGGTTGATGTTATCTATAGGATAATTGATCCAAGAATAGGAATAGATGAGTAATGAACAAGGTCACATTTAAGAAAATCCAAAAAAATCCATATCTCGTAATAGGCGGACTGATCATGGGAATTATCCTGCTCATGATCATTGTGGGCTTTTTCTGGATGCCCTACGAACCTACCAAGATGAGCGCTTCTGAGAAGCTCCAGGGAATTTCTCTAAAGCACATTATGGGAACAGATAATATGGGCCGTGACGTGTTCAGCAGGGTTATGTATGGAAGCAGAGTTACACTTATGATTTCCATTGGAACTATTATTATTGGTGCCGGAGCAGGAACTTTGATCGGAGCAGTTACGGGCTATTTTGGCGGTATCGTGGATGAAGTGACCATGAGAATTATTGATGCACTTTTTGCTTTCCCAAGTATCCTTCTTTCTCTGGTTATTGTGAGTGTTTTTGGCGTTGGACATGTTCAGCTGGTTATTTCTCTTGGAATTGCCTTTGTTCCGAGCTTCTCCAGAATAGTAAGAGGTGAAGTACTTCGTTGCAAGAATATGGATTATATCGAAAATGCAAGGCTTCAGGGAGTTTCTGATTTTCGAATGATCTTTTTACATATTATCCCGAATATCAGGGGTGTGCTTGCATCCTCGATTCTTATTGGATTTAATAATGCAGTTTTGGCAGAGGCAGGACTTAGCTATCTGGGAGTTGGTTCGCAGCCGCCTTACGCAAGTCTTGGTCGTATGCTTTCCGATGCGCAGCAGTATATGTTTACCAGACCCAGCTACGTTCTTTGCCCCGGTATTGTGATTGTTCTCATGGTTTTGGGCTTTGCATTTTTAGGAGAGGGGATTAAGAGATGGAAATAATTCTTGATGTTACAGATCTCCATATTGAATTTCATGATTCCGAGACTCCTTCAGTTGCGGTTGAGGACTTTGATCTCATGCTTGGAAAGGGTGAGATTGTAGGCATTGTTGGAGAGTCAGGCTCCGGCAAGAGTATGAGTGCCCTTGCTATAGCAGGTCTTTTGAACAGACATGCCATCAAAAAGACCGGAAGGATAATGTTTGCAGGTCAGGATCTGCTATCCTGTGACCGTAAGACATTAAGGTCCTTTCAGGGAGATGAGATTTCAATAATCTTTCAGGAGCCGATGACAAGTCTTAATCCTGTTAAACGTATAGGTTGGCAGGTGGAGGAATCTCTTTATATCCATCACCCCGAAATTAGTAAGGCAGAGCGCAAAGAGCGTGCAATCGAAATGCTTAAGGATGTGGGGCTGGAAAATGCCAGTGATGTTTACTACATGTATCCTCATGAATTATCAGGCGGAATGAGGCAGAGAGTCATGATTGCCGCAGCCATGATAGGAAATCCGCAGATTCTCATAGCTGATGAGCCTACAACCGCACTGGATGTAACGGTTCAGGCGCAGATAGTAGAGCTGCTTAAAAAGCTGAATAAGGAAAAGGGAACATCAATCATCTTCATTTCCCATGACCTTAGCCTTGTAAGTCAGCTTTGCGAGAGAGTGATCGTAATGCAAAACGGCAATATTATTGAAAGTGGCGAAACGAAGAGAATATTCCAAAGACCAACCCATAACTATACCAAGAAGCTTATAGCAGCAATTCCTAAAATTGATCTGGACAGGTGAGATATTTTCATGGAAAAAGATAAAGTGCTCAGAGTAAGAAATCTTAATGTCTTTTACAAGAACAGAAAGAGAAAGCTCTGGTCAAAAAAGAATAGAAAAATACAGGCTCTTTTTGATGTGTCCTTTGACATGGAGGAAGGAGAGGTACTGGCTATTGCCGGAGAGTCCGGATGCGGTAAGTCCACTCTGGCAAGGGCTATAGTGGGTATCAACAGGGATTATCAGGGAGAAATCTGGCAGAAATACACAAGACCCCAGATGGTATTCCAGGATCCCTATAATTCACTTAATCCTGCCAAAAAGATAGGATGGCTATTAGAAGAGCCTCTTAAGGTTGATAAAGAGCGCAAGTGGACCAGCGAGGAACGAAGGAAAAGAGTGGAAGAGATCATGAAGGAGGTTGAACTTCCTTTAAGCATGCTGGATAGATATCCATCGCAGCTTTCCGGTGGGCAAAGGCAGAGAGTGTGCATCGGTATTGCGCTTATGAGACAGCCCAAGCTTCTTATTGCTGATGAACCTGTTTCTGCACTTGATGTTACTATCCAGGCGCAGATCATGGAACTTTTGCGCAATCTTCATAAGAAACACGGTATTTCAATTATCTTTATCTCCCACGATCTGAGGGTTGTATATCAGATAAGTGATCATGTTATGGTTATGAAGAATGGCAAGATAGTTGAATATGGCGCCACTAGGGAAGTATATAAGAACCCTAAGGCAGAGTATACAAAGCAGCTTTTAAAGGCTGCCGGCATAACATGAAAAATTTATAAAAAAAGTATTAAAAAACCTAAAATTCTGATAAACAACCTCGGAATTTTAGGCTTTTTTTAGTATAATTTCTTTAAGTATTGTGAGGGGCTTCCGATATATATTATGTCGACGAACATAGTTGTATTGGTCGGAAAGGATGAGGAGAATGGCATTAGATAGAATTGGTGGTTACCAGGGTAACTTCAATGCTTATGAAATTCCCCCAGTTATAGATAATAAGATTAAAGTCGGTGGGGACCTTCCTAATGTGGAATCCCAGGGGATACCGGTCAAAGAAGAGGTTGTAGATAAGGCACCCAAGAAGGAAATGGATCTTACGGTATCCGAGATTCCTTCCAGAGAAAATGCTTCTATTGAGAATATCGCAATTTCTTTTGGCGTATACGACAGTTCATCAATTGAGCTTTTTGGAGAAAAAGGCCTTGCTTCCGAAGATATGAAACAGGCTATCCAGGGAATGCAGAGGGATAAGATCCTTCATGAATACCAGTACTTTGTTGGTGGTAAGGATCTGACAGGTAAGCCCGGCAACATCATAACCGGAACGGAAGACGGACTGGTAATAAGGCTTTAATTCTTTTTCTTTTGAATTTAATAAAAATCCAAGTGGCTGTGAAAATGAATTGCAGGAATGTGCATTTCATTAGTTCATGGCCCTTTTTTTCTTGTCCTATTGGATACACATTTAGTATAATAGCTTTAATCGTCAAAGCTATTCAAAGTCTAATTGATTTCCGAGGGAGTATCCCCGGAATAGGAGGCATCTTATGTCTAATTTCACCGATGGAAAAACAAAGGTTTGCGGCCTTATAGGCAATCCTGTTGAGCATACACTTTCTCCGCTTATACATAATGCACTTGCGAGGATGTTTGGAATAGATATGGTCTACGTTCCTTTTAAGGTGGAGGAGGGGGACCTGACTGATGCTATAAAAGGGGCGCTTGCTCTTGATGTAAAGGGCCTTAATGTGACTATTCCATATAAAAGTGATGTGATCCCAAGCCTAGAGGATATTGACCCGCTGGCTAAGGGAATTGGCGCGGTAAATACTCTTGTGAGAACGCCAAATGGCGGATTTAAGGGCTATAACACCGATATGACAGGCCTTTATAGGGCGATGACTGATGATGGTGTAGAACTTAAAGATAAAACGGTTGTGATTTTGGGAGCCGGCGGTGTGGCCAGACCTGCGGCCTTTCTGTGTGGCAGTAAGGGAGCAAAAAAGGTCTATGTACTAAACAGAACCTTTGACAGAGCCCGGAATATTGCTGATGAAGTTAACAGAGCACTTTATAACCTTGACAATGAAGATAAGATGACCGCAGATGGTCTTAGTGCAAGGGGAGAAGATAATAATGCTGCAAATGTAGTCATCCCTATGAGACTCGAGGACTACAGGGATTTGTACCGCGAAGAGGATAAACTTATTGTTCTTCAGTGTACTTCTGTAGGTCTTTTCCCGGATGTTAACAGTGCTGTTATTGAGGATAGTGAGTTTTACAGTCATATAAGTGTGGCCTATGATATGGTCTACAGGCCAATTGAGACTAAATTCATGAAGCTGGCCAGGAAAGCAGGTGCTGCCGCATTTTCTGGGCTTAGGATGCTTCTTTATCAGGGAATTGATGCCTTCGAACTGTGGTTTGAAGAGAAAATGGATGAGAAGGTGTCCAAAGAGCAGGCAGATGAAATATTCAGATCTCTTGTATTTGAGGTTTCAGGTGCTTCCAATATTATCCTTGAAGGCTTTATGGGAAGCGGGAAGAGTACAGTTTCTGAGATTCTTGCGGACAAGCTGGATTTGGAACTCCTTGATACGGACGCTGCCATTGTTGAAGCAGAAGGCAGGAGCATAGCTGATATTTTTGATAGAGACGGGGAAGAAGCCTTTAGGGATATGGAGACAGGTCTCCTTGAAACGGCTGTTTATGAACATTTCAGGGAAATGGTAATCTCTCTTGGAGGAGGAATGCCCTTGCGAGCAGCTAATCGCGAGCTGTTAAAAAAACTTGGAAAAGTAGTCTACCTTAGAACTTCTCCGGAGACAGTTTACGAGAGAGTAAAGGGTGACAATGCCAGGCCCCTTCTTAGAGGCGATGATCCGCTTGGAAAAATAAAGAGCATGCAGTTAGAACGTGGTGAAAAATATGAAGCGGCGGCAGATGTTATCATTGATACAGATGACGTGACTCCCATGGAAATCGCAGATAAGATTATAGAATTGTTAGGATTATCATTTTGAATAAAAGAAATTATTCCAAGGAACTAGAAAATAAAATAGCACAGTTTACAAAAGAAGATATTCATCCAAGACTTCTTTTACATGCCTGCTGTGCACCATGCTCATCATATTGTCTTGAGTATCTGAGAGAATTTTTTGATGTTACGGTTTTTTTCTATAATCCGAATATCACCGAGGAAAAGGAGTATAGGAAAAGAGTAGAAGAGGAAAAGCGGCTTATAGCTGAGTATAACAGGCAGGTTTCGGAGAAGAATTTTGAAGGAATGAACTCCGATTCAGGCGCAAGGCTTATCGAGATAATGGAAGGGGATTACGTTCCCAAGGACTTTTTTGAGGCGGTCAAAGGCTTTGAAGAGTGTCCTGAGGGAGGAGACCGCTGCAGGAAATGCTTTGAGCTAAGACTTAATGAAACTGCAAGGATTGCTCTGAAAAATGGGTTTGAGTATTTCACCACCACTTTGACAATAAGCCCTCTTAAAAATGCTGACGTTCTTAATGAGGTAGGACAAGAAGCAGCCCGCATGATAAATGAGGAATTTTTCTCTGACAAGAGCGGTGATAATTCTGAAAGTAGGGACGGTTTTAAAGAAGTCATATTCCTTCCTTCGGATTTTAAGAAAAAAAATGGCTATAAGCGTTCTATAGAACTTTCCCATAAGTTCGGACTCTACAGGCAGGATTATTGTGGTTGTGGCTTTTCAAAAGCCCAGAGAGAAAAAGAAAAACGGGAAAAGGAACAACTTGAATAATCACATTGAATATTCAATTGGATATTCATGATTGTGAAATGTTGATTGAAAAGAGATTCTCTGCTAAAATCGTTTTTGTTCTTTTTACTAGAAGATTAATTATTTATTTTCCTATTGATAATGTTTTTATAAGAAAGAAGGTTTAGTTTTGGAAAAAGTACTTGAACTTATTTCTACAGTAGTAGGAGATGCCTTTGAGGCAGCTGGATATGACAGGGAACTTGGAAGAGTGACCATATCCAACAGACCTGATCTGTGCGAATACCAGTGTAACGGTGCTATGGCCGGCGCCAAGAAATATGGCAAGGCTCCTTTTATTATTGCTGATGAAGTGGCAGATAAGCTGTCAGGCAATGATATGTTTGAAAAGGTGGAGTCTGTTAAGCCTGGATTTTTGAATATCACTGTTAGCGGTGATTTTGCAAGAAGCTACATCGTAAGAATGCTTCATGAGAAGCACTTTGGTGTGGAGATGCCTGGTCATGAGCCTACATATATTATTGATTACGGCGGACCAAATGTTGCTAAGTCACTTCACGTAGGACATCTTCGTTCAGCTGTTATTGGTGAGAGTATAAAGAGAATCCTTAAATATACAGGAAATAAGGTTATCGGTGATGCACATCTTGGTGACTGGGGCCTTCAGATGGGCCTTGTTATCACAGAGCTCAAAGAAAGACAGCCTGATCTTTGCTATTTTGATCCTGATTTCACAGGCGCTTATCCTAAGGAAGCTCCTTTTACAGTAAAAGAGCTGGGAGAGATTTATCCAACAGCCAGCGCTAAGTCCAAAGAAGATGAGGATTATAAGGCAAGAGCAATGGAAGCTACAAAGCTTCTTCAGGACGGCTACAAGCCTTACAGAGCGCTTTGGCATCACATTATGAATGTTTCACTTGCTGATCTTAAGGAGAACTACAAGAACCTTAACGTAGACTTTGATCTCTGGAAGGGCGAGTCAGATGCTGACCCTGTTATCCCGGGAATGGTTGAGTACATGAAGTCACATGGCTATGCTCATGAGAGCCAGGGAGCACTTGTTGTTGATGTGGCAGAGGAGACTGATACAAAAGAGATTCCTCCATGCATGATCCTTAAGTCAGACGGAGCTTCTTTGTATAACACAACAGACCTTGCTACTATCAAGCAGCGTATGGATGAGAATCACCCACAGGGTATCATCTATGTTGTCGACAAGAGACAGGAGCTTTACTTTACACAGGTATTCCGCTGTGCTCGCAAGACCAAGCTGGTTATGCCTGAGACAGAGCTTCATTTTGTGGGCTTTGGAACCATGAACGGGAGTGACGGTAAGCCTTTCAAGACAAGAGCTGGCGGAGTAATGCCTCTTGGAGATCTTATATCTGAGATCGATGAGAAGATGTACAGCAGGATCAAAGAGGGTAATCCTGAAATGGCTGAGGATGAGGCTAGGGATACAGCTCATAAGATCGCACTTTCAGCTCTTAAATACGGCGATCTTTCCAACCAGCCTTCCAAGGACTATGTTTTCGATATAGAGAAGTTTACTTCCTTCGAGGGAGATACAGGCCCATACATTCTTTACACTATCGTACGAATCAAGTCTATTCTTAAGAAGTACGAGGCAGAAGGCGGAAATGTTAAGGAAGCTAAGCTTGGAAATCCTGACAGCGCAGCTATGAAGGATCTTATGCTTCAGCTTACAAGATTTGCTGATGCAATAGAGAGCGCTTCCAAGGATTTTGCTCCTAACAGAATCTGCGCATATATTTATGATCTGAGTAATGCATTTAACAGCTTCTATCATGGAACCAAGATTCTTTCTGAGTCAGACCCTGATAAAAAGAGGAGTTACATTGCACTTTTGAATACAACACTTAAAGTTCTTGAAACAGGCATTGATCTGTTAGGCTTTGCCTCACCTGAGAGAATGTAAGTGATAAATGGAGCTGGAAAAGATTTAGAACGTACAGTTCGTAATCTTTATATTGCGTTCAATTAGGTATATTTAATGAAAACAGAAAATACTCATATGTTCAGCAACAGGAAACTTCTCCTGTTGCTGATTCCAATTATAGCTGAACAATTTTTAAATTCCCTTATGGGAATGGCTGATTCCATGATGGTCAGCAACGTAGGCGCAGCAGCACTTTCAGGAGTGTCCCTGGTTGACTCCATCAATAATCTGGTGGTACAGGCCTTTAATGCCATGGCGACGGGCGGTGTCATTATCTGCTCCACCTATGTGGGACAGAAGGATATAAAAAGAGCTAATCAGGCGGCCAGGCAGGTTGTGCTGGTATCTGCTTTTATTTCTTTTCTTTTAATGGTGATCTGTCTTGTCTTTAGAAATCAGCTTCTTAGAATGATCTTTGGCCAGATTGATCAGGATGTAATGCAGGCTGCCGGTATATATTTCCTTTTGACAATACTGTCTTACCCGGGAATATCTCTTGCTGCCGCAGGAAGCGCCATATTCAGGGCGCAGTCCAATACGAAACTTCCAATGAATGTGGCTATAGTTTCCAATATCCTTAACGTGGCCGGAAATGCACTTTTGATCTGGGGCTTTGGACTTGGAGTGTACGGAGCTGCTATAGCAACTCTTTCATCAAGGCTTTTTTCTGCAATAGTTCTGCTGGTACTACTTAGAAGAGATAATCAGCTTATTTCCATAAGAGAATATCACAGGATCAGGCCTGAGGCTGACAAGATAAAGAATATACTGGCAATGGGAATTCCCAATGGAATCGAAAATTCCATGTTCCAGTTTGGCAAGCTGGCTATTCAGTCTTCGGTATCAACCCTTGGAACAATGGCGATTGCAGCCCAGTCAATGGCAAATATCTTCGAAAATGTCAATGGTGTTGCGGGAATCGGCGTGGGAATAGGACTTATGACCATAACCGGACAGTGTCTTGGGGCAGGTCGCAAGGATGAAGCAATTTACTATACGAAGAAGATGATTCTATGGGGCTATATAGCTATTTTGAGCAGCTGCCTGTTTACCTATGCTATTGCAAGACCTGTTACTATGCTGGCGGGAATGCAGGAGGAGAGTGCAAGACTCTGCATTTACATGCTGGGCTGGATAACCATAGTAAAACCGATTCTGTGGCCGGTATCCTTTGTTACACCTTATGCCATGAGAGCTGCCGGAGATGTGAAGTTCTCCATGATCGTGGCAACGCTTACCATGTGGCTATGCCGTGTAACTCTGGCAACATACCTTATTCGTTTCATGGGAATAGGAGCCATGGGTGTTTGGATTGGAATGTTCTGTGATTGGGGAATAAGAGGCATAATTTTTACAATCAGATTTAAAAGCGGAAAATGGATTCATAAAGTTGTAGACTGATATAGATATAGAGGATGTTCGTGGGTTGTGCCATGAGCATCCTTTTTATGTGCAGGCCCGCATATTGAAAATTAGCTACTTTGTAGCATGTGTGCCGCACTACGAGTAGATGATAATAATTTTATGTTTATTTAATAAATATGGTATCTCAATCTGAAATATAATTAATGTGAAAGGAGTGATTGTATGAGGAAAATGAAGGTGTCCTATAGGATGGCTATGGCGGTTATCATCGTGCTTTGGATGTATGCAGCACTTGCTGTAACAGGAAAGGCCAGCGATTTTGATCCTGCATTTTATGCTGCTCAGTATCCGGATGTTGTTGCGGCTTATGGAACAGATCCTGCGGCGCTTTATAACCATTATCTTACCTTTGGCATAAATGAACACAGGTTTAAAAACGCTCAGGAAGCAGCCTATGGCATAGTAGATACGGTGATAACGGTTGATGCTTCTATAGTGCCTATGACCTATGTGGATGTGGATATC
>JAEEGL015201379.1_pt1 | contig 12105 bp, 11 predicted proteins | sample 9134231 | NCBI WGS metagenome assembly JAEEGL01 (sample SAMN16246548, study PRJNA631951) | gut metagenome | biome: gut microbiome; feature: rumen; material: fiber-attached | host: Bos | place: Iran: Karaj | collected 2018-10
ATGCGATCTTATTAAACAAGCCGCCTCATATGGTTTAGAACTGACAGAAACACTAGCAGAAGATGAATGGTGCGCCCTGTCGTTCAGAAAAACAGAAGACATTCATGATTGAGAGATGTTTTTATTGAAGACAAGAAGACGAGAAGGCAAGTTTTTAAGTGAAAAGTGAATAGTTAATAGTGAAAAGTATATTTACTCAGAATACGGATAAAAATGAAGAGAAGAAGACGTGTAGTCAAGAAGACAAGAAGGCAAGAAGACGAAATAATTTACGATTTAACGATTTACAATTTACGATTTAATTTATGAAGACGAGAAGGCAAGAAGGCAAGAAGAAAAGACGATACTCTTTTGGACGGCATATCTCAGACGACAGCCAAATGAATCAAGTTAGTTTTTCACTTCAATTAAGTCCTCACATTACACATACTGCAGTTTAATTTTTCTATCGAATCATCTATAAAAAAGATAAAAAGAGGCAGAGACTCACTCATAAAACAAAAAACTTCCTTATAGATGAATAATAGTTCATGAAAAATTCGTAACTTTGCAAGATAAAACGAAAACATCAGAAACATATTCAATAAAACTAAACCCTTAAATATAAGCAATGGCATTAAAGAATTATTTCTCCGGCAGATCAGGCTGTCTATTCTGGCTGAATGTCATATTAGCCCTGGTATTGCTCATAGGCATCCCTTACGCCGCTTTTAACTCGCTTGACATCTTCACTCATCATGGTGAGAAAATCCAAGTGCCCCAAGTGATGAGTTTAGATGGTAAGAAAGCGATAGCCAAACTGGAGAAAAGTCATCTTGTAGGTGTGGTCTATGATTCGATATATGTCCCCACCAAGAAGCCAGGCATCGTGCTTTCTCAGAGTCCCCATGCGGGCAATCTGGTAAAGAGCGGCCGTTCGATTTATCTAACCCTGAACCGTAGCGGTGAGCCCCCCATCCGTATTCCGGATTTAGTTCGCAATGCCACAAGTCGTCTAGCCGAGCGGGAGCTGACCGACCTTGGTTTCACGATAGAAAAAACGGAGTTAAAATATAATGAGCCCAAAGGCCTGTTGTTAGGCATCAAGCAAGGAGAAAAAAATGTCAAGACAGGAGAGATGCTCCACAAAGACCAGCCCCTGACCTTGATTTGTGGTGGTGGTGACCCCTTGCTAGACAGCCTTGGCATAGACACATCTTCTGTGTCGGTAGGTGTAGTTGAGACAGGCGGCTTTAATGTTGAGCTTTAAATCGTTCAGTTCCTGTATATCCCATGATAAATGGAAGAGTCCTTATCTGACATATATGATGAATCATCCTCATCATTGTCAACTTCCTATCTTGACAAAGACGAGGAAGAGCCAGATGAATCTCCTTCTCTTTACGAGCATTACCGTGTAGAGGCCGACCGCAATCAGAAATTGGTACGAGTTGACAAATTTCTGATAGACCATCTGTCTGGCATCAGCCGTAACCGCATCCAGAAAGCTGCAGACGTTGGTTTTATCCTCTGTAACGACCGACCGGTGAAACGCAGTTACAAAGTAAAGCCCCATGACGTGATAAAAGTGATGCTTGACCGTCCATATTATGAGTTCAGCATCACCGCAGAGGATATTCCTTTAGACATAGTTTATGAAGACAGCGAGCTGATAGTCGTCAACAAACAGGCAGGTCTGGTAGTTCATCCCGGTCACGGCAACTGGCATGGGACCTTGCTTAACGCCTTAGCCTATCACATGAAAGGCCATCCCGAATTCGACATCAATAACCCCGAAATCGGTTTGGTTCACCGTATAGACAAAGACACGTCGGGATTACTAGTTGTGGCAAAGACTCCCGCCGCCAAAACCCACTTAGGACTTCAGTTTTTCAATAAGAGCACCCGTCGTGAATACAACGCCTTGGTCTGGGGCAGCTTTCAGGAAAGCACCGGCACCATCACGGGTAATATAGCCCGTAACCCCCACGACCGGATGCAGATGTCGGTTTTTCCGGTTGACAGCGGCATAGGCAAACATGCCGTGACCCACTATTCTGTGCTAGAATCATATCCTTACGTGACATGGTTGAAATGCATTTTAGAGACCGGCCGCACCCATCAGATCCGTGCTCACATGAAGCATATTGGCCATCCATTGTTTAACGATGCCCGATATGGAGGCGACCAGATACTCCGTGGAGTTCAGATTCCGAAATACCGTCAATTCATACAGAACTGCTTCTCCACCTGTCCCCGTCAGGCCCTTCATGCCCGCACGCTTGGTTTCACCCACCCCCGCACAGGTGAAAAGATGGATTTCACATCAGAACTGCCTTCCGACATAACGTTATTACTGGAAAAATGGCGGAAAATAGGCATGATGGATTTTTAATTCAGAGTAAACTCAATAATTACCCATAAAAACGAAATAAAATGGACAAAAAGATTGTTGCGATTATTGCCGGCGGTGATTCCTCTGAGCACGATGTGTCGATGCGCTCCGCAGCCGGTATTTACGGATGGATAGACAAAGAGAAATTCGAAGTATATATCGTAGAGGTGACGAGCAAGGCTTGGGAGGCTCATCTCGAAGATGGCAAGACTGCTTCAGTGAACCGTCACAACTTCACATTTGACAAAGACGGAAATGAAATCCGTCCGGACTATGTTTATATCACAATTCACGGAACCCCCGGTGAAGATGGTATTCTTCAAGGTTACTTCGACCTGCTACATATTCCTTACTCAACCAGCAATGTGCTTGTGGAGGCTATGACCTTCAATAAATTCACGTTGAACCAATATCTAAAAGGATTTGGCGTCAAGATAGCAGACTCATTGCTCATCCGAAAGGGCCAGTCGTTCACCTCCCATGAGATTGTTGAAGCCGTTGGACTTCCTTGTTTCGTAAAGCCGAACGGCGGCGGCAGCAGTTTCGGTGTGACCAAATGCCGGGTAGAAGAAGATTTACTCCCAGCCATCGAGAAAGCGTACAGCGAATGGCCAGAAGTGGTGATAGAGAGCGAGTTGGTAGGGATGGAGATATCCAACGGTGTGTACAAGACAAAGAACGGCGGTGTCTGTGTTCTTCCGATAACAGAGGTAGTCAGCGAAAATGATTTCTTTGATTATGACGCCAAATACAATGGCCAGGTTCAGGAGATTACGCCAGCCCGTCTGAGCGATGAAACCACCCATCGTGTTCAGGCCTTGACCTCCCACATCTATGACATTCTTGGTGCTTCCGGCATAATCCGCATTGACTATATCATCTCAAAGAAGACTGAAAGCGACGGTAGCACAACAGACGTAATCAACCTGTTGGAAATCAACACAACCCCTGGTATGACCCCAACATCTTTTATACCCCAGCAAGTGGCAGCCGCCGGTCTGGACATGACAGATGTGCTGACAGCTGTAATAGAAGACAAATTGGAAGTGTAGTTTTTAGTTTAAAGTTTATAGTTGAGAGGTTAAAGTTTATAGTTTATAGTTTAAAGTGGCCATGCGGATGGTTTTAGCTTTCAGTTGATAAGTTGCTATGGTTTCAGGCACGACAGTTTTCCATAAATAATTCTACTCACCCAAAGCATATATAAAAATGGACATACACGAATTTGACGACATACGTCCTTATTTGCCAGAAGAGCTTCCCGCAGTGTTTAACCGGCTCCTGTCGGACGAAGGATTCGTTGAAGCTGTTCAACAAGTATATAAGGACATTCCATTGGAGCAGATATCCTCCATGATGCAAAGCTGCAAGACCAACGAAGAATTTCAGCAGCGTCTGGTTTATCCTGTTCTGATGGACTTGCTGAAGCATGCAAGTAAAGGTATGAGCAGCAATTTCGGCACACTCAGCCCCCTTCAGAGCTACACTTTTGTGACGAACCACCGTGACATCGTGTTAGACTCCGCCTTTTTGGACTGCAACCTGATAGACAGCGGATTCATCACAGCCGAGATAGCGATAGGCGATAATCTGCTAATCCGCCCCTGGATCAAGGATTTGGTTCGGGTGAACAAATCTTTTATCGTTCAGCGCTCGTTGAACATGCGTCAGATGTTGTTAGCCTCCGCCAAGATGTCTCGCTATATGCACTTCACAATCAAGGAGAAGCACAACAACATCTGGATAGCCCAACGTGAAGGCCGTGCAAAAGACTCAGACGACCGCACACAGGAAAGCGTATTGAAGATGATGTCGATGGGCGGTGACTTGCGTCAACTAAACATTGTTCCGTTAGCCATCAGTTATGAGTATGACCCCTGCGATTATCTGAAAGCCGAGGAATTTCAGCACAAACGGGACATCCCCGGATTCAAGAAAAGCCAGGCAGACGACTTGAACAACATGCGGACCGGCATATTCGGCTATAAAGGGCATATCCACTATCAGTCCGCGCCCTGCATCAACGCATGGCTCGACACTCTCCCTTCGGACCTCCCCAAAAGCGAGTATTTCCGTAAGGTAGCGAGCCATATTGACGAGGAGATACACCGTAATTACCGCCTTTATCCCTGTAATTACATTGCGCTTGACCTGCTTTCGGGAAAGGAGGATCACGTCAGCCACTACAACGCTTCAGAGAAGCAGCAATTTAGTGATTATCTGTCGGGGCAACTCTCCAAAATAAGCATAGAGGATCCAGACTGGGATTATCTACGCCGATGCATTCTGACCATGTATGCAAATCCAGCCGCCAACTATTTGAAAGCCATTTCGTAAGATATAAATATTTTAAGTTTCGGAAGTAAAAACGGAGTAAGATAACAGATGAGATGTATTAAGAAACACGTTCTGATAAACATACTATTTACTGTGCTATTTTTATCCGGTCTGCCCAGTTGCTCCGATGATGACTCCTCTGGCTCATACCCCTCCATGAAGACAGAGCTGGTTGAGGCATACACCGGTTCAGACAAGAACGTGAAGTCCATCCAGTTTGATGACGGCCGTTCATACGATTTGAGCCAGTCGATAAGCAGTAGTACAGCCGATACCCTTATGCGGTGTGTCTGTTCCTATACCTACAAAGAAGACACACATCATCTGACAGTATATTCACTCGGTGTTGTCTGCTCAAACTATCCAACAGTATCCGACAGCATTCCTGCCGGTCAGGCCGGCAACTATAAGCTCATCAGCAGTTGGTGCAGCAGCCGTTACATCAACGCCTATATCAGTTATCAGACGACCGACCAGGGCACCCACCGATTTTGCTTTGTTGAAGACAGCCTAAAAACCTATTCCGACGGCAGCCGCACTTCTTTTGTCAGCTTATTCCATGAGCAGCCACCAAAAGATCCCGAGTCATACACAAAAAAAATATACGTAAGCCTGCCAACATACTATTATCAAAACAAAGCCGACACAGTCCATCTCTGCATCGGTGGCAAAATTGTGACAGCGTTATCTTTAGGGAATTAAGGAATAACTGGAATGTGTTATTGATTGACCACGTTTAATCTGCTGCCGCTCGACAAACCAAATGCAACATCCGTTTATACTCGTTTAATCGCAGATTTAACAGACAAAAAAGGAATGGTCATTAAAGCTCCTTAGAGGAACGAAGGATTTTTTTGACGATTCATCACACAAAATCCCGAACAACCATTTTTTATACTTCACCAGGTCCCAACAATTGTTCGTTTTTGGGCAGTTATTTTTTCATTTTCATTGATTTGTTTGGAATGAATGCTGAAATATGAATAAAAATTCGTATCTTTGCATAATTTTATAGATTGGTTCATACAAGTCAATCCGACATAATTTTAAGAACACCCCAAATCCAAGCAAACGATTCATGTCAGCAAATACTCAGGGACTTACACCCCGTTTCTCATTTGAAGTGCTGCCTCCCCTAAAGGGCACGGGCACCGAGTCATTGTTCAAGACGATTGACACTCTGAAAGTCTTCAATCCTGCCCACATCAACATCACGACTCACCGTAGCGAGTATGTTTATGAAGAGCAGGCAGACGGCAGTTTCACCCGTAAGCGTCTGCGTCGTCGTCCCGGCACGATAGCAGTAGCGAGCGCCATCATGAGCAAATACGACATCAAGGTGATACCACATGTGGTATGCAGCGGTTTCACTAAAGAAGACACGGAGTATATGCTGCTTGACCTTCAGTTTCTAGGCATCCATGAAGTGCTTGCCCTTCGCGGTGACAAAGCAAAAGACGAGGCACGTTTTCAGGCAGTCCGTGGTGGCCACAGCCACACGACAGATCTGTTACGTCAGATAAACTCCTTTAATTCGGGCACCTTCATCGATGGCACTCCCATCAAACACGTTGGTGAGCCGTTCACATTTGGTGTAGCCTGCTATCCAGAGAAGCACGAGGAGTCGCCCAACCCCGACAGTGACCTTCGTTATCTGAAGAAAAAGCAGGAATTAGGTGCTCAATATGCTATATGCCAGATGTTTTTTGACAACAGCAAGTATTTCAGTTTCGTTGAGCGTGCACGTAAGGCCGGCATCACCATACCCCTGATTCCCGCCTTGAAGCCGATGGCAAAGCTGAGTCAGATAACTCAGATTCCAAAGACGTTCCATCTTGACATCCCCAAAGAGCTTTCAGACGAAGCCGCCCTTTGCAAAAGCGACGATGACGTGAAGCGTCTTGGTATTGAATGGGGCATCAGCCAATGTCAGGAACTGATTGACTATGGCGTCCCCGGCATCCATTTCTACACAATGTCCGCCGTTGACAGCATCCGTCAGATAGCAGAACGATTCTGGTAATCCCCCCACAGAACGATGAAATTCTCAGAGATAATAGGCCAGGAAGCCATCATAAACCGGCTGAAAGAGACCGTAGAGGTAGGCAAGATACCGCATGCCATCATGTTCACCGGCATAGAAGGGAGCGGTACGATGCCCCTTGCCATTGCTTTTGCCCAATATCTGCTCTGCCAGGGCCCACCTCCAGCAGAGCCCTCCCCAATGGGTCTGTTCGGCTTTGATGAGCCCGTTGAAGCCACTCCGGCAGAACGTCCCTGCCTTAAATGCCGTTCTTGCCTGATGGCTCAGAAGCTTCAGCATCCGGACCTTCATTTCATGTTTCCCATATACAAAAAGTATGGATCAGCCAAACCGACATACTGCTATGATTTCATAGAAGAATGGCGCAGTCTGCTGCTTGACACCCTCTATTTCACCTATGATGAATGGATGGATGCCATTGGAGCTGAGAATCAACAGCTCGTGATATTCGAGTCGGAAAGCGATGAGATATTCCATAAGCTGTCGTTGGTGTCAAGTCAGGGCGGATATAAAATCTGCATCATATGGCTACCAGAGAAGATGAACGAGACCTGCTCAAACAAGATGCTGAAACTGATAGAGGAGCCCCCGGCCAACACCATTTTCATCATGGCGAGCGAACACCCAGAGCAGTTGCTTCAGACCATCCGCAGTCGTGTTCAGACCATCCCCGTTCCTCCGATTTCCGAGAATGCAATCGCCAACGAACTGACCACCCACTATGGTCTGCTGGAAGAGATGGCAAGTTCGATAGCCCACAGTTCTCAGGGCAGTCTGTCGTCTGCATTGAAAGCCATCAAAGACGACAGCGATGAGCGTCAGTATTTTGACATGTTCGTTCAGATAATGCGTCTGAGCTATATGCGTAAAGTCCGCGAGATGAAGAAGTGGAGCGAAGACCTAGCCGGCCTTGGCCGTGAGCGCATAAAGCATTTCCTAAATTACTGCCAGCGCATGGTCCGTGAGAACTTCATCTATAACTTCCACAACCCTTCGCTGAATTACATGCGTGAGCAAGAGTCGTCGTTCGCCGTTAAGTTTGCCCCATTTATCAATGAGAACAACGTGATAGGCATCATGAACGAACTGGCACTCTGTGAGCGCGACGTAGTACAAAACGCGAATGCAAAAATCGTTTTTTTCGACTTTGCCTTAAAACTGACGGTGCTGATTAAGAACCGATGAAGTTTTTTTCAGTGAACAGTGAATAGTGTATTTTCTTTTTAATGAAGAATGTAGAATGAGGAATGAAGAATGAAGAATTTTTAGCTAATCGTTAAAAGTGTGTATTTACTCATATTCATGAAATTGAAAGCAGCACACACATTTAGACTAAGCCCAAAGAACGAATCAACTACAAGTAAATAAAAAACAAGCATCATACAAACAAATAACATACTAAAAAAGAACAGATATAATGTCAGATACAACAAATAAGACCAAAGATAAAATGCCACAAAGCAATTTTTGCTGCGGAACCGGCTCAAAGATACAACTTGTACGTCAGAGCTGCAATCCCCATACAGACAAGCTGAACGCCTACGACTGGCTAGCCGACCTTCCAGACAATGCCGTTGCAGAGGAGATGGTAGAAGTTCAGTTCAAGCCACCTCGTAAAGGATATTACATCAACAGCAATCATTTAGACCTTCACAAAGGAGACATCGTCGCTGTTGAGGCAAATCCTGGCCATGACATCGGCACCGTGACGATGACCGGCCGTCTGGTACCCCTTCAGATGAAGAAAGCCAATCTGAAGCCGAATGTTGAGTTCAAGCGAATCTACCGTAAGGCCCGTACCGTTGACATCGACAAATACAAGGAATCGAAAGCCCATGAGCACGACACGATGATTGAGTCACGCCAGATAGCAAAGGACCTTGGTCTTCAGATGAAGATAGGCGACGTGGAATACCAGGGTGACGGCAACAAAGCCATCTTTTATTACATCGCCGACGAGCGCGTAGACTTCCGTCAGCTAATCAAGGTACTCGCCGAGCGTTTCCGTGTTCGCATCGAGATGAAGCAGATTGGTGCCCGTCAGGAAGCCGGACGAATCGGCGGCATCGGTCCATGCGGCCGCGAGCTGTGTTGTGCCACCTGGATGACAAGTTTCATAAGCGTTTCCACGAGCGCCGCCCGTTTTCAGGATTTATCACTCAATCCTCAGAAGTTAGCCGGTCAGTGTGCCAAGCTGAAATGTTGTCTGAACTATGAGGTAGACCAGTATGTTGAAGCTTTGAAACGCCTCCCGTCGCGTGAGATTCCTCTTCAGACCTCAGACAACGAGTACTACTTCTTCAAGGCAGATATCTTAGCGCATACCATCACCTACTCCACCGACAAGCATATCTTAGCCAACGAGTGTACGATAAGTGCCCGTCGTGCGTTTGAGATTATCGAGATGAACCGCACAGGCAAGAAACCAGCAGAGCTGAGTGAGACAGGTCCTGTCCAGGTAGAGTCGAAAGACATCCTTGACCAGGATACTATCACCCGTTTTGACAAGAACAAAAAGAAAAAGAAAAAAAGCACGAACAATGGTCCCCGGGACACCCAGACTCAGGTCCAGCAACAGGACGAACGACGCCAGCAAAAAATGACCCACAAGGCACAGAACATGAGTCAGGAGGCAAAAAAGCCCCAGAACAAACCCCGTGGTAACCGTCATAAGCCAAACAACGTGCGTAACAGCACGAATAATTCATAATATTTTTTGACAGGAATTACAGGAATTTATTGAATTAATATTTAGTGAATTGAGAACACGAATTTTTCTTTTTTTTCGGATGGGAATCACAGGATTTTATTGAATTATATTTTAGTGGATATAGAACATGGTTTTCTCATTTTTTGACAGAAATTACAGGAATTTATTGAATTTTTAGTGAATAGTGAAAAGTGTATTTGCTTTTGATTATGAGACGGGAAATAAAGAATTCTAATAAGTGAAAAGTTAATAGAGTGTCTTTTTTTTGACAGAAAGGCAAATGAAGAAAGAGTAATGATGACAGGACATAGTTACAGAATTCCCAATAAGAGATTAATGTTGATTAAGTACCGATGAACAGGAAGATGTTTATTAATCTGTTAATTACGCTGTTGCATGTGGTTATATGGACTTCATGCAATGGTTGTTTTGACAGTTTCGGTACAGATTATTCGACTGTGAAGATAGACTCAGCTTCAGGTGTGGTCTATGACCATTTTATCGCGTTGGACGACCGCGGCTGGAACAAGACAGACAGCATTGTGTTTGAACTACCCTTATTTGAGCGTGATGTTGATTTGGATGTGACCATCTCTGTACGCCACACAAACCGCTACCCCTATCAGAATCTGGAACTTATCGCATTTTTGGCTGAGTTGGACACGACCAATATCATAAACAGTCTTCCCATCCGCCAGAACGATGATCGCATCGACTCCCTTTTGCACCGCCAGGACTCCCTAAGCCAGGAGATGGAGCGAACAGAACAGCTGCTTGCAGAACGAAAAGCACGCCGTGATTCTCTGGGTTTATCTTTATCTGACACGCTGAAAAGCCAATCCGGAAACACCCCGACAGGCGAATCCGCATCAGACACGACCAAATCAGACACAATGAAGCATGCCCCATCAGCAGACCAAGCCCTTCATGACATTCAATTGGCCGACTCAAGCACCTCCTCAGATACAGAGAAAGCTGAATCCACACATCCCAAAGAGAAAAATAGTAAGGAGTCAGCCAAGAAAGCGCCCTCCGGTGACGCCTCATCTGGTAAAGAATCATCCGTATCCCGTAAGAATCTGACACATGTGATTGAATTCACATTGTTCAACAGCAACGACCGTAAGAACGGCACCGGGATGATGTTTGTTGAGACGGATGTGGAATGTGGGACCATTCATCTGAAAGCCAACACCCGTTATAAGATATTTATAAGCCACAACATGGCAGACCAACGTCTGAAAGGTCTGTCAGACATAGGCATCACGCTGACCGGTTGCAAGAAACAACCAACAGACAAGATGGGCACAAAGTGGTGGGAGAAGCAGAAAGAAGAGAAATGAAACTATAAGAGAATTGAGACAAAGAAGCAACATATTTGTTCATATCATCGCCATCACAGTAATCGTGATATGGGGCTCTACGTTTATTTTCACCAAACTGCTCTTGTTGAACGGTATGTCGTCTGCCATGATATTCACCCTCCGTTTTATCATCGCCTACATCATCCTGCTCACTTATTCATTGTTTAAATGGTGGAAGACAGAATCAAAACACAGGCATCAGTCTTCATCCCTCAACTCTATCCGTTGGAAATCCGCCTCGTTAAAGGACGAGCTGACATTCATTATGTTAGGCATCACCGGTGGTTCTCTTTATTTTCTGGCAGAGAACTCCGCGATGCATTACACTACCGCCACAAACGACTCTCTGATAGTATGTTCCTGTCCGTTGTTCACCACCCTTCTCGCAGCCGTCTTCATGAAGTCGGAGCGCATTGGTTCCCGTCACATAACAGGCTCCCTGATAGCTCTTACTGGCATGGCGATTGTGGTATTAAACGGCCAGTTCGTGTTGCATGTATCTCCTAAAGGCGACCTGCTTGCATTCATCGCCTGCATGTGCTGGGCCGTTTACTCCTTCATCATGATACCCGTGAGCAAGAAATACAGTTCGCTATTAATCACCCGCCGCGTGTTTTTCTACGGCATCCTGACCATGATACCTTACTATTTATATCGTCCTGAGCCGATTCCATGGGAAGTACTATCGAAACACAGCTTACTTTTAAACCTGCTGTATTTAGGTATAGTCGCTTCCACCGGCTGATTTCTGGCATGGACATGGGTTATGAAACGTCTTGGCGTAGTGACGGCAACCAATTATGTATATCTTAATCCACTGGCCACAATCTTGTTTGCCTGGTGGTTGCTAAGCGAGCCCGTAACCCCTTGGCTATTGTTAGGCACTGCTTTGTTGTTGTTTGGTCTTTATCAGCTAAACCGTCATAAAAAAGGAGCAAAAAAGGTTTAAAATGCAATTAATTCATGAAAAACTTTGTTGTGATAAAAAAAATTCCTATCTTTGGGGGAATTTATGTAATAGAAGACGAGAAGACGAGAAGACAAGAAGACGAGAAGACGAGAAGACGAGAAGACAAGAAGACGAGAAGACGAGAAGACGAGATGTAAGTTATTAACCTGGAAAATAATTCATTTAAAACATAACAACTATGAATCTAAAAGGCAGACGTAAAAGCACAAACGTACAGGACCGTCGTGGAAGCAGTGGCGGCGGCGGTGGTATTGACATTGGTGATATCTTAGGTAAAATCGGCCGAAGCGGCGGAAGCGGCGGCGG
>JAEEGL017222280.1_pt1 | contig 12105 bp, 7 predicted proteins | sample 9134231 | NCBI WGS metagenome assembly JAEEGL01 (sample SAMN16246548, study PRJNA631951) | gut metagenome | biome: gut microbiome; feature: rumen; material: fiber-attached | host: Bos | place: Iran: Karaj | collected 2018-10
CACGCCGGCCTTCGGAACCGGTCGGGCGACTCCAATTTCAACATCACCTATTATAACAGCCGGGAGAGAGTGCTGGCGCCGGAGGAAGGGCTTTTCAACGTCCGCCGCCGTTTTTCGCCCGAAAAGACCAAGACCGTCGGCCGGATTGTCGTCCGCGCAGCCGCATTGGGGATCTTTCAAATCTTTATGAACGGCGTCCGCATCGGACAGAATGAGAACGGAAAAACCGTTTACGACGAACTGAAGCCGGGCTGGACCGATTACCGGTTCCGCGTTTTTGAGTGGACCTACGACGTGACGGCGCTCTGCGGAGCCGACAACGAATTCACGGCCGAGGTCTCGACCGGCTGGTGGAACGGACGGATCAGTTTCGGGTTTTATGGATGGAAGCCGAACGCGTTCGTCGGCGAGATCGAGATCGAATATACCGACGGCACCTCGGAGCTGATCGCGTCCGGAAAGGACTGGCAGGTCATGATCGGCGGTCAGATCCGCACCGCGGATATTTGGGACGGCGAGTACGACGACGCGACACTTCCGTCGCCCATGACCGATCCGGCCGGATGCGAGTGGCAGCCGGCGGCGCTGTATCCCGACGCGACCTGCGAGATCGTTCCGGTCGTCGGCCCGCCCATCCGGGTGCGCGAGGCGCTGACGCGCCGGCCCGCGACGGCCGTGGTCTATCAGGGCGCCGTCCCGGACGGCAGTGAGATGGGACGGATCCGCGTCGTCACCAAATCGGTCGGAGACGGCTGCGAGGCGCTGCCGCTGAAGGTCGGCGAGTCGATGATCCTCGACATGGGTCAGGAGATGGTCGGACGTCCGGTCGTCACTTTCGAAGCAGAGCGCGGGACGCGGCTCGAGATCTTCTGCGCCGAGATGCTGAACGACAGCGGGGAAAGCAGCCGGGGCAACGACGGCCCGAAGGGAAGCCCCTATATCCAAAATTACCGCACGGCGCTGGCGCGCTACGTCTGCATCGCTTCCGGAGAAGAGAAGGAAGTCCGCTTCCCGACGCACGTGTTTTACGGCTTCCGGTATCTGGAGCTGCACGCCGACCGCGACATCACGGTCTGCGCTGTCCGGGGCGAGGTGATCGGATCGGAGATCCGGGAAACCGGCAGCTTCCGCTGCGACAACCCCGAGGTCAACCGGCTTTATCGGAATATCGTGTGGGGGATGCGGGGCAATTACCTTTCGGTGCCGACCGACTGCCCGCAGCGTGACGAGCGCCTCGAATGGGCGGGCGATACGCAGATCTTCTGCGGTGCCGCCTCCTATATCGGCGATATCCGGTCCTTTATGCATAAATGGATGGGCGACGCGCGCGACTCCCAGTTCGGCGCGGACGGCGCCTACGCCAACGTCATCCCTCGGGTGTTTCCGGGCGATGAGTTCAACCAGTCCGCTTCCGCCGCCTGGGCGGACGCCGGGATCGTCGTGCCTTACCGGATCTGGCTCATGTACGCCGATTGCGCGATCCTGGAGGAGCATTACGATTCGATGGAAGAGTATATGCGGCATCTGGAGCGCTACGGCTTTGACGGTCCGCTGCCGACCTACGGCGACTGGCTGAACTACGACGTGACCGACGGTAAATATATTTCGATCTGCTGGTATGCATATGACGCGCTGCTGATGGAGAGGATCAGCCGGATCCTCGGCCGCGGCGAGCGAGCGGCGCATTATCAGGCCCTGTACGAGGCGATCGCGCGGGAATGGCAGGCCCGGTATCTGAAGGACGGCTTCCTGACGGTCGCGACGCAGACCTCCTATCTGCTGGCTTTCGCCTTCGGATTGGTCCCGAAGGAACGGGAGGCGTCCTTCCGCGCCGTTCTGCGGAGTCTGATCGAAAATAACGACTATACGCTCTCCACCGGATTCGTCGGGACCGGTCTGCTGACGCAGACGCTCTCGGCGCTGGGAATGCACGATCTCTGCTATTCGCTCCTGCTTCAGACGAAGGATCCGAGCTGGCTCTATTCCGTCCGGCAGGGCGCCACCACGGTCTGGGAGCGCTGGAACAGTTACACCAAGGTCCGCGGTTTCGGAGACGTGGGGATGAATTCCTTTAATCACTACGCGTATGGCGCCGTGTCGGAATGGCTGTACGGCGGTATGTGCGGCATCCGCCCCGATCCTGAGCATCCCGGTTTCCGCCGCTTCTTCCTGTCTCCGACGCCGGATCTCCGGACGGTCCTGCCGGCCGGACAAAGCCGGATCGGTTCTGCGTCCGCTTCGCTGGACACCTCGTTCGGCCGGATCGAAAGCGGCTGGAATCGGACGGAAGACGGCTTCGACTATGATTTCGTGATCCCGGCCGGGACCGAGGCTGAGGTCAGTCTGGTCAGCGAGGCGGACTCCCTGCTTGCCGACGGACTGGAAATGACGGCGCGCGATCTGTCGGCGGTCAGAAAGGACGGCCGGTTGGTCTTTACTCTCGGCCCGGGGCACTATTCGCTGCACGTCGGATGATTTCCGAAGGAAACCCGGAAAAAACTGAAAAAAGGGTTGACAAACCGCGTGACGTATGATATAATATCAAATGTCACGCGGGAGTGGCGGAACTGGCAGACGCGCACGTTTGAGGGGCGTGTGGTGCACACCATACGGGTTCAAGTCCCGTTTCCCGCACCAAATCACGGCAGGCAGGTTCTTTCCTATCTGCCGTAATTTATTATCTTTTTAAGGAGGAACCCTCTATGAACTCTTTCAAGAAGTACCTGGCGGAATTTATCGGTACCTGTGTGCTGGTCCTGTTTGCCTGCGGGACCGCTGTCGTTGTCAAATGCTCGGTCGACAACCCGGCGGGCTATCTGCTGACGGCGCTGGCCTTCGGCCTGGTGATCGTCGCGATGGCATATTCGGTCGGCAATATCTCGGGATGCCATATCAATCCTGCGGTTTCGATCGCTATGCTGGTCAGCGGCAAGCTCGACATCAAAGATTTCATCGGCTACGTGGCCGCCCAGTTCCTCGGCGCGATCGCCGGCGCGGCGCTGCTGATGGCATTCGTCGGCAAGGAATCCGGCCTCGGCACCAACGGTCTTTTCAACAACAATATCTGGCTCTCGCTGCTGATTGAAGTGATCCTGACCTTCGTCTTCGTGTTCGCGATCCTCGGCGTCACCTCGAAGACCGAAAACGGCTCGGTCGCCGGTCTCGTCATCGGCCTGACGCTGACGCTGGTCCACATCCTCGGCATTTATTTCACCGGCACCTCGGTCAACCCGGCCCGCAGCTTCGGCCCGGCGATCTTCGTCGGCGGCGACGCGCTGGCCAACGTTTGGGTGTTCATCGTGGCGCCGCTGGTCGGCGGCGTTCTGGCCGCGCTGGTCTATGGTTTCCTCGCGCCCAAGGCAGAAGTGAAAGAGGAACCGAAGAAAGACTGACGGGCTCGCGTAACCTTCCGAAAAAACGCGGTCATAACCGACCGGCCGGGCTGCACGATAGGGAAGGATTTACCTGCGTGTTTGCACCGTGAATCAAGGCACACGTCAATGAAAAAGAGCAGACTGAATCAGGTTCAGTCTGCTCTTTGTTTTTCCGACGGGTTCACAGAAGACGGTTTTCTCGCTTTTCAAAAGACTGGCGTCGGGTCGCTTTCCCGGTTACGAAACCGGTTCGAAGCGGACGTGCTGCGACGGCTGTCCGTCCGTTCCGACGACGGAATGCGTGTGATAGTAGTTTCCGCCGATGGGTGAGAGCTCATGGTTCGAAGCGTTCCTCGATTCGATCATGGCGCGTACGCCGCCTGTCATTTTCGTCTCTCCCCGGAGATATTCGATCCCGGCCTCGCTCAGCGAGTCGGTGATGAGTATGGCCTCGGATCCGTAGACGTCGAGTGTGACGCCGGGGTCGACCAGCAGGAGCGCTGCGCCGCCTTCGGCCCGCATCAGGAGCCCGCAGTCGCCGGGCGCCGAGCGGTTTTCGTTGAGGATCAGCGAGCCGGAGCCCTGCAGCCAGACGCTGCCGCTGTGTCCGGCGCCCCAGATGAGAAGCTGATCCAACCGGTTCTCTCCGATCAGCTCGATTGAAAAGGCGTTGCCCATCAGGTTGACGTCGAGGATCGATCCGGTAAAGTTGTTCAGCGCCAGTCGGTTGGACGATTTGTCATAGCTCGCGCCGGGAAGAGAGGAGAGTTTGCCTCCGTCCTTCTTCCACGCCTCTCCGATCACAAGATAGGTATATTCGGTCCTGTCGGCGTTGAGGAAGCGGATATACTCCTCGGAGCCCAGATCGCCCCACGCGTATGCGCCTTCAAAATCAGGGAAGGGATTGGAGCGGGAGGGCGGGAAATCGTACACGCCGGCCTCGAATGCTGGGTCGAACACCGTGTCTCCCTTCGCGCAGGCATCGTAATAGGAGGTTCGGGTCCCCTTCATATATTGCGATCCCTTCGGGAGACAGGCGCGTCCGGGATCCTCGGGATCTCCCGCGTAGATCGTTTCGTCGGCAAAGAAGATCTGATAGTGCGACTCGGAATATTGGAAGCGCAGCTGATCGGGGTCGCCTCCTTTTTCCTCGATCCATCTCCGTGCGTCGGCGAGCGCTTCTTCGTTCACGCTCTCCGGCTGGTAGGTCTCACCTGTCGGAAGATAGGTCACCACGATGCTATCGTCGGTCTGATACCAGAGATCCTCTCCCTGCGGCTGATACGGATCTTCTTCCTCTTCGTAGTGGCTGTGGTGGTGATGCATCCATTCGTCAAAGAAATCGCTGGCGAGAAAATCGTGGCCGAGCAGATCCTCGCCGAAGGAAGCGAAGACGACGGACGCCACGGTCACCGCGGCGATCACCGGTTTGAGGAAGAATTCCTTCACGCGGGTGTGACGGCGCTCTTCGTGTCCCGCGGCGCTCTCCGGATTGTCTTCCCCGGAGGGGAGCAGCGGGCGCTCGTGGAATTCATCCCGCGCGGCGGCCTCTTCCAAGACGGGCGCCGTTTCCCGCGGGATCGGTTCTTCACGGGGGGATTCCGTTTCGACCGGAACGGGATTTTCCGTATCGGCGGTCGGAGTATGGAATTCCCCGTCATACTTACGGGTTCGGATGGCCGGTCACCTCCTTTCACATAATGGCGGGAGGGAGATCATTTGACGGGGATGTTGTGGACGTCCACCTGCGGGAACGGACACTCCACGCCGAGCTTTTTGAAGCCGAGGAGCAGGTCGTGGTTGAGGGTGCGCGCGCCGGTGAAAATGTCTTTTTCCTCCACCTCGACGACAAACTTCAGAATGACGCCGCTGTCTGCAAGTTCGCTGACGCCGAGGTAGATCGGAGCCGCTTTCATCATCTCCGGATGCTTTTCGTAAATTTCCTGCATCAGGCCGGGGATCGCGTTTTCCAGCGTTTCAAAATCGGTCCCGTAGGGCACGGAGATCTCGCTTGCGCTGCGAGAGGGTTTGTCGGAGCGGTTGAGGATGTTCTTCATCGCGGAATTGTTGACGATTTTGACGTTCCCGCCGGGATCGGTGATGCAGGTCGTCCGCAGGCCGATGTTGGTCACGGTGCCGCGGAAGCCGCCTACCTCGACGATGTCGCCGACGTTGTACTGATTCTCAAAGATCATGAAAGCGCCGGTCACCATATCGGAAATCAGACTCTCGGCGGAGAAGCCGACAACCAGCGCGATGATCCCGACGCTGGCGACGATCGTGGAGACGTTGACGCCGATGATGGAAAGGCCCCAGCAGAGGATCACGATGGCGGCAAGGTATTTGAGGACGCTCGAGACGATGGAGAAGACCGAGCGGATCCGGTGATTCTCCGGTCGAAAGAGAGAGAGCAGATAGGTGATCAGCGTTTCCGCACCGAGAACGCCGGCAACCATGACGACTAACTTCAGGATCGTGCCGAAACCGCCTTTCAGTGTGGTGCCTGCGGTGCTCCACTGCAGGACCCCCGTGAGGAAACCGGTCGGGAGCAGCACGACGAGCAAAGCGGCGCATACGATGATACGGATGATGCGGGTTTTGTTGTTGACGGGCATAAAAACCTCTTTCCGGCCAAAGGCCTTTTTTGTTTAGTGCACAGTGCTGAGTGCAGAGGGCAGAGTAAATTGGAAACGGGAAACGGGAAACAGATAACAGGAAAAAGGGAATAGAGAATAGGGAATAGGGAATAGGGAATAGGGAATAGGGAATAGGGAATAGGGAATAGGGAATAGGGAATAGGGAATAGGGAGCGGTGCACAGTGCGCAGTGCATAGTGCAGGGAGCACAAGGGTGCAGGGCAAAAGTTGTCGTGCGGATGATCCGTGAACGGCGCCGTTATTCACTGTTCACTATTCACTCTGCACTGTGCACTCTGCATTCTGCACTTTTTTTACTTCTTCTTCCACATGGAGGGAGAGAAGGCAAGCAGGATCGGGAAAATCTCGAGGCGCCCCAGCAGCATCGCCAGCGAGAGCAGCAGTTTGGCCGCCGGGGAAAACGCGCTGAAAGAGGAGGTCGGTCCGACGGCGCCGAAGCCGGGACCGATATTGTTGAAGCAAGCCGCGGCGGCGGTGAAGGTGGTTTCAAAATCAAACGGTTCGATCGAGAGCAGCAGCACGATCATCAGAAAAACGACGACGTAAACGGCCAGATAGGAGGACACGCCGGTCAGCGTTTCCTCGTCCACCCGTTTGCCGTCCATCTTCACCACGCCGACCGAGCGGGGATGCAGCATCCGTTTCAGGTCCCGGCGCACCATCCGGAGAATGAGCATCACACGGGAGACCTTGATGCCGCCCGCCGTGGAGCCGGCGCAGCCGCCGATAAACATCAGGATCACAAGCAGCGTCTTGGAAAAATCGGGCCACTGATTGAAGTCGGCGGTCGAATAGCCCGTCGTCGTAAAGATCGAGACCACCTGAAAAGCGGCAGTGCGGACGGTTTCTCCGAAGCCGGAGAAAAGCGGCGCGATATTGATCGAGACGGCGGTGACCGACCCGAGCACGAGGATGCCGTAGAACCACAGCTCGCGGCTCTTCAGCGCCGTGCGGAAGCGGCGCGCGAGGATCAGATAATAGAGGTTGAAATTCACGCCGAAGAGGAACATGAAGACCGTTATCACCCATTGCAGATAGGGCGAATAGCCGCCGATGCTGTTGGATCGGATACCGAAGCCGCCGGTGCCGGCGGTGCCGAAGGTGTGCACGATGCTGTCGAACAGCGGCATTCCGCCGATCAGAAGCAGCACGGCCTCCGATGTCGACAGGAAGATATAGATCAGATAGAGGATCTTGGCGGTATCGCGGATCCGGGGAACCAGCTTGCCTACCGTCGGCCCCGGCATCTCGGCGCGCATGATATGGATGGAGCGGCCGGATTCGGACGGAAGGATCGCCATCAGAAAGACGAGGACACCCATACCGCCGAGCCAGTGGGTGAAGCTGCGCCAGAAGAGGAGGCCGCGGCTCATGCTTTCGACATCCTTCAGGATCGAGGCGCCGGTAGTGGTGAAGCCGCTGACGGTCTCAAAGAAGGCGTCGACGTAGGACGGGATCTCGCGGCTGAGGAAGAAGGGAAGTGCGCCGACTGCCGACATGAGGATCCAGGCCAGCGCCACGATGGCGAAGCCCTCCCGGGCGAAGATCGTGTGATCGCCGGTGCGGCAGAAGACGACCAGAAGCGTTCCCAGTACGGCGGCGACGGCCGCAGCGGCCAGGAAGGACAGTCCGGAGATCTCCCGGTAAATCAGACTGACGGCGCCCGGCAGCAGCAGAAGCAAGCTCTCCACCCGGAGGATTTGCCCCACTGTGAAAAAGACCATTTTGCGGTTCATGGGCTTACCTCAGGATATCGGCCAGGTCCGAGAACCGGTGATCGGCGGCGATGACCACGACCCGGTCTCCGGGCTGGATGATATCGTCGACGCCCGGGATGATGGTCTTGCGGTCGCGGATGATGCCGGCGATCAAAACGTTCGGCCGGAGTTTCAGGGCTTTCAGCGGGATATTGACGATCCGGGCGTCGTCCTTGACGTTGAATTCCAGCGCCTCGGCTTCCCCGTCCATCAGTTTGTAAAGCGTCTCCACATTGCTTCCGAGGGAGTTCTGCAGTGCGCGCGCATAACTGACCAGCAGATCGGCGACGATCTTCTGGGGGGATACCAGCGTGTCGAGGCCGAGCTTTTCGGCCATCGCTCCCAATTCGTCCCGGTTGACCTTGGCGATGACCTTGGGCACGTTCTGCGAGGAAGCAAAAATCGAGATCAGGATATTCTCCTCGTCCATACCGGTCAGCGAAACGAAGGCGTCGAGCGAGCGGAGGCCTTCTTCCAGCAGCAGTTCCTGGCTGGCGCCGTTCCCGTGGATGATAACGGCCTTCGGGATGGCTTCGCACAACTCGTCGGCGGCCTTTTCGTCCTGCTCGACGATTTTGACGTCGCATCCGATGCCGATCAGCATCTCGGCCAGATAACGGGCGATCCGACTGCCGCCGAGCAGCATGACGTTTCGCGCCTGCTTCTGCATCAGGCCGATGCCGCGGAGAAATTTCTGGATCTCGGGCGGGGTGGCCGCGATGCCGACGCGGTCGTTGGCGCGGAGGACAAAGTTGCCGTCGGGGATGAAGACGCCCTCTTCTCGTCCCACGCAGCAGACCAGGATCTTGGCGCGGTATTTGTTCCGCAGTTCGTTCAGTTTCACGCCGTCGAGGATCGAATCGGGTTTGAGGCGGATCTCGACCATTTCCAGGCGCCGGGAGAAACGCTCGATCTTGACAGCGGTCGGAAATTTTAGGATATTGAACAGCTCGTGAGCGGCGAGCAGCTCGGGATTGATAGCCATCGAGAGCTCCAGCTGGCGGCTCATGAAGTTTCGGCTTTGTTCGTTGTACTCGGGATTCCGGATCCGGGCAATGGTATTTTTGGCTCCGAGGCGGCGCGCCAGGAAGCAGCTCAGCATATTCAGTTCGTCCGACCCGGTGACGGCAACAAACAGATCCGCCTGTTCGGTATCGGCCTCGGCGAGGACGTCGCAGTCGACGCCGTTTCCGCACAGCGTCATGACGTCGTATATGTTGGTGATCTCGGTCAAAACCGTGGGGTCGGAGTCGAGCGCAAGAATATCGTGGCCTTCCGCTACCAGACTGGCGAGGATCGTAGTACCGATTTTTCCGCATCCGACAATGATGATTCTCATGGCAATCCTTACGTGATTCAGTCAATAAATATCTTCAATATATTTCTATTGTAACACTTTCGGAAAGAAAAAGCAACCGCTGTTTTAAAATTCCCGCAAAAAAACGGAAGCCCTTTCTTCCCTGCCAGGGACGGAAGGGCAAAGGTCGGTTTTCACGTCGGCGTCCGCCGGCCGGATCAGGGCTGATGGTCGAAATCGAAGCCGCAGCGGCTGAGGAACGTCTTCGCGATGAGAGCGGCGCCGATCCGGTTCGGATGAACGCGGTCCCAGGCGATGAAGGCCGAATGATGGAATCGGAAATAGCGGTCGAAGGACTCCTGCAGGTCGATCAGGGTGCACCCGTTCCGTTCGGCGATCCGGCGGCAGGCGTCGCCGTATTCGTCCATCCGGGCGCGTATCGGATCCGCACGAAGCGGCTCCATAAAATAGGGCGTCAAAAGGAAGACCCCTTTGCAGCGATCCTTGACCGAGGTCACCATCGCTTCGACGTTGCGCTCGTACTCCTCCGGTGCGACGGCGGCTTCCGGAATGCCCGGAATGTCGAACTGACGCCAGACGTCGTTGATGCCGATGCAGATGCTGACCCAGTCGGGGTTCAGGGCGACGACGTCGCGGTCCCACCGCGCGAGCAGATCGCGGGAGGTGTTCCCGCTGATGCCGGAGTTGGTCACCCGGAGCACGATTTCCGGATAGCAGGCCGAGAGAAGATTTTCGATCGTACGGACATACCCCTGTCCGAGGGCATCAAAGAGGCCCTCACCGACGGGAGTGGTACTTCCCATATCCGTGACCGAGTCACCGGCAAAAACCAGACGGTCTCCCTTTTCAAAAACCAACATATTATTGCATCCTTTCCCGGTAATACCGGTAATATAAGATTCTTTCCTGAAAAAGCGGCAGGAATCGGGTCAGCGTTCGACGATGACGGTCCCGCGGGGGCGGGCCGAAAGCTGTCTGCGGATATAGCCGGCGGCTTCTTCGCGGGGCAGAGAGATCTGTTCGCCGGTCGCCATATTTCTGACGGCTGCCTGTCCGGATGCGATCTCATCCTCGCCGAGGAAGATCACGAAGGGGATGCCGAGCTTGTCGGCATAGCCGATCCGGGCCTTGAATTTCTTTTTTTCGGCGTAAAGCTGGGTACGGAGGCCGGCCTCCCGCAGCGAGGTCGCCAGACTGACGGCCGCCGAGAGATCCTCCGTCATCGGAAGAACGGCGACGTCGGCCGGTGCCGACGGGCAATCGGGGTTCAGCAGTCCCTGATCCCCCAGTACGAAGAAGAGCCGCGTCAGTCCGATCGAGATCCCGACGCCGGGGAGCTTCCGGTCGGTGTAATAGCCGGCCAGATCGTCGTACCGGCCGCCCGAGCAGACCGAACCGATCTCGGGATAATCGAGCAGGGTGGTCTCGTAGACGGTGCCGGTATAGTAATCGAGACCGCGGGCGATGGTCAGATCGACGGCAAAGTTTTCGGCCGGAACGCCGAAATCGCCGAGATACCGGATGACGGTCGCCAGTTCGTCGGCGCCGCGGTCGAAGGTCTCGTTCTGTCCGCGGTAGGCCGCGAGCGACGACAGGATCGCGTCGGTGCCGCCCTCCGCCGAGAGAAACGCGAGGATCCGGTCGGTGTCGTCCGCCGATATGCCGAGCTCACGGAGCTGCGCGCCCACGCTCTCTTTCCCGATCTTGTCGAGCTTGTCGACGGTGCGGAGGATATCGCCGGCCTTATCGCTGAGCCCGAGCATGGCGAAAAAGCCGTTCAGCACCTTGCGGTTGTTCACGCGGATACGGAACCGCTTCAGCCCGAGGCGTGTGAAGACGCGGTATATGATCGAGGGAATCTCGGCCTCGTTCATGATATCCAGTTTTTCGTCGCCGATGATGTCGATATCGGCCTGGTAGAATTCGCGGAACCGGCCGCGCTGAGCCCGTTCTCCCCGGTAGACCTTGCCGATCTGGAAGCGGCGGAAAGGGAAAACGAGTTCGCCGCTGTGCTGGGCGACGTAGCGGGCGAGCGGTACCGTCAGGTCGAAGCGCAGGGCCAGATCGCTATCGCCCTTGGTAAAGCGGTAGATCTGTTTTTCGGTTTCGCCGCCGCCTTTGGCGAGCAGGATCTCCGACGCTTCGATCAGCGGGGTGTCGAGCGGCGTAAAGCCGTAGAGCGCATAGGTTTCCTTCAGTACGGCGATCATCTGTTCAAATAACTGCTGCTCGGCCGGGAGCAGCTCCATAAAGCCGGAGAGGGTCCGGGGTTTGATTTTTTCCATGAAAGATCCTTCTTGCATCAGTGAATTGTACTGTTACAGTATACCATATTCCGGCCCGCCTGTCAAGAAAAAGCGTTTTTCGGATGTTCCGGCAAAAATAATCAAATCCGCTCTTGCAAAAAAACGGAAAATGTGGTAAGATAATATGACCTGCCAAAAAAGGCAAGCAGTTGAAAGGCAACAGCGGATTCCCGATTCGGGAACAAAATCGAAACGGAGGCGTCTGATTATGATAGGAATTGCCGTTGACGGACCGTCCGGCGCCGGAAAAAGCTATCTGGCACGGGAACTGGCCAAACGACTCGGCTTTCTGTATGTCGATACCGGCGCTCTTTACCGGGCGATCGGCCTCGGAATGCTGGAAAAGGAAGTCCTGCTTACCGATGCCGGCGCGGTCGCGGCCGCGCTCCCGGGAATGAAAGTCTCGATGAATTACGGAGAAGACGGCTTTCAGCACGTCTGTCTCAGCGAGCGCGACGTGACCGCCGAGATCCGTCGGCCCGAAGTGTCGATGGCGGCCTCCGCCGTTTCGGCCGTCCCGGAGGTCAGGGCTTTTCTGCTCGACCTGCAGCGGGATCTGGCGAAGACCCGCAACGTCGTGATGGACGGCCGGGACATCGGAACGGTGATCCTGCCCGATGCGCAGGTCAAGATCTTCCTGTTTGCAAACGAAAAGGCCAGAGCCCGGCGGCGGTATCTCGAGCTTTGCGAAAA
>JAEEGL017425371.1_pt1 | contig 12105 bp, 7 predicted proteins | sample 9134231 | NCBI WGS metagenome assembly JAEEGL01 (sample SAMN16246548, study PRJNA631951) | gut metagenome | biome: gut microbiome; feature: rumen; material: fiber-attached | host: Bos | place: Iran: Karaj | collected 2018-10
ATACTCAAATTTAAACTCTAGTTTAAAAAAAACACTTATATATTTATTTCTTCATTCAATCTTGTAACAGTGCATAACTTTGCAGTGAAAATCGGGGTAGCATCTTCCACTATCTCTGGCAATAAACAGATAATGGCATTCATGGAAGAGAGTGCTGAAAAGAGAATATCAACAACTAAATAAAGATACATTTATGAATTCTGAAAATTCCATCTTAGGCAACCAATTGGTTGTGATGAGCAGAGCAGACTTAGATGCTCTGGTAGAGAAAATGGCAAGCAACATGATTGCCATGAGAGTTGAAGCAGAATACAGGACCCCCCGCGGGAATGATGTCTGTCCTGTAGTGTATAACGATGAGCGTTTCATCACCCGTGAAGAAACAGCAAAACTGCTCCATGTGGATTTCTCCACATTGTGGCGATGGAACAAGTTGGACATTCTTCGTCCCAACAAGGTTGGACCGCGTCGTGTCATGTACAAGTACAGCGATGTATTGAGGAAACCTAATGGTGAAGGACAACAGAAAGAAGAAAAGAAACTCAGAGAGAATGGTTCACCCAAGGCAACAATAGAAACCGATGATTCTCGTTCGTATTTTCTTATTGATATACCTGCAAGAAAGGATTTTGTCCAAGATGTGGATAGAATAAAAGAATCTGATATAGAGCGAATTAAGCTTAACATGTCCAAGATGTGTCCAAGATATGTCCAAGATATGTCCATGAACGAATTAGGTTTATTGGCAATTTGCCTACTGAGAGCTCAAGAAGATATTTCTGCTCAGGACATGTTGGATAGTATAGACAAGGTTTCTTTTAAACAGAAGAGACGAAAGTACCTTGATAAATTACTTGAGATGGGTGCAATCTTAATGACAATACCCGACAAGCCAACAAGCAAAAAGCAGAAGTACATACTTTCTGATATTGGATATGACATAATTCATAAACTATAATGAAACCACTATGGCAGAATTATAAAAAAGCCAAATACAAATCAATGGACAGAATCAAATACCAAGAAGTATTAGAATCAATAAAGATTCTTGATGGAATGACTCAGGAAGAGATGGTGGATGCATTGAAGCCTCTCAATATTACTCTTTTGCAGATGATTCCTAAGAGGCTTTACAAATATAGATCATGTAAGGACGAACAAATTTCTGCTTTTGAGAAGGATGAGTTGTGGTTATCTACTTCTGATTTATTCAATGACCCATTTGACACATTAATTCAATACGACGAGGGTAAGATTCGCTCTGCGTTCGATTGTATCTCGCAGCCTGATATTTTTGATGCAATGCTCAACCATATTGCAGCTGGAGGAGAAATGGCAGAACCTGTAAATCATCTAATAGATCCTGCAGAGATTGAAAGTATGAGAGTTAAGGCTGCAGAAGTTTTGTCTTTTGGGAAAAAGTTTGTGCCAAGCAAGGAACAAATGATACACTTAATAATCCAGAGAGAGGCGTATTTGACCTTATTGCCCAAGATTGCTCAGCGTTTTTCATCCGTGGCATGCTTTTCAGAGAAAATAGATTCGATATTAATGTGGAGTCATTATTCATACAATCATACTGGCTTTGCACTTGGATATGATTTAAGACCTTTGCTTTTCCCAAATGATAAGAATGTGGGATTATTTCCTGTTGTTTATAGTGAGAAGAGATACAATGCCGAAGAATTTTTGTTATATCTCTTTGGCTCTTTAATGCAGATTCCTGTGAAAGAAGCAGACAAAATGAGTTCCACCAAATTGCTTCTTTATAAATCAAAGGAGTGGCAGTATGAAAGAGAGTGGCGTATAATAAAGAGTGGTGCATCCAATTTGTTTGAAGGCCATTCTGAGCCTATCACATTAAAGCCAAACTCGATTTATTATGGTTGTCAGATCTCTCAAAAGAATTACCAAAGGATTCACGAGATAGCCTTACGTAAAAATTTAGAAGAGCATTTTATGAAATTAGACAATGCTTCTGATGAATATCGGATGAGAATGGAATGAGATTTAACCAACTACTGCAACAACAAAAACTGAACACAAAGAATACTCAGATTCTTTTAAGTGCAAATAGCAAAAAACACTTTGCAATATCTACATATAAAGATTTTTTGATGGCATTCTGCGTGAACAATGCGTAAACAAACTAAGACACAGCAGAAATTTCCCAATTATTATTTTCTCCTGTCAAAATTATTTATAAAACAGATATAATCTGTAACTTTGCCACTGGGAAACATCTATCCATTACATCATAGATGATTTTGAAAAGTTACAAAAAACAAAGTAAGCAATAAAATCATCAACATAAAAACTTTTATTTATCAAAGCTCTAATAAGAATTTAATATCACTTTGGACATGGATAATCTTCAAGAAAAATATAAACAGCTTATTGCTCAGAATGAGTTACTTCGTAAGGAGAACGCAGAACTAAAATCACTTCTTTCTGTTCATGGCATTGAATACAAGCCAGAACAAAAAGAAGTGAACGACTCTGTATATTCGCATATCTCATTCCCAACAGTAAAACTTTCTCTTGAAGAGCGGGTATCCCTTTTTCAATCATTATTCAAAGGGAGAAAAGATGTATTTGCAAGAAGATGGTTCAGTAAATCAACTGGCAAAGGAGGTTATCAACCTGTATGCTACAACGAATGGAGACAAGGTGTATGCGACAAAAAGACTCATAGGTGCGCAGAATGTCCGAACAGAAACTTCCAACCGCTAACTTATCAGGACATATATCGCCATTTGGAGGGAAAAGACGAGACATGTTGTGATGTAGTAGGACTTTATGCCATATTAGTCGATAATAGATGTCATTTTTTATGTACCGACTTCGACGACAAAAGTTGCAAACATGGTTATAAAAATGATGTACTTGCATTTGTCGACGTATGCAAAGAATGGAAGATTCCTTATGCAATCGAACGTTCTCGCTCTGGCAACGGAGCTCACGTGTGGATATTCTTTGAAGAGTCAATTCCAGCATTTAAGGCAAGACGTTTAGGCAATGCAATTCTTACCGAAGCCATGAATCGGAATGGACGCATGTCCTTCAATTCATACGACAGATTTTTCCCAAATCAAGATAAAATTACAGAAGGTGGCTTTGGAAACCTTGTAGCACTACCATTGCAAGGACAAGCTCGTAAGAAACACAATAGCGTTTTTGTTGACGACGCTTTTCACGTATATAAAGACCAATGGGCATTTCTCTACAACATAAGTAAAATGTGCGAAGATGCAGTTGACAGAATACTAAGTGATAATGTTCACAAGGAACTTGGAACGCTTACCACATCAAGTGAAAGTAAACCATGGGAAATACCTATTATGGAAAATGTCACAAGAGAAGATTTTCAATCAACAATAGAAATAGCCAAAGCAGACAAAATATACATACCTTTACAATCCGTTTCTGCCAAAGTACTGAACCACCTAAAAAGAATTGCATCTTTCAAGAACCCAGAATTCTACAGTAAACAAGCACTACGACTCTCCACATACTCTATTCCCCGTATCATATCATGCTATGAACTGACAGATGATTATCTCGCCATGCCACGCGGATGTGAAGACACTATATTGTCCTTCTTAAAAGAAAACGACGTCCATTACAACATTACCGACGACACAAATCACGGCAAAGTCATCAATGTTTCATTCATAGGTGAAGAACGAGAAGAACAAACTGCAGCGATAAACGCAATGTTGCTACATACAAATGGCATATTACATGCTACCACGGCATTTGGAAAGACTGTTACTGCCGCTGCAATAATAGCTCGCAAAAGAATAAACACACTCGTTCTTGTCAATTCAAAAGCGTTGCTTACTCAATGGCACGAACGTCTGACAGAGTTTCTTGAAATTGACTACCAAGAGCCTGAGCAGTCAAAGAAACGTGGTCGCAACAAGGCATTTTCCCCTATTGGGCTTCTTGACTCTACTGGTAACACTCTTCACGGCATTATAGATATAGCACTTGTCCAGTCATGTTTGGAGGAAGACGGTGTAAAAACATTTGTGCAAGATTATGGTATGATTATCGTTGATGAATGCCATCATGCTTCTTCTATATCCTACGAGAAAGTATTGAAAAACATACGAGCACATACAGTATATGGTTTGACAGCCACACCTATACGCAAAGACGGACACCAACCAATTACTTTCATGCAGTGTGGTCCCATACGATTCACAGCAGATGCAAAGAGTCAGATTGCAAAACAATCCTTTGACAGATATCTCATTCCAAGATTTACTTCATACCGTTCGATATCAGACGACAAACAAACAATATCATCAATGTATCAATCGCTATCAGAAGACGAAGTACGAAACAACCTTATTATAGAGGATATCTGTAAAGCAGTCTGTGCGGGAAGAACACCTATTGTACTGACTAATAGAACTTCTCACGTAAAAATATTAGCAGACAAACTCAGCACTAAGGTAGCAAATATTATCACTCTATTGGGCTCTGTTTCTACAAAAGACAAGCGAGATGCATTGCAACGACTACATACAATTCCGAGCAACGAACAACTGGTTATTGTTGCAACAGGTAAGTACATTGGCGAGGGATTTGATTTTCCTCGTCTTGACACACTGTTTCTTGCCTTACCAATATCATGGAAGGAACTTGTCGCCCAATATGCTGGACGACTGCACCGTGAGAATGAAGGAAAAATGGACGTACGAGTCTATGACTATATTGACATACACGAACCAATCTGCGACATTATGTATCGTAAACGTCTCAAAGGTTATGCTTCAATCGGATATAGGACCATAGCCAAAGAAGTTCCAAGCCTATTTGACACTTTTAATGACATTGATTTATCCGTAAATGAAGGACAGATATTCAATGGTAAATCATTCTTATATCCATATAAGACGGCTATCTCCTCAGCAAAAAGTTCGATTGTAATATCATCACCAAAATTATTCATATCAGAGCGAAATGTTCTGGTTGAGCTATTGACAGAATCGCTTCATAAAGGAATTGAAATACTTATCATTACAACGACAAAGAACGAACACACAGAACAACTTCAAGCAAAAGGACTCTACGTAAAAGTAATACCTAACATATCTTTATGTACAACCATTATTGACAAAACTATAGTGTGGTATGGCGCAATCAACACATTAGGATATGTCTCAGAAGAAGACAATGTAATCAAGGTAACAGACAACAATCTTGCAAACGAATTGACAAATACACTTCTCCAATCCATTTCAACACAAACAACAAAAAAGATATAGTACATATTATTCATTGTTGTTTCGGTTTATCAAATTACCAATAAATGTTTGATAGGGGTCTTTTCTGTAAATAATAATGCTCACATTTGCCTATATCAGACGAGGCAAAATTGTATTATAACAGAGAAGACTTTGTATTAGTCGGAACGGCAGTTGAGTGACACAAGAGCTTACAGTTAACCATCAAAAGTTCCGCTATTATACACATTGTATATGGATATATATTTATCAATTAACCAATAGATTAAATCTCGTTCAAAGAGCACAAATTAGAAACACTGGAGAGTAACAAAAAGATTATCGCACACGCACTTTATAGTAGAACTAAAACTGAGGCAATCAAGCTCAGGCAGAAACAGAAGAACAAAAATAAAGACATCACTTCAGGAACGGCATGACTGCCTCAATCATTGTCTGCTTATGTTCCTGAAGTTCGATAATCTTTTCCTCAAGTGTCGCTTCTGTCACAAAACGATAGACAAAGACTGAACGTTGCTGTCCCATACGATGAGCACGACTGATAGCTTGCTCCTCTGCAGATTTGTTCCACCATGGATTAAGAATGAATACATAATCTGCACAGGTGAGGTTAAGTCCAACTCCACCAGCCTTAAGAGAAACAAGGAAGAACTGACAATCATCATCTGAACTGAAATGGTTTATTACCTTTTCACGATTCTGTGTCTCACCCGTAAGCATATCGTATGCCCATCCACGACGATTCATTTCGTCAGCTATAAGATTAAGGAATGAAACGTATTCGCTAAACAACAAGACCTTGTGTTTTGTACCACGCAACGACTCAAGATGTTCAAACACTGTGACAGTCTTGCCAGAAAGCGCAATGTCTGCCCCAGCACGTCCTATGAGTTGTGGATGATTGGCAGCTTGTCGCATACGTCCTATGGCTGCAAGTACAGAAAAATCATCAGTAGAGCCTGCAGCTACAAGATTACGAGCCATAGAAAGTTCCTCATCATATATATGCCGTTGCTCGTCCGTCATCTCACAATATATCAGTTCATCCTGACGCTCAGGAAGGTCAGTAAGTACCTGTTCCTTGGTACGGCGAAGGAAATAAGGAGCTATAGTGTCACGCAAAATCTTTGTACGCACATCTTCAAGATTCTCGTTTATCGGAGTTGTGAAATTATGCTGGAAAGTTTTATAGTCACCAAGCAATAGAGGATTGAGTACATTCATCAAGCTCCACAGTTCTGGCAGAGAGTTCTCCATCGGAGTGCCACTCAGAGCCATACGGTAGTCTGCCTTAAGGCGAAGCATAGCTGCATATACCTGTGATGAACGATTCTTGAACACCTGACTCTCGTCAAACACGACAATACCGTATGATAGCGACGTAAGTTCATCAATATCATTTGCAGCAGTACGATAACTTGTAAGTACTACATCCCATGCACCAAGTGCATCAAGTTTCTTTTTACGCTCATTGATAGTACCTGTGTATCGACATACGGTAAGATTAGGTGCAAAGCGTTTCAGTTCGTTATACCAATTGAACACCAATGATGATGGGCAAACTATAAGTGACGTCTTGAAGTCATGATTTCTTGACGAAGACGTTTCATCATCAAAGAAGTCAGAAAACATATCCATCATACCTGACGAATCTGCCTTACGCTGTGGTACAAGTCCCTGCCCACCATTCTTACATATTTCTTTATACTTGAGAAGCAGAGTAATCGTCTGTATAGTCTTTCCAAGACCCATGTCGTCAGCAAGACAACAACCCGTATGTGCTTCAAGATTCTTTAGCAGCCACTTGAATCCTTCCTCTTGATAGCTTCTCAATGTAGCATGCAATTCTTTAGGGATTACATCATCAACTACTTCTGAAACAACAGCATCCTTATCTTCCTCTACATTGTACAAATGGTGATTAACAGCATTCAACTGACTTTTATGTATCTTCAGATAATCGCCATTGACTGATGCCATCATGAGGAGACCGCCATACGTAGAATACCACTCTACGGGAATACAGAACACCTCTCCATTTGGCAGTTCAACTTCATCCTGCCCATGTATCACAGCATCCCTGAAGAAAGAAAAAGGTATCTTGGTGCCATCTCCAAGAACCAAAGCTATGCGGATATTAAGCCAATCACCAAGCCATGTCTTCGACTTACGTATATTAAATGACTGTATGCAATATCGCTTGGATGTATTAAGGCTCACTTCATATTTTCTATGTTTCTTTATAGCTTTTTCATGTAAAGAGAGCCACATTACAGCCTCATTCATAGTGTTAAACAAACGCTGTGCTGCAGGTCTGAAATCCTTTGACATCTGCCACTCATTATCGATCCACAGCATGCAATTACGTAAAGACTCTTCGTAATAGAAATTACGCTTAGTACGAATAAGACGAACCACATCACCAATCTCCCTGAGCATGACAGCAGCCTGTCGTTTATCATCATCTGTAAAGATGATATTGTCATATTTATATTGTAACACTATCAATGCCTTGCCACCGATAGTCTTGCTAAGTGACAAGACACAAGATGGTTCGATATCGACATCGGTAACATCAAGCCCCGACGTCCTTATTTCCGCCTTAGAAGCATTTTTGAGAATAAACTTCTTCATGTACTCATTCTGCATCTTAACAGGAATGATGATGCACTTCTTTGACAGAAAAGGAACAAGCAACTTGGCACTCATGCCATCAGGAAGTCTATAGAGTACGTTATCTATGGTGAAGAGCGAAGGATTGTTTGCAAAAATGTTTATTGCATGACTACATGACATCACTTCCTTAGCGTTCATCATTAGCTTAAGTGTATAGATAATGTTATCACCATCTTTGTCAAATGACAGTATAGGTCTGACCACACCATCAGAATCCGTAATATAGTTATCCGCGATTATGTCATCATTCCTCTTTCCTCTATAATACACTTTTATTCCCAACTGGCGAGCACGGTCCAAGGCATCTACAAGACGAACAGCCACTACACGCTGCACATGTGTCTTTAACGTAATGTCAGCCTCATTCCAAAAAGTTTCTGCTTTACGGAATGAACGCTTACCAAGTCCTTCATACAGACTTGTCTCATCCATGCTGTCACACACTCTGAGCAGAAAACGAACCTTATCTTCATCTTCCGTAAGTGATTCGACAGCAGGTCTGCCACAAAGAGTGAGAGTACTACCTTCCTCTCTAACATTATAAACCGATGCGCCCTTCATATCCCAGTATTTCAACGGCTGTATAAGAACTATTCGTTGCATAGCTTTTCCCTAATTACAAGTTGATGAATAATCACAACCTTTGAACTCCAACACTTTTAACATCATAGGCACATCTGCTTACAAGTTTCTTTCCCCACACAAGTAACATAGCAAAGAAGACACGGGTACCAACAATCCAGAGGGCTGAAATGCCCGTAGCAGCAAAAACTATGGTATCCTCAAGTAAGGAGTGATTCATTATGAGATGATAGTTTACCGCATTGGCATCTTCCTTGTTTATCATGCCACGTTCCTGCAACTCAAGCATGACGGCAGAGCCATAACTGATGCCAAGCACGTTGCCAACGAGCCACATGTATGACACTTGACGTGGAAGTCCGAACACACGCATCAACGGGACAAGGACACGTGACAGAGGTTCAAGCCAATGGAGAGCTTCGATTAGTCGCTGCACCACCATAAGAGCGTATATGATAAGGAATACGGTTATCGTCATCTTTGTCTGCGACACCGTCCAATTGACAAGTACATCACCGAATGTACTATCCTTTGGTGCACCAAGGTACATGTAGCTTTCCTGCATTTCGGGCAGAAGAAGATTGAGAATAAAAGCACACACAAAAGCCATTGTTATGCGTATGACAGCCATCTTCCAAAAAGACGAACCAGTCTTTCTGTTTACGGCACACTCCATCGGAAGAGCATGACATAATGCAATCATGATGCCGAGTATCGTAGCCTGACGCAACGTGAGGTGAATAGTCATCATGGCAGCAATGCCTGCGTATGTACCAGCAGCAGCACCAGAGATGAATATCACCGCAGACGAACCTGGAAGTCCGAAGTATGTAAAGACAGGATTGAGGTATGCGGCAATCCATTGCAATATTCCGAAGTGTTGCAGAAGCGTTACCGCAAGGGTTATCGGAATCATCAGTTTCATAAGCCACGAAGCACTCTTCCATGTAGAAGGCAATGCACTTCGTAAACAACGATATAATAAATTCATAAGTTATTTTGTGTCAACAATAATTCGGGCGCAAAGTTACGAAAGAAATTTATTTTCTACGCGCAGAAAAAATTTTTTGTATGCGTAGAAAATAAATCTACCACTTTTCAAGAGTGGCAATGCAAAGAAAGTAATTTTTCACAGAAAACGCCATTATGTCAAAAAAAAGTAAGCACAAAGAATCATTATGTCATAAGCACTTACCTAAGGAAAAGCGAATCATTCTCGAACAATTCCCGAACAATTCCCGAATCATTCCCGAATAAACAGTAGACTACAGTTCCCTCAACAGGCGGTCATCGTGCGATGTGGCTTCGGCAAGCATTGAGTCAACATAGTTGCGGATGTCAGCAGATGAGCGAGCTATTGTGTCGTGACCACTACAGAAAATGCGGCGGACGAAATCACCGACGGTCATCTGTTCAATGGAAACAGTAGGATAATAGCGTTCGTCATCTCCCTTGTCACTCACACCATGTATGATAGAAGCGTAAATGAGTACGTCGATGGCATAAGAAACGTATATATATGACAGACGCGTCTGTGATACGAGTGACTGCTTGGTTGTTACACGACTATCTATATAATTACGTGCAATGGCACTTGCAACGGTAAGTATGACCTGCATCTTAGCACGCTGTGAGAGGTCCTCGAGTATCTTCTGGTCGTGGATGCTCCATCCCTTGACAAGCATACGCATCTGGAGCACCATGTTGAGTTTAGCTCCGAGCAGACAGATAATCCATGAGATAAGCGTCCAGATAAGGAAGAATGGTATGGCTGCAAAACTACCATAGACCTTGTTGTAGTTGAAGAGGATGTTCTGGAACTCCAAATAACAGAAGTGCCATACGGTGAGCGACACGCCAGCCACTATACCGGAATAGATGGCACCACGCCAACGCACGGCAGTCTCTGGGAGAGCCTTGTATATAAGGATAAAAGCAACGCTCACCACAAGACATCGCATGACCCAGTTGGAGAACTTGAAATAAGGATTGACAACAGCCTCCACCTGTCCCGTAACGGCGCCAACCATGAGTATGGCACCAGGGAGGACGATAAGGAAGAACACGTTTAGCGGAAGACGTCCGAACCATCCACGGTTGGTACTTACGTTCCATATCTCGTTGAAGATATCCTCAAGCTTACACATGGCATTGTTGGCAGTATAAAGGAGAGCAAGTACAGCCACTCCGAAGATCCAGCCTGAGTTAGCCTTGGTCATCTCCACACTCTTACTGACGGACATGAGTACCTGATCCATGATGTCGCCTGCACCAATGAGGTTCTCTATCTGTGTCCACATCATATCTTCCATGCCAAAGCCCTTTGCCACAGCAAAGATGATGGCAAGTATAGGTACGATGGACATGATGGTACTGTACGTAAGGTCGGCAGCCTTGCGTGTTATCTTCTCCTCAATGAAGAGTTCAACGAGCGAGAAGATTGTGATGAAGAAGCCGACAATGCGTGACTCACGGATTGATTCTCCATAGAGTACCCAACCATCGTAGAAGATGAAGCCAAGCTTATCTTCTGCCTTTATAAACGCCTTGTATATATCCTTTAACTGAGACATAATTCAATTCAGAATTCATAATTTACGGCACATGAACTACACGAGTTCGGGATAAGCTTTTTATTTTTTATCCTCCCACGGAGCCACGGAGAGCACAGAGTTTTCATACTTAATTCGCTGATTTTAGTAGAGTCCTCAGAGGTCGCTTGTGCTCCAAGGAGGGCACAGAGCATACTCGCTGAGAGGAAAAAGCAGCTTGTGTATTGTCCCGGAAGGCTCTCCGTGCCCTCCTTGGAGCACATGCGACCTTCGTGCGCTCATAAAAAACTCGGAAGAAAGATTCTCCGTGTCCTCCGTGGCTCCGTGGGAAATTTAAAAACAACAGGTTATACACAATAATATTTATTTATCTTGAACTTCTTATCTCGAACTTGCGTATGAACCACAAATCATTCATGCGTTCTGGACAGCCGTTCCCGTTGAGAGCTGGGAGTCTTCCAAGTGCCTTACTCTCTGCAGGAGCGTAGGATGAGAATACTCCATAAACACCACCAAAGGATGCGGAGTAAGGTTGGCAAGACTATTTGCCGACATACGCTTCAATCCACTGCTGACAGCCTTACCGAGACCATTGACACGTGCAAACTCGTCTGCCTGCCACTCATGCTTGCGTGAAGATATATTCAGGAGCATGGAGAGTACAACATCCACAGGGCTGTAGAGCATGGAGAACACCATGATGTTGACATGGAACGATGGCTCGGCACATCCTGCGGCATTGGCAATATATGTATTGTCAATAACAAGACTGAAGACATAGAGCATCAAGAGCGTTGTACAAGCACTAACGGCAAGTCCCTTTAGCGTGTGGTGATGCTTATTGTGTCCTATCTCATGCGCAAGCACACCGACAATCTCATCCACGGACAACTGCTGTATGAGAGTATCATAAAGCACAATACGCTTGCGGAAACCGAAACCTGTAAAGTAAGCATTGGCATGAGTACTGCGCTTTGAACTGTCCATCACGTATATGTCCTTGATACCGAAGTTCACCTTCTTGGCAAACGTCTCAA
>JAEEGL010380268.1_pt1 | contig 12104 bp, 10 predicted proteins | sample 9134231 | NCBI WGS metagenome assembly JAEEGL01 (sample SAMN16246548, study PRJNA631951) | gut metagenome | biome: gut microbiome; feature: rumen; material: fiber-attached | host: Bos | place: Iran: Karaj | collected 2018-10
GTGGAAGATGGGAATGTCGCACCGCTCCTTCAGTTTTCGCTCGATCTCAAAGCAGCGGGGGGCGCAGCTGTCCTCCAGATTCACGCCGCCGAAGCTCCCCGCCAGCAGCGCCACCGTGTTCACAATCTCATCCACGTCCTTGGAGCGGATGCACAGGGGCACGGCATTGACGCCGCCGAAGGCCTTGAACAGCACGCATTTGCCCTCCATCACGGGCATGCCCGCCTCCGGCCCAATGTCGCCCAGCCCAAGCACGGCGGTGCCGTCCGTCACCACGGCGACAAGGTTGTGCCGCCCGGTGAGGGTATAGCTCTTGGAAATGTCCTTCTGTATCTCCAGACAGGGCTGCGCTACGCCCGGCGTATAGGCAAGGGACAGCTCGTCCCTGTTGGTGACTGCCATCTTTGGTACGATGTCAAGCTTCCCGGCCCATTCCCCGTGGAGCCGCAGCGATTCGGTCTTGTAGTCCATGCTTTGCGCTCTCCCTTGTTATAGCTTGTAGGCGACCTGCTTTGCCTTGTACTTTTTCCTGGCGGTGATGATCGTGGGCACCGCGCCGATAGCGGTGAACAGGAAGGTGAGCGCCAGATTTGAGTAGTAGTTCCTGGACAGGTCAAAGAAGCGCACGACCTGCTCCGTTTCCCGGAAGGCCTCTCCCAGCCCCAGATCCAGTTCTTTTGCGATGGTGATCGCCCAATCCATCCGATGACCCAGGTAAACCATGATCGCCATGATCACGCAGCTCAGGACGATGCCCTTTGTGGAGAGCTTGCCGCCCAGCAGCTCATAGCCCTTGACAGCGCACACGCCCATGACAACGCCGGACCACATGGAGACGTAGCCAAGTTGGCCGATCCCCACGATCACCGCTGCGCCGATGAGTGCGCCGATGAGTGCGCCAACGATGCCGCCAATGACGTTTTCGTTCTTCTGAGCGATCTCCTCCGCCTGGCGGAAAACGGCCTGACTGGCGTTCTGATAGTCCTCGGCGCACAGGAGCTTCACGCTGCCGCCCACGTAGCAGCCGCTCGTCTCCTCCATCCGACCGCACGCCTCGCAGCAGTTCTGGTAGCCGTTCATGGCGAGATACTCAGTGACGGCGCGGATAGAAGTTGAGATCCGTTCAAGCTGCTTTGCGGCGGTGCCGCCTGCCGCGATGGAGAAGGTGACGCCGTATCCCTGCACGGCACAGCCCTTCAGCGGCTTGCAGCTCTTGATCAGCGCCTTGAAAGCCGCCCGGTCGGCCGAAGCGCCGTATTTGCATACGGAAACCCGCAGATTCATCTGGCTCCCCGCCGGGATCAACGCGAGAGAATAGCCGGAGCGATTCCCGGTGTATACACCGGACGCGGGATCGAAGCTCAGCCGTTCCGCTGAGCAGAGTTCATCCTGTAATCTGGTTGCCATATTTACCCCTCCCATTCGATTTGCAAAAATGATACCATAATCTGACCGATAATTCCACCATTTTCGCCCGTTTTGCGAAAAACTCCTCAACAAGGCCCAATATGAAAATTTACACTTGCAATCGGGGAAAAATGTGGTACAATATCTCTTACCGATAAGCGCAGGATTAGTTCAATGGTAGAATGTCAGCTTCCCAAGCTGAACACGCGGGTTCGATTCCCGTATCCTGCTCCATGAGAAAAGCGCCGCGAAAGCGGCGCTTTTCTGCGTAAAATGGGCGTTTTTACGCACTTTTCAGCGATTTCGGGGAACGCGGGAAATGGAATGAAATTTACAGTTTGGGACATTCGTTAGCACTTGAGTGCTAACGCCAGTGCTAACGAAATCGGGATACGGGTCAGCAGGGGGGCGATCACACCGTATCCTGCTCCATGAGAAAAGCGCCGCGAAAGCGGCGCTTTTCTGCGTCTGCGCTCGAGAAAGAGATTGATAACGGCCGACTGCCATGGTATGCTTTACCTGACCGAAACACTTTGACGGGGCATATCCGGAGAGAACGGCCGTTTGAATGGGGAGGCAGCAGTATGAAAACAGAGCAGAAAAGCAGAGAAGCAGCCGCGGCACGGAAGATCCCGGCAAGGCGCGAGATACGCATTACCGAGTTTGATGAGATCCGTATCGGACAGACGGAGAACGCGGAAGCGGGTACGGGCTGCACGGTTTTCATCTGTGACGGGGGCATGCGTGCCGGACTCGACGTACGGGGCGGCGGACCGGCTTCGCGGGAGAGCCAGCTTCTTGCTCCTTTGACGGCGGCGCAGAGCATCCACGCGATCGTGCTGGGAGGCGGCAGCGCCTTCGGCCTCAACGCAGCGGGCGGTGTGATGAAATGCCTTGAGGAAAGAGGCATTGGATATGACGTCGGAGTGACAAAAGTTCCGCTGGTGGCTCAGTCCGATATCTTTGATCTGACGGTAGGGGACGCGTTTACCCGTCCCGACGCCGCCATGGGATACGCGGCGGCAGAACTGGCATTCGACGCGCCGAATTACCGGGACGGAAACCGCGGAGCGGGTTGCGGTTCTACGGTGGGCAAGCTCCTTGGCATGGACTGCTGCATGAAAACCGGGATCGGCAGCTATGCCGTCCGGATCGGCGAGCTGAAGATCGGCGCCGTCGTTGTACTCAACGCGCTGGGGGACGTGTTCGACTGGAAAACCGGTGAACAGATCGCCGGGCTGCTGACGGAGGACAAGACCGGTCTGCGAAGCACGTCAGAGCAGATGCAGGGCAGCATTGCGGCGGTGGATAACCGCTTTACCGGCAATACGACCATCGCGGTCGTGATGACAAACGCCCGCTTCGAAAAACCGCAGCTTTGCAAGATCGCCGGGATGGCCCACGACGGGCTGGCGAGGTCTGTTCACCCTGTTCATACATCCGCGGACGGCGACAGCATTTACGCCGTATCCGTGGGGGACGTCCGCGCTGACCAGGACCTGGTGGGGACATTGGCGGCGGAGATGATCAGCGAAGCGATCATCCGGGCGGTTGAGAACGCGGAGAGCGCCTACGGTTATCCGGCGGCCAAGGCTCTGCGAAGATAGCTCGCACGCAGGGCAGGGGTACGGAAAACCGTTAAGGCGCCCGGGGAGCCTGCTTGCGTCAGGTATTTGAAGGCAAAGAATCGGCATGGCTGACAGAAACGCAGTCTATGCCGATTCTTCTTGTTTTTGATGAATGGCCGCCCGGATCACAATGAGTTTCCCAACGGTGCTCGCGGCATTTAAGCGCACGGCCGCGTCTCCTCGTCATGAACCGCGCCTGAATTCATAGGTCGTCTTGTCATATACCCTGCCGCCGACCGCGAGGCCGCCCTTTTCCGTGCTCACCGGCCGCATGCCAGCCTTTTCCATGGCTCTGCGCGACCCGATATTTTCCGAAGCACACCAGGCCGTCACCCGGGTAATGTTTTCATTTCCGGTCAGATAATCCAGCACGGCCTTCAGCGCTTCGGTCGCATAACCGCGTCCCCAGCAGGCCCGCGCGATGCTGAAGCCGACCTCGATTTGATTGTCAATGTAATCATAAGCTCCGATCGTTCCCAACAAAACGCCTTCATAATCAATCGCCCAGGCATAAAAACGGGGATTATCATAACCGGCGATATACCGCTGCACGGCCTGACGCGCCATTTCCGCAGTAGCATACGGATTCCAGCCGGAGTATTCATACATCGCCTCGTCAGCGCCGAATTTCAGATACAGGGCAGGCGCGTCTTCGGGACAAAACCTTCGAAGGACCAGACGCTGCGTCCACAATTCCGCCGTGCCGTGCACTTCGATCTCCTCTACAGATGCGATATCCGACGTGAAAAGAAGATAATCACCGACGGAAATGCTCTCTTCCTCCCTGTTGAACTCATGCAGGCCATAGTCAGAACAGCAGTGGACTGCGACGCCTGTAAACGTGTTTCCGTATTTGTCCGTTACCCGGACGTGCTTTTCGTTATACTGTGACAGTTCCATGATATACTCCGTTCAGCATGGCCCGATCTGTGCTTTACCGGTAACCCCTTCATAAAGATGGAAGCATTGACGACATAGCGGCTCCTCAAAGTCGGGCGATGCTTTTGGCTATTGTCCGAACAGGCGGAGAAGACGTTCCGTCACCCCGCTCATCACGTACCAAAGCGTCTCGTAATGCATGAACAGCAGGGCATTTGCATCGAAGTGATACTTGATCTGGGCGGGGAACTCCTCGTCGGCGTCCCAGAACTGGAAAAGGACGCTGAAATCTGCAAAAACGGGGATAACGTATCCCACGTCGGCCTTGCCGCAGGGAACGCCGCCCAGCCGCTCGCAGGCATTCCTGAGCCGTTCTGTCCCGCCTGTGAACAGCGCCGCTTCCTTATTGTGATTCAGGGTCCGGTCGTGACTGGCGCCGATGATGCCGCCGAGACCGCTGATGCTCGTCCACACGCCCGCGGCGCGGGGGCGTTCCGGTGACCTGGTGAGGATATCGAACAGGATCATGGACTCGTTGACCGTGCTCCGCATGGGATAGCCCTCTCCGTCCGGGGAGAGGACCGCCGTTTTCCGGCTGAGCTTCAAGGGGTCGGAGAACAGCCGGAGGTAGATGTTCTCCCTGTCGCAGCGCAGGTCCCAGCGGCGGATGATCTGCTCCTGGTCCTGCTGTAAAAACAGCGACCGGGCAAGCTGTTCCATTTTGTCGTAGTTGGACGGCATGCGATCACGCCCTTCCCAGGAAGTCCACTGCGCAGCGCACGAAAAACTCCGTGATGGGCAGAAAACCGCTCTCATCCAGGAAGAACCGGGAGTTGTGGGGGACGGGGGACGCGTCCGACCTGTCGGAGCGGGCGCCGATATTCACATAGCAGCCGGGAAAAGCGGCAAGAAAAACGGCGAAATCGTCGCTGGCCATAGCGGGCAGCTCCGGCGTCTCCACACGGATACCTGATTTTTCCATGATTTCCCGGCATTTTTCCGAAACGGCCGGGTCATTCACCACCGGCAGGCAGGAGGAGATCCGCTCCACCGTTGCTTCGGCACCCTCGCTCTCCGCGATGCCTCCGGCGATCCGGTCCATCTGCGCCAGCACCTGGTCCAGAGCGGGGACGCTGAAGTAGCGAAGGTTCCCCTCAATGACGCACTCGTCGGGAATGATGTTGAAGGCGGTGCCGCCCCGGATGACACAGGGGCTGATGACCAGCGGATCAAAGGGATCGTGGTAATTCGACGGGATCTGGGTCAGCCGATCCAGTATGCGGCAGGCGATGCGGATGGGATCCACCGCCTCATCCGGCCTGCTGCCGTGCCCGCCGCGCCCCCGGACGGTGACGCGCCAGTGGCAGTTTCCCGCGTTGGCAGCGCCGGAACGTGCGGAACCGCAGAACGGGGCTACAGCCCCGGCCATGTGGTTGCTGATGACACGGTCCACGCCGCCGCGCGACTTCAGGTATTCCACCATGTCCGCCGCGCCGCCGCCTGCGATCTCCTCGGCGTTTTCAAAACAGAAAAAGACGGTGCCCGTGAGCGCATCCTTCTGTTCGCAGAGGCATTTGGCCGCCGCCAGCAGGGTGGCGGTGTGCACATCGTGGCCGCATGCGTGCATGACGCCGGGAGTCTGGGAACGGAATTCCCAGTCGATCTCCTCGTTCATGGGCAGAGCGTCGATATCTGCCCGGAAGGCCATGGCCTTGCCCGGCCGCCCCGTTTCCAGCCATGCCACGGTGCCGGTGCCGCCCACAGCGTCATAGGGGAGGCCCATCGCCTCCAGTTCGGCGCGAATGCGCGCAGCGGTCTCGAACTCCCTGTGGGAGAGCTCCGGGTGCCGGTGAAAGTGCCGCCGCAGGGCGAGGAGATAAGCCTCATGCTTCTTCACAAGCTCATGGATGTCCATCGTGGTCCTCCTAAATCTGCTCCGCTGTGGGAATACGCGCGTTCACACCTGCCGCCAGTACAGGCGGTTATTGCAAAACTCCCCGGTAATGCGTCCGGAGTCCTTGAGCCAGGCGAGAAAGGAGCGCAGCGTGTTGCCCACCAGGGCATACTGGGTATAGTTGAGGGGAATGTCGTAGCTGTCGAACAGCTGTTTGAGTATATCCTCGAAGGTGACTGGCTCTGCGCAGGCGTCAAAGATCCGCTCTCCCGCGTCCGCGATCTTTTGCCGGTTGCAGCGGACGAGCTCCGTCACGTCGTCGGAGGCGGGGGCGTGGGCCGGGACGAACCGGGACGCATCCAGCTTTTCGACCCTGTCCAGCGTCTCGAAAAACCGGGCAACGTCGTAGATGAAAGGCAACCCGTATTTGTCCAGCGTCTCGCGGCTGAAAATACAGTCGGCCAGGTATACCACGTCGTCCGGGGAGCGGTAGCCCACCATGTCGAAGAAATGGCCGGGGAGGGGGATGATCTCAAACCCCTCCGGAAAAGTGGGATCGTCGGTCAGCAGCACGTCGCACGGCCTGGCGTAGAGGGACTTCTGCCGCAGCTCCGAGAAGGGGTAGCCGCCGAAGACAAGTGCCGGCCCAAGCTCTGTGTAGCGGATAACGGCTGCCTCCGCCCCATGGGCGTAGACCCGGCAGCCGGTACGCGATTGCAGGAATGCGTTGCCGCCGATGTGGTCGGCGTTGGAGTGGGTTGACAGGATCGCCGTGAGGCGCACGCCCAGCTTCTCCAGCAGGCGCAGGACGCGCCTCCCGTCATCCTCGTCGCTGCCGCTGTCGATGGTGACTGCCGTGCCGTCGCCGTATGTATAGACGCCCACCTTTGCAGGGCAGTCCATGTAATAGCTGCTTTTGCCAACCTGGATCAGCTCGTACATCGTTTCCACATCCAATCCCGGAAGCTGCCCGGCAGCAGCCGGTGCTGATGGGATTGTATGTCAAATCCCGGTTTTTGTCAAACTGCGGCGTCGGCGGCCGCCGCAGTCTGCCGCTGTTTATGCCGCCATGAGCAGCAGGGGAGCAGCCTCCGCCAGCATCTCCTGGATGCCGACGCAGTACCCGCGGGTCGGATCGTCCACCAGTACGTGGGTCACCGCGCCAACCAGCATGCCGTTCTGGATAACGGGGCTGCCGGACATGCCCTGCACGATGCCGCCGGTGGTTTCCAGCAGGCGGGGGTCCGTGATCCGAATCATCATGCTCCGTCCGCCGGCCTCGTCGCCGGAGTAGAGCCGCGTGATCTCGGCGGAATACTCCTCCACCGTGTCGCCGGAGATGTTTGACAGGATCGTCGCCTCCCCGGTGGAGACGTCACCCTCGCCCGCGATGGGGACGGCGTCCCGCACGGCGTCGGAGCGGTCCTCCAGATAACCGAAGATGCCGCAGGGGCCGTTGCCGGTCAGGGTACCGATCACATCTGCGGGATCGAAGCTGCCTACAAGCTGGCCGGGCGTACCGACTTCACCGGGTACCACGTCGGTGATGACGGCGCTGATGACCGATCCATCCCGAAGGGGCATGGTCGCGCCCGTGTCCACATCGCTGACCGGGTGGCCCAGCGCGCCGAATATGCCCGAATCCGGGTCGTAGAACGTAACGGTACCGATGCCGGACATGCCGTCCCGCAGGCACATGCCGTATTCAAACGAACCCTGCTCGTTGACTGCCGGCGCAAGGGTCACGGTCTTCTCGCTGCCGGAGCGGATGACGGTCAGCGTTGTTCCTTCGCCGCCGGAGGTTTCCAGCAGTCCGGAAAGCTCCTCCCAGGAGCCGACGGAGATCCCGTCGGCAGCGGTGATCACATCCCCGGGGCGCAGCCCCGCGTCCTTTGCCGGTGCGACGGGACCCTCCGCCGTCTGCACCTCGCCGGTAGCTACCACCAGGATCCCCTGCGTCTCCAGCGCGATGCCCACGGCGCGGCCCACGGGCACCACCTCGCCGGTGATCTCCGCAGCCAGCGCAGGCGCCGTGAGCACCGCGGCGGTCAGCGCAAAAGCGGCGGCGCGGCGCAGGAGTCCGAACCATTTGTTTGCCATATTTTGCCTCCTCTCCCAAAGTGCTTTCATGAAAGCCGGCGGCGGCCGTCCCGGACGCGAGGGCCTGCCAGAATATGGGGCCCGTGTGCGCTGATCAGAAAAACGCGGCGGAAACGGCGCCGCCTTTGATAATATGCGCGGTTCACGCTGTTTTAAGGCTGTCAGTTTTTTTCTCCGAGCGAACTGATCCCGAATGCGCCGGAGCGGCGGCGCTTTTGCGGCTTTTGCATGATTTCGGAAAAAACGGCATAAAATGCATCAAAAGATCGGAGGCGATAGAATATGGACGAATTCAGGCTGCAGAAAACCGGCTCAACAGGGCCGCAGACGGAGCTTTTGCAGCTGGGGCTCACAAGAGCGGGTCATGAACTAAGAAAGGATGGAGTCTTCGGCCCCCTCACCCGGAGCGCGGTGGTCTCCTTCCAGCGTCGCGCGGGACTGGAGCCGGACGGCGTCGCGGGACCGCTCACCTGGGCTGCGCTGCGCCCCTACCTCACGGGTTATGTGCGTCACACCGTCCGAAGAGGGGATACCATGTACGACCTGGCCCTTCGGTACGGCGTAAGGACCTCTGCGATCGAGATCGCCAATCCGGGCGTTGATCCCCGCGCGATGCAGATCGGCTCGGAGCTCACGATCCCCCTGCGGTTTACCGTTGTACCGGGGGATATCCGCTTCACCTCACTGGTGATGGCTCTGTGCGCCGAGGGACTCTGTGCCCGCTACCCGTTCCTGCGGCCTGCAGAGGCGGGGCACAGCGTGCTTGGGCGGCCGATCTTCTGCCTCGCGGCCGGGACGGGCGGCAGGCAGATCTTTTATAACGGGACGCATCACGCCAATGAGTGGATCACGGCGCCGCTCACCGCCCGTTTCCTGGAGGAGTACGCCGCCGCCTACGCCGAGGGAACAACTGTGGAGGGGCTGGACGTGCGGGAGGCATGGAAACGGGTCACGCTGTTTGTCGCGCCATTGGTGGATCCGGACGGAGCAGATCTCGTCACAGGGGAGATCGCCTCCGGCGGGGCGTATACCTCCGCGTCATCCATCGCGGCGGAGTATCCGGAGATCCCGTTTCCGAATGGCTGGAAGGCGAACATCTCCGGCACAGATCTGAATCTTCAGTATCCCGCAGGGTGGGAGGAGGCCAGGGAAATCAAATTCGCCCAGGGCTTCCGCTGCCCCGCCCCCAGGGATTTCGTGGGCACGGCGCCCCTCTCCGCTCCGGAGAGCCGCGGGATCTATACCCTGACCAGGGAGCACGACTTCGCCCTCACCATCTCCTATCACACCCAGGGGCGGGTCATCTACTGGAAGTACGGCGACCGGGAACCGGACGGCGCCCGGGCGCTGGCGGAGCGCTTTGCCCTGCTGAGCGGTTATTCTGTGGAGGATGTGCCGTACGCTTCGGGCTTTGCCGGGTATAAGGACTGGTTTATCGACGCCTACGACCGTCCGGGCTTCACCGTCGAGGCAGGACAGGGCACGCCGCCGCTTCCTCTCTCGTCTTTTCCCGCCATGTACGCCGAAAACCGGAGGATCATGGCGGCGGGCGTCGCCTGGGCAGCCGGGATCGAACAGGATATCAGCGACAGTTGAGATAATTTGAAAAATTTTCCATTTTATTCTTGCAAATGACATTCCGCTGTGGTATTTTTAGAGCAGACATAAAACAACCGCGCAATTTGGTGAGCTGTGATGAATACCGTTACGGAGGAAATGCCATGGATGATAAGATCAAAATAGTCATAGCGGACCCAAGCGAGGATTACAGGATGCTGATGGCGTCGCTGATGGAAAAGGCGGGGGATCTGGAGGTCGTCGGCTCCACCGGGGATGGCACGGAGGCGCTGGCGCTCACGGAGAAACAGCGGCCGGACGTGCTGGTGTCGGAGATGATCCTCTCCGGCGTGGACGGGATCGGCGTGCTTGAGGCGCTGAATGAACGGCCGGAGGGGGAGCGCCCGGCGGTCATAGTCGTATCCGGCCTGGTCAGCGACAGCGCCATCGCGGAGATATCCGGCCTTGGCGCGGCGTATTTTCTGCAGAAGCCCTGCGACGCGCCGATGCTGTTCGCCCGGATCAGAATGGTGGCAGGCCGCGGCTCGCCCATGACGACTTCCGCACGGCTGCGGAAGCAGGAGCCCAGCCTGGAGTCGCAGATCACGGAGATCATTCACGAGATCGGCGTGCCCGCCCACATTAAGGGATACCAGTATCTGCGGGACGCCATCGCCATCACGGTGAACGACAGTGACGCCATCAACGCCGTCACCAAGGTGCTGTACCCGGCGGTGGCGCACCATTTCGGCACCACGCCAAGCCGGGTGGAGCGGGCGATCCGCCACGCCATCGAGGTGGCCTGGGACCGGGGCGACCTGGAGACGATCCAGAAATACTTTGGCTACACGGTCTCAAACCTGAAGGGCAAGCCCACGAACTCGGAGTTCATCGCCATGATCGCGGATCGGATCCTGCTCCAGAGGAAGCAGATGGCGAGATAAACGATCGGAAAACAAAACGTAAGCGCCTCCAATTGTCTGCGGACAAGCGGGGGCGCTTTTGTGAAGAAAAGGTTGTCTTCCCTGCGGGCGCATGGTAAAATAACAGTGCCACACAAACTTGATATTGTGCGTAGTCCGATAGAGGGCGTGTTTTTACCTTTGGTAAAAATGCACTCTCCACCTTTGCGTCCCCTGTTGGACTACAAAGAGTTTGTGTGGCAGCAAACGGGGCTGTGCGTTTTTCGGTGGCACGGCTTCGGCTGCGCCACTTTTTTATTCCAAAGGGGGTTCAAAAATGAAAGCAAAAATAGTTAGAAGATCGTTGACGATGCTGCTGATCCTCGTGCTGCTCTGCGGCACCGTCCCGACTGTGCTGGCCGCAGGGGCTTCCCTCAGCAACTTCCAAAAAGTCAACAAGTACACAAAGGGCCAGTTCACCGATGTGAAAACCGGCGACTGGTATTATGAATCCGTCAAGGCGGGGTATGAATACGGCCTTGTAAAGGGCACCAGCGAGTCTACTTATTCCCCCGACAACAATATCACCATCGCCCAGTCGATCACCCTGGCGGCGCGGCTCCACTCCATTTTCAACACCGGCAGCGAGTCCTTCGTACAGGGCTCTCCCTGGTATCAGGTCTACGTGGATTACGCGGTGAAAAACAGGATCATCGGGGCAAATGAGTATTCCAATTACGACGCGAAGGCCACGCGGGCGCAGTTTGCCTGTATTCTGGCGATGGCTCTCCCCGATTCCGCGCTGCAGAAGATCAACAATATTACCTATGACGACATTCCCGATGTTACGGGGAAAGAATACTATGCTCCCTACGTTTGCAAGCTTTACAACGCGGGCATCCTCACCGGCAGCGATGGCTACGGGACATTCTATCCCCAAAACAACATCAAGCGCAGTGAGGTCGCGGCCATCGTCACCAGAATGGCGGACCCGAGCCTGAGAAAAAGCGTGACGCTGATCCCAAAGCCGGTTGCGGTTACCGGGATCGTTCTCGATAAAGCTAACGCTAAAATTGAAATTGGTGGAAAGATCAGCTTAGTCGCTACAGTAAGTCCCGAGAATGCGACTGACAAAACCGTGACTTGGGAAAGTACTACTCCGAGTATTGCCGTTGTGTCCAACGGCACGGTAACAGGGATTTCTGAGGGGAAGACGACCATTAGAGCTAGAGTTGGCGAATTCACGGCAACCTGTGTCATAGAGGTTACCAAAGTATTACCGACGGCGATCTCTTTGAATAAAACGGATATGAAGCTGAGCGTCGGAAAATCAGAGAAACTGACCGCTACCGTCACACCTGCCAATGCAGCGGATAAGTCGGTGATCTGGAGCAGCAGCAATCCTTCCGTTGCGACTGTTTCCAATGGGACAGTGACTGCGGTCAGCGCGGGTACAGCGACTATTACTGCTAAAACCAGCAATGGATTAGCGGCCAGTTGTACGGTGACAGTCAGCAGAGTGATTCCCGGAAGTGAACACTACCACGGTCATGTATATACAGGTGGTGAATACAGCACAAAATACCATTACGAACCGTATTGTGCGGGGGTAAATAGCCACGAGATAACGTGGGATGATGTTGACAGACTCAAACTTACACCCTGCAGCAAGTGTGTATTGCATTGACGTCAGCTCAGGTGATTATTCTCAGATTCTGTCAAGCGATAAAAAATGCA
>JAEEGL011064645.1_pt1 | contig 12104 bp, 10 predicted proteins | sample 9134231 | NCBI WGS metagenome assembly JAEEGL01 (sample SAMN16246548, study PRJNA631951) | gut metagenome | biome: gut microbiome; feature: rumen; material: fiber-attached | host: Bos | place: Iran: Karaj | collected 2018-10
CTTGCAGATCTTAAGTGCAAGAGCTGCGACGTAGAGGCTTGGTCACCAAGACAGAAGAAGTACTTCGAGGTTGGTAGCTGCTCTAACCTTGGCGATGCTCAGGCAAGAAGACTTAAGATCAGAATCAAAGGTAAGGACGGCAACTACCTTGCTCACACACTTAACAACACAGTTGTTGCTCCTCCGAGAATGCTCATCGCCTTCCTTGAGAACAATCTCCAGGCAGACGGCAGCGTAAGAATCCCTGAGGTTCTTCGTCCTTACATGGGTGGCAAGGAAGTTCTTGTTCCCACCAAATAAATTTTTAGCAAAAAAGGTATTAGAAAAGAGGTGTAATCCATTTGCATAAGTTCCTGCGTGCTGTGGGTTTTTCCCAGATCAAAGACAGAAAAGAATTAATAAAACTGATAACCGCATCCATTCAGAATGCTGAGAAAAGATCCTACATAACCACCGGGGACAATGTTATGCTGGCGGAGTTTGCCAAGGATTACGCGGATCGTATAGGTGTGGCTGTCTGCGGCGAGTTCGACGATGAGGACAAATTCTTTTACGAATACTATTATCCTTATCTTATTCCCACCGGTGTCAGCACCGAGGAAGATATAAATGTTGAGCGCCACGCAGCCCAGTATTCCTATGCGGGCGTGGTGAACGAGCCCAGGATCGGTGTAACTCTTATCTACTACCTTCAGAATATGGTTCCTTATGTGAAGCTTGAGAACGAGAACAAATTCCCAATCAAGGGAACGAGTCTTAGTCTCTCATCCCTGTCAATCAAGGGACAGATACTGATGCCCATAGCCAAGACCGATGAGGAGAAGGCTGTGGCCAGGAAAAAGAGTAATTACAGAAATAATCTTATTAACAATGCAAGACGAGGTGATGAGACAGCAATCGAATCACTGACTCTTGATGATATGGACCTCTACACATCTATCTCCAAGAAGATAAGGAGACAAGATGTGTACAGCCTTGTGGATACATACTTTATGCCTTACGGCGTTGAGTGCGATCACTATTCGGTTCTCGGCGAGATTACCGAATGCACCGTGGTTACCAATTATGTTACCAAGGAAAAAGTTCACATCATGCGCATCAATTGCAATGACCTTGAGTTCGACGTATGCATTAATGAAGTCGACCTTCTGGGTGAGCCTGCAGTTGGCAGAAGATTCAAAGGAAATATATGGATGCAGGGTGTCATCAATTTTGATGATACTATTAAATAATTAAACGAAAGGAGATTATTAGAATGTCAACACCACACAACAGTGCAGAAAAAGGTGATATTGCTAAGACCGTCCTTATGCCGGGTGATCCGCTCCGTGCGAAATTTATTGCAGAGAACTTCCTCACAGACATCAAGTGCTTTAACGAAGTAAGAGGAATGCTTGGCTTTACAGGAAAATATGAGGGAAAAGAAGTGTCTGTAATGGGACACGGAATGGGAATTCCCTCAATCGGAATTTATACTTATGAGCTTTACAATTTCTATGATGTTGATAATATCATCAGAGTAGGCAGCGCAGGAGGACTTCAGGACAAGGTTAATGTAATGGATATTATCTTTGCTCAGGGTGCTCACACAGATTCCAACTATGGATTCCAGTTTGGACTTCCCGGAACTTTTGCTCCTACAGCAAGCTTTGATATCCTTGAGAAGGCTGTGGCCATTGCTAAGGAAAAAGGCGTAAGATACCATGTTGGAGACGTTCTTTCTTCAGATGCTTTCTATAAGAAGTGCAATGAGAGCGAGCTGTACAGAAACTTTGGTGCGCTTGCGGTTGAGATGGAGACACCGGCGCTGTATATGAATGCGGCGGAGGCAGGAAAGAAGGCGTTGACGATACTTACATGCTCAGACCATCTGTTTAAGAATGAAGAACTTTCCGCAGAGGAACGCCAGACCTCCTTTACAGATATGATGGAGATCGCACTTAAGACCGCAATCCAGCTGTGATGCCTGGCGGCGGACAATGTAATAAAGTACAATAGAGATTATGTCTCTCGGTAATGGAACGCCGGGGATTATAAAGTCCACAAATACATCTCACGGTTCTAAACGTTTCAATGAGCCCTGAACATAAATAGTCGTGCATAAGGCACTCCTATTTATAGGTCTCATTTCCACAGAACCGAAATCGATGTATTTATGAACTTCATAGTCCCCGGCGTTCATCCGTATTGAAATATCTCGAAGGTACTTTATTACAACTGTCCGCCTGCGCGGTAAATTCACAGCAGTTTGAATTGCTGGTTCAAATAAGTGCGATTCTCTTTTGAGGCTATTTTGACTAAGCACCCCACTTCTATCCGAAATAGAAGTGGGGTGTTTTGGGCCATGCGGCCTTTGAAGGAGGGGATTTTTTGAGGAGATTGTTGGAGCGAGATTGGGAGAAGGAGGTTTTGGGAAGAGGAGGTGGAGTAGTGGTTGCAGGGAGACAGGATAATCGAGGGAAGAGGAGGGGAGTAGTGGTTGCAAGGAGACAGGATAATCGAGGGAGGAGGAAGGGGAGTGTGCAGGAAAGGAGGACGAAAAATCATCGATTTCGGGCCTATGGAGATGAGACCTAAAAAAGGAGTGCCTTATGCACGACTTTTTTGCTCAGGGCTCAGCGAAGTGTCCAGGGCCGTGAGATGAATTTTCGTCCTCCTTTTCTGTACATGCCCATGAATCCTCCCCGATTATCCGTCCGGGAAACCACTCTGTCCGGGAAACCACTGCGTCCGGGAAACCAATACCCTACCGCCGTCAAAACCTTTTGTTGACTAATGGAGCGTATTTGTTTAGTATAGTGGGGAAGTGATTGAAAGTGGGGTAAATATGGGTAATTTATCGATAATTCTGCTCTCCGTAGCAGTCTTTATGGCAATGGTCCTTTATCTTACGATAAATCAGGACAATCGTGAGAAGTGGGTCGGCATTGCTTTTTCTATTGCTTCCCTGGGTGGCCTTTTGGTCTACGGCTACGCATATTCCAAAAGCCCGGACATGGGCGCAGTCGAAGTTCTCCGTACAGTAATCGATACGGGCCGTATGTTTGCCGGCATGAATAACGTTGCGGTGTTCACCGAAGCGGTTGGTGAAGGTTCGCCGTGGCATATCATGTTCTGGGGAGCGCACTTTTTGGCATATTATTCTATGGCCAGCGTTTTCATCCTGGTTCTTGGTAAGAGTGCCATCAAGAAGTTCAGATCCTGGCTCCTTAGGATCAACGATGTTGAACTTATCTACGGAATCAACGAAAGCTCGCTGGAATACGGCAGAACAGTATCCGAGGGCAAAAGAGTATCAGTAGTGTTTGTTGATACCGACGCCATGAAGTGGGAAGCTGACGTAAGACAGATCGGAGGCCTTATCTACACGGATCCTTCCGCTTTAAATCCCGACATACATCTCATTAAGAGGCTGGGAATTAAGAAGGGAAAGAGCAAGCTCCATATGACAGCGCTGTCCGACAACGCAGATCAGAACTTTGATTATGCCAAGAAGCTTCTTCGCAGCCTTGAAAAAGGCAAAATTAATCCGGAGCAGACAGGTATAACTATCATAGGAAGAGAAGAGCTGGAAGGGATGAGGCTTTTAGCCGGTCCCGGCAAATACGGCTACGGACAGGTTAAGGTCTTTGACAAGACAGAGCTTATCGCAAGACTTTTGATGCAGAAGTTCCCCCTGTGTGATGTGGTGGAATTTGATGAACAGGGTAATGCCAGAAACGGCGTTGAGATCCTTCTTGTGGGATTTGGAAGGCTCGGACAGGAAGTTCTGAAAAAGCTGGTTGCCAACGGACAGTTTGAAGGAAGCTCTTTTAAAGTAAGAGTATATGATCCTAAATTCGAGAAGATAGACGGATACTTCAGATACAGATACAATGCAATGCTTGAGAACTACGACATCAAGTTCTTTGCAGAGGATGGAAGAAGCAGACACCTTACGAATTACGTCTTAGACAACGCCGAGACCATTAACTACGTGATAACCGCAGTGGGGGATGATGAGCTCGGAAGAGAGATTGCGACGGATATTCTTGATCTTTTCCATGAGAAAAAGAGGGTGGTTCCTGTATATCAGTGCACATCCGACAGCGTATGGCAGTACAGATACGGCGAGGAGAGAAAGATCTGGAGTCTTAATGATGCCAATATTCTCTACGGCGGTAAGATGGATGACCGCGCCAAGGAAATCAACCACTTCTATCACGGCGAGGAGGGAGACCTTGAGAGACAGTGGGCAGAATGTGACTACTTCAGCCGCATGAGCTGCAGAGCCAGCGCAGATTTCCTTACGGCTCTGTTCAAGAGACTTAGAATTACCGGAGATGACAAGATTTCAGAGGAGTTTCTTGAGAATCTGGCAAGGACCGAGCATCATCGTTGGAACGCTTTCCATTTTTCTATGGGATTTGCCACGATGGATGAAGAAACATTGAAGAAGAGAGCAGAGCTGTTCAAGACAGATACGTCTCTTAGAATATCCAAGGATCTGTCAGCCAGACGCCATGCATGCCTGATTCCATGGGATGACCTGGATGCTTTGTCCGAATACGAGAACAAGGTCACAGGCAAAAACATTGATTATAAGCAGATGGATAGAGATAACATTACTGTTATGCTGAAGCTGCTTGCAAATGCATAAGAGGAGAATGAATTAAGTTATGATCAACAACAGTATTATCAAAAGGAAGTTTACAATCAGATTAGTGATTCTGATCATCGGAATTATCTGCGCAGCACTTGTAGTTCCGGTTCAGAAGAAGGTCGACAGTATTAACAAAGCCGGTAAAGATGCAGCAATTTCTTTTGCCGAGGCATATGCAAGCGACATGGTAAGCCCCGAGTACATCAAGGATAATTCCTATGTTGCCTATGTGGATATACAGAACAAGCCCGCTGCATTTGCATATTATGATGACTCAGAGCAGTTTGCTTATGTGTATGATGACAACGGAATGTATATCATCAAAGCTTCCAAGAGTAAGCTTGACTCTCTTAGCAGTGAGGTGGCAAGTAATGGAACAGCAAGAGTTCTGGGTGCGGTAAAAGAGCTGGATGAAGAAGTCATGGATATGGCTTTCGAGACCTACTCTGAGTTTGATATTGAAGATCCTATGAACAGAGAAGAGTTTGATGATTATTTCAAGGGCGCTGCTATCTACGAGGGCTACAATTCAAATGCATCCTCTAATTATGTTTTGTTTGAATTTCTGATTGTTGTTGTGGGAATTCTTTGCCTGCTCGGTGGAATTCCAAGTGTTTTTAGCTATGTTGTTAACAGCAAAAAGCTCACAGACAGCGATAAAGAGATGCTTGCAGCAGAGCTTGAGGATCCAAGAACTGTTTTTATGAAGAAATGCGGTGTATTCTTTACACCCAGACACCTCGTATATGCGGACAACCGCTTAGAGGTTCTTCCTTATGAAGAGATTATCTGGTGCTACAAGTACACCTTCAGATATTGCTTCATTCCTGTATTTAACTGCGTCAACGTGCACACAAGTAAGAAAAAGAAGAAGAGAATCGCATTCATGTCACTCTTTGCTTCTTACCCTGACACGATTGTTAAGGAGCTGTTCACTCAGATTAATTATCACAATCCTTCAACTATATTCGGATATACCAAGGAAGCACAGACCTATTACCACTGTGATTATTGGAAAAATACACAGCAGAGCGCTTGATAATTTTAATATTCAAAAAAGAAGCTCCGACTTTCCCCTTATGGGAAGGGCCGGAGCTAATTATTTGCCAAAAAATATGTAAAGGAATATGTAAAGAAATATTAGATTTCAGCCTTAGCGGTCTCTATTGCGGCAATGACTTTATCACAGAACTCATCAAATTCAGGGTCTTCCTGATATCTGTCAGGATGAGACTGTATATACTCAAGTGATAAGCGAACACCTTCATGGAATGGAATATTGGTGGTCATCTGAGGAACAAGGCGTTTGAGCTTGCTGTTGTCAAAGAGGACGGATACAGATTTATCTCCGATAAGGCTACCGCGGAAGTCATAGTCGTATTTTGTCCCCACATCTGCAAGAAATTCAGAGGAGACATAATAGGGCTTAAGTTCAACTCCGAGAGCATCAGCGATTGTCTGATAGATCTGATTCCAGGACAGAGCTTCGTCGCCTGTTATCTGGAAAGCTTCGCCGATGGCATGTCTGTTGCCCATAAGTCCTGTGAAGCCGATGGCGAAGTCGCTGTTGAAGGTAAGGTGCCACAGTGAGGTGCCATCGCCCTGAATTATTACGGGCTTACCCTGCTGCATACGTTTAATTACCTGATAGAAACCTTTGTTACCATGTACTCCGAGAGGAATTGTTCTCTCATCATAGGTGTGGCTGGGACGAACGATAGTCACTGGAAATCCGTTCTCACGGTATTTCTTAAGAAGGAATTCCTCGCAGGCGATCTTGTTTCTTGAGTATTCCCAGTACGGATTGGCAAGGGTTGTGCCCTCGGTGATCACGTGGTGAGCAGCGGGCTTGTTATAGGCGGAAGCGGAACTGATGAAGATGTACTGCTTTGTCTTATCCTTAAAAAGTCTGTAGTCTCTTTCAACTGCAGAGACATCGAAGGCAATAAACTCGCTGACAACATCAAAGGTCATGCCCTCCAGCTTTTTTGCCACAGCTGCTTCATCGTATATGTCAGCTGTTATAAGATTAACTCCTTCCGGAATGTCATCCTTGCGGTTTCCTCTGTTCAGGAGGTAGACCTCCCAGAGCGGGTCCGAGGCAAGAAGCCTTACGATTCCCATGGAGATTGTTCCTGTGCCGCCGATAAATAGTGCCTTCATGTGTGTCTCCTCCTTTTTTCTGTAAAAAACAGTTGGCTATTGATCAATTGTTCCCGAAGTACTTAAAGCAGAGCATCGTTATGTCGTCGAACTGGGGAGCATCACCAACAAATCCATCGATATCCTTTTTGACCGCCTCGATAAGTGTCTGAGAATCTGCGTCCGGGTTTTTGTTAAGAGCAGCAAGAAGTCTGTCGGTTCCATATAGTGTATTGTCTTTGTCGGTGGCTTCCGGTACGCCGTCAGTGTAGACGAACAGCGTATCTCCGGGCTGCAGCGTAACTTCGTGTTGTTCAAATTTTATACCGGGCATGGCGGCAACTGCAAGAGAATGTTTGTAGATTCTAAGGTCAAAAGAGCCATTGGCGCTTCTTATGACGGGATGCTCGTGACCTGCGTTGGAAACAATGGCTTTTCCTGTGGATATCTCCAGGATGCAGAGCCAGACGGTTGCGAACATTTCGGCGTCGTTACCCTCACAGAGCTGGTTGTTGACGTCCCTAAGTATTTCTGAGGTGGAAAGAGAGCCGCCCATCAGAGTTCTGTTTTTGATAAGTGTTTTGGTGATCACCATGAAAAGAGCTGCAGGTACGCCTTTGCCGGAAACATCAGCCATAACCATGGCCATGTGATCGTCATCAATAAGGAAGAAATCGTAGAAGTCGCCGCCAACTTCCTTGGCGGGATTCATAGTAGCGTAGATCTCAAACTCTTTCCTGTCGGGGAAAGGAGGGAAGATACGGGGGAGCATGTCCGCCTGAATCTGGGTAGCTACGTTAAGCTCTGCGCCGATTCGCTCTTTTTCAGCTGTTACGGTCCTTAGATTGTCGATGTAGGTGACGATGTCTTTTTCCATATTGTGGATGGAGAGGGCGAGATCTTCAATCTCATCTCCGGTCTTGATAGTGGTAAGAGCATCATCAACCTGTGCGCCGTTACTGGTGAAATTACCGGCGCTGGTACGGATCTGCATTACCGGATCGATGAAGTTCTTTCTCATCACTTTCCAGTTCATAACGCAGAAGATTGTAAGAAGAATCAGGGAGATGAGTATCATATTAAAGATGAACTTGTATAGGATCAGTCGAATCTCATTCATATAGGTATCAACGAAGAGAAGTGCCACAACTGTACCGGTGCTGTCCTTGACAGGAAGGCAGCTGGAGGTGAGAAATCCGTATTTCTTGGAATGTCTCACAAGATAGCTTGTGGGCCGCTGGCCGGTGGTATAGGCATTCCAGATCTCATCAAAGGAAGCAGCGATAGGGTCAGTGTCTCCAATAAAAGTGTCGGAATCATAGACGTAGCGCATGGTCTTATCTTCATAGGGAACTGCGATATAGATGAAGGCGGCGCCTGAGTAATCCTCAACTCTGTGAAGATAGGCTTCCATCTCCTCATAGTACTCATCAGCTTCCCAGGTGCGCGTATATTCTGCGATTTTGTCGTGATCGAGGGTATCAAGAAGAATGCTGGCTACAACATAGCCTCTGTCGTTATAGATTTTTTCAACGGATTTGTCAAAGATAAGTGAACCTGCGACGCAGATCAGAATGCTGAAAAGCAGTGTAAATACGATGATTCCAAGTAATGCCTTTTTGGTAACTCCCCATTTTCTCTTCATAATTTATACCTTCTACAGATAATGTTTTACCTTTATATCATAACATATTTTAGTTGTGGAAAAGAGTAAGAAATAGGTATTTACTGCCCTTAAGAACAATGATAAGATGGTTGATGCCGGCGGTGGGGGAACGCTGAAATTAGGAAAGAATAAGGAGAAGGTTACAAATGAAAAGAAAAAAGGTTGTTAAGGGGCTACGCATCGCATTAGGAGTAATCGCTGCGCTGGTAGTAGTACTGGGCTTAGTGGCTACAGGAGTGCTCGGTAGTATGGTATCTAAGGGAGTTCTGTATCAGAACGATGGAAAGGACACCCATGACAACAGTGTGAAGCAGCTTGAGACTTGGGAATATGACCTGGAAGGGTTCCTCGCAGCACATGAAGGTAAGGATGTCACTGCAGAGGCAGAGGATGGAAACCGGGTGCCCGGCACATATTTTGGAGAAGGAAATGAGACCTGCGTCGTTCTTGTACACGGAGCAGGTGGAGACAGATATGTAATGTATCCTCTTGCGGAGCAGTATCTCGAGAGAGGCTATGATGTTATCTCAATTGATCAGAGAGGAAGCGGAGTTAACCCTGATCCCAAGGTAACTTTCGGAATTCATGAATCCCTCGATGTTAAGGCAATGGTGGAATTAGCAAGAACAGAGCTGTCATATGAGACGGTTTTTGTTCACGGTCAGTCCATGGGAGGACAGACAGTAGCTCTGTATGCTTCTAATGTAACACCCGGCGAAACAGGCGCAGCAGACGCAGTTGTTCTTGACAGCCCAGTTCCCGGAATGGAGCTGATGCTTCTTGAGATGTTCGGCGATGGAAACACCAAGGATCCTTTTGCCAGATACCTGGCAGCTTCAGGCAAGATCTACATGAAGCTCTTTGATCACATCGATTATGATGACGCTGATACAATCGAGATTGTTAAGAAGGATCAGATTCCTACAATGCTCATCGTTTCAGATAGAGATGAGGTATGCTTACCTGATCAGGAAGAAGCACTTTATGCAAATATTGGATCCGAGAACAAGACAATCATGCACGTTGACAGTGTTCATATCGAGGGCGTTATTGTTGATCCCGAAGGCTATATGAAGGGTACAATGGAGTTTCTTGGATCAATTAAATGATAATTATCGGATTAAGAAATAGTTGAAAAGAAGGCAGGTGCTATGTTGTACCTGCCTTAAGTTTTAGTCATCGCTGTAGTTTTTAAGTGCGTTGGTCATCTCGTTTGCCTCGCCCTTGGACAGGGCATAGGAGATAAGGGCTGTGATAATGTAAACTCCTGCAACGCTGAGGGCTACACCACGGACACCGTTTACAGTTAAGCCGAACCAGTTAAAGAGAACTCCCAGGGTCATGATAATAATGCATAGTACAAGGTAGTGCGCGCAGCTAAGCAGGATCCTGATGGGAACTGAGATTGGCTTTTTGGGGTTATAGGAATAATAGCAGGTGGTCACCAGTGCAGTCACAAAGCTTGCTGCCAGTATCTGGGGAATGATCATAGTTGTGATGGAATCATAGCGAATAATATTGAGTCCCGCAACAATCATAATTCCTGTATTTATAATCAAAAACCAGTTAATAAGATCATGAATAAAATCTTTCATAGTCTGAATCGTCCTTTCGTATTACTTTCCAATACCAAGTTTTTTCTTAAGTTCAGGAACATAGCCCCTGGAAATAATGATGTCTTCACCGTTTTTGAGGCTGGCTATAAATCTGCCGTTAAACTCGGGACTTAAGTGATCGATGGACTTAATGTTTACGATGGCATTTTTGGATATCCGAAGAAATGATGAATTGGCAAGGCGCTCCTCAATCTCAAAGAGCTTTTTCCTGGTATCAAAGCAGTCATTTCTGGTATAAGCAAAAACGTGATTGTCCGTTGCATCGAAGTACAGAATCTCCTTGGTGGGCACCATGCGGATACTCTCATCTGCGTAGAGAGCCATGGTATCAGTGCCTGCGCCGTCCTTAAGACGACGAATGGTCCTAAGGACCTCGTCGTCCAGCTCCGCCATCTTTATTATGATTTCATCTTCTTCACCGGGTAAGGGTGTCTCAATTGTAATCTTCATTATCTGTCTTTCTTTTTGCTGATTGATAAATACATGGTTGAAAGGGCGATAAATGTAAGCCCCACAAGAACTAGTATACCTACTTTTCCATACTGGGACAATTGGCTGTTTCCAAGAAAAAGATCCATTCCCATAGCCTTGTCAACTTCCTGCCTGATGATCTTAGGAGTTCCGGAAAACAGGGTGGTCTCAAGGGGTGCAAGCATTATTTTTCTAAAAAGAGAAGTGCCGTAAATAAAAGGAAAACACTTAACTACAAACTGCATGGTGGAACTCATGGAGCCCATGGGGAAATAGATTCCTCCAAAGAATCCGGCCAGTGTACCAAGGATAATGCCGATGCCGCTCCAGGCGCTCTGGCTCTTTATAATGGTAGCAAGAAGGAACATGATGGCGGAATAAACGAAGTTGTTCAGCATGATAAGAAGCATGAGCTTAACATGGATATCAAAAGGAAGTACCGCCATACCCTTGCAAACACCGATAACTTCTGTAACTGCGAAGGTTATGATGCTCATAAGAACGCCTGCAAGCCATGCGCCCGATACATAACCAAGGACGAAAACAGGTTTTTTAACAGGCATTGTGAGCAGAGAATTCAGGCGGTTGCCGGTTCTGTCTTTTATCATGTTGGAGTAAAAAGCATGAGTTACAGTGGATGCATTTATAGTAAGGATTCCGGCGCAGACCCAGAGAAAGCTCATTTGCTGAATTAGTACAGCGTCACTGTCACCGCCTCTTCCTGGAACCATCTTAATAGCATCAAGAATGCTACTGTTGTTGATATCACCCATGAAAAACACCATCAGCATTATTATGATGAGCATTGATAAGAGTGAAAAAAACACTGCTGAATAATCTCTGAAATACAAACCTAAATTTCTTTTATTGATTGCAAGAAAACTTCTCATTACACTGCCCTCCCAAGACCATTTGTCACATTCAAAAATACGTCATCCATTTTGCCCTGAATAATCTCAAAGCCTTCCACGATTCCCCTAAGCGCCCTTGCGGTTTCAGCTGCTGCAAAGGGATTGTCTGATTCAACGCAGCCGCCGTAGGATGTGGCGATCAGGTTGTCTTTTCCAACTACTTCAAGAACCCTGTTCCTTGAGCTTTCGTCAAAGTAGAGCTTGAGACTGTCTTTTGCAAAACGCTCTTTTAATTCAAAGGGGGTTCCCTCAGCCAGCTTTTTGCCCTGGCTTATAATGATTATTTTGTCAGCGGACTGGGCTTCCTCCATGTAGTGAGTTGTCAGGAACACCGTCATATCTGTGTTGGACCTTAGCTGTTCAACAGCCTCCCAGACATCAACTCTTGTAGCAGGATCAAGGCCTGTGGTGGGCTCGTCCAGGAATAGGATCTTTGGTGAATGCATCAGCGCAAAGGCTATCTCGCAGCGTCTTTTCTGGCCTCCCGACAATACTCTGTAGCGCTTGTTCATTATGTCCTGGAGCTTCAGGATGTCGGATAGATCGGAGAGTCTTGATTTTATGGTTTTGTCGTCAAGCCCCAGCATCTTGGACCTTGTGACGATGTTCTCTTTTACTGTAAAAAGATCGTCCAGCACATTTGACTGGTATACAAC
>JAEEGL011125589.1_pt1 | contig 12104 bp, 10 predicted proteins | sample 9134231 | NCBI WGS metagenome assembly JAEEGL01 (sample SAMN16246548, study PRJNA631951) | gut metagenome | biome: gut microbiome; feature: rumen; material: fiber-attached | host: Bos | place: Iran: Karaj | collected 2018-10
GCTGGCTTCGGAGCCGTGTATTATAACCATAAAGAGTATTTCACTGGCGACCAGTATGACGCTGACTCTGCCGTAGATGGGCTGGAGAAGAATAATGCCTCCGGTTACTACCTGCTGCCCACGCGCATTGGTGTCAGTATAACCTATATAATAAAATGAGCAACTGCATGAAACACCTGTTCCTGGCCTTGTTGCCTGTGATGCTTCTGTCGATGGTGGCGGAGGCTCAGGAGGTGGTGCCTGTCACTGTGCAGGGTCAGGTGACTGTGCATAATAAGGACAACGGAAAGGATATCCGTGAGCGTGTGGAATATACGCTGCTGACAAAGCCGCAGGCACAGGAAGCCAAGGCTGCCTTCGACCGTTTGACGGGTGAGGGCGACAAGTCGCAGAACATCACGGAAGACGAGATAGAGGCCATCGACCGCCTGAAGCGCAAATATGGTTTCGTGAAGAAGAACACCACGCGAGCCAGTGGACGCTTCACCATCAATGCCGCGACAACTCTCTGTCTGCTCTTTATCACTGGTCAGGAGGCGAAGGTGTCGGATATCATCGAGATCGAACCGGGAAAGACGGAATATGATGTGGTGATCAACGTGCAGCGTCTGCGCGAGGTGGTGAAGCAGGGTAAAGCCGTAGAACGAGAGTCGATCGGCGGTGGCGGTGGCGATACCGGCGACGGTAACAGTTACTTCCATATCAGCCTGAATATCCCGAAGGGCATCGGTAAGGAGTCGTCACGACTGATCATTCAGACATATGCTGTGTGCTGTCAGACCGATGACACCGTGGCCTATTGTGAGCCGCTGGTGTATGAGGGTAAGGAGTATCATGAACTGCAGAACAAACGCATGGACTATGATTACTTCAGAAATGATCTGCTGGCTGACGCTTATCGCGACGGTATGGAACTGAGCAGCGACGAGTGGATTCGCATCGATACGACGCTGGTCTATGAGAAAGAGGATAAGAACCTGGACTACCGGGGACCGTTTACCTATGTGCTGGAAGACTACCACCGTGTGTATAAGAAAGGCGGGTGGGGCGGTACCTGTCTCTTTGAGCGTCCGTTTAAGTTCGTGGATTTCACACCGGCATTGGCTGAGTTACCACTCTCGGAGGAGTTCCGTGAGGATGCCCAGTCGCAGTTCGGACAGGAGAACCGCGACCTGCAGCTGCGCTTCGTGGTGGGTAAGGATGTGCTCGAAGAGGACTCGATGAACCAGGTGAACATCGACAGGCTGATCGAGGAGTTGCGCTCCTACGGCAATAAGCTGGTGGCACCGAAGATTCAGGGTTTCGCTTCGCCGGAAGGTAGCATGAAGGTGAACCAGGATCTGGCCTTGCGTCGTGCCCAGTATGCGGCCCGTATCATTCAGCGCTACCTGCCCAGTGGAGTGACGGTATCGAGCTCATCGAGCGTCTATACCTGGAACGATGTGGTGGATGCACTTGCCAAGAAGGGTAAGACGGAGATCGTTGACCAGGTGAGAGCCATCATCGACAGGACGGAGGATCCTTACCGCGAGCTGCGCCAGCTGGAGTACTATGAGTCTGACATCGAACCCGTGCTGGAGAGCATGCGTGCCATGCGAGCCTCCTACCAGTATCTGCGGGCGAAGGTGCTCTCGCCTGAGGAGGCTGTGGAGGAGTACTTTACCCATAAGCGCGACTACCAGACTGGTAAGAAGAAGTTCTCGAACGGTGACTTCTGGAATATCTACAACAGTCTGGAGGATGAGGCTGAGGCTGACTCGCTGACACTCTTGGCGTATAACTACATCACCAAGGATCCGGAATATGCGACGGAGAACATCATCGCACCCTATGTGGCTAACCGCTATGCCATCTACAACCTGAAGAAAGGCACGCCTAACGCCCGGATCCTGGAGCCGTTTATCGACCTGTCGTACCGTAATGTCAATGCGAAGAAAGGTATCGATGACTTCCTGACTATCACCATCAACCGTAAGGAGATCCTGCTGAACCAGGCGGTGACTTATTTCCAGGAGCAGAAGATGGACTCGGCGATGTATTTCATCAACTGGCTGCGACGTGCTCAGGTGAGCGATGCCACCCTGGATAACCTGGAGAAATATATGGACCTGAAGAGACTGCACTTCATCCATAACAAGAGCCTGCAACAGCGACAGACCTATGAGGCCGCGAAGAACTTCGTGCTCTCCGTGAGCGACGAGAACAAGGCTATCCTCTATTCGGAGATCCCAGACTGGGGTATGACCGACGAGGCGATGAAATATGTGGATAAGCTGCCCGACAACTCGGCTAAGAAGTGGTATCTGAAAGCGCTGCTGTGGGTGGATAAGGCCGGCAAGGAGCGGCGCGACTTTGATGAGTCGGAGACGGTGACAGCTAACAGCGACTTTAAGGTTCTTACCCCGGCGGAGGAGGATCAGCTGATGATGAGTAATCCGGGAGAATACAACCTGTATATGGAGAAATTGTCGGCATGGCAGCACCAGCGTGACTCGATTGCGGCAGCACGTCCCAAACAGGCCGACGATGACATCGACATTGAAGGCATACCGTATTATCTGGCGTATTTCAATCATGCCTTCGAACTGGAGCCGCTCTATAAGCGTATCTATTTCACGGAGGGACACGTCACGGAGGATATGAGAAGGCAATATAAGTACAAGAATAAGAATATACCAGCTTACCGCAAGTTGTTCCGTCTGCTCTACGAACAGGATCAGAAACGTAAAGAGGAAGAGTATGAGGACAACGGAGAGAATGAAGAGCTGAATAATGAAGAGACAGAACAACATGAAGAGAATACTGCTGATACTGCTCATCTGTAATGTGACCCTTGCCAGTGGTCATGCTTTTACGCTGTCGATGGATGAATTGACCGCGCCTAGCGATACGACCCGATATGGAGAGGATAGCGACGAGGCTACCAACGATACCATCAACCGTCAGGCAAAGAACAGGGCTGAGGGCTTGGATGCGATCCAACTGGTTATGGAGAGACGCTATAAGGCCTACAACGAGGAGTTTACGAAGAAGTGGCACGACCACCTCTTCATACAGGCAGGTCTCGGCTTTGAAAAGATGGCTTCTGCCGGTGCCGGCTATCAGTTCAACACCTTGAGCGCATTTAACTTAGGTGTTGGTAAGCAGTTTAACAAGTTCAACACGCTACGCCTGATGTTTCACGGGGCCTGGGGCTACCAGCAGTCGAAAGACCGACTCTTCACGAAATTCGGTCTGCGCCTGGATCATACTTTCAGTCTGTCGTCGTTCTTCAGCGGCTACAAGCCATCGCGACTGCTAGATATCTCAACCCTGTTGGGTGTGGGTGTGCAGTTCAGTAACCTGAGTTATAAGAACAAGCTCTGGGAGGAAGAGTTGCAGAGGCAGATGGACGAGTGGGAGGCACTGGGCGACATGGAGGAGGTGCAGCTGATTCGTGACAACTGGCCGAAGGATAAAAGTGCTACGGCTTTTGAGGCGCATATCGGTGCACAGCTGAAGTTCTTTACGGGTCCGCAGGGCTATATCTCCGTGGAACCATACGTCGGTATGGGTGGGGCTAGCACGGATCTCACCGAACATAAGAACTGGCGTAAGACGGATATCTTCTATGGACTTAATTTAAACTATATCTACTATATCCATAACAACCTCTCGCCCAGAGAGCGTATGAACTATATCAAGAACCGATATGTCAGGGATCTGCTCTCTGCCGACTCGGTACTGCTCAGTTGGCAGCAGCCGTGGTTCTTTGAGTTTTCCAATGGTATCGACTTCCTATCGGGCGGTCAGCTGAGTACTGGCGAGACGATGGGCCATGATATTGCCCTGAGTGTCGGACGTTGGTTCTCGCCTGTGATCGGTCTGAGACTGACGGGCTCCGTGCGTCAGATGACCTGGCGTAAGAGCTTCGTGCCGGTGAAGGATGAAATGCTGCCGCAGTCTCACGGCTACGAATCTAGTCTGCATAATATTTATACGGGCGTCAGACTGGAGGCGATCTTCAATCCTTTCGGCTTCATGAATAACTTCACCTGGAACAACTCGCTGGGTGCCTATCTGTTGGGTGGCTATGAGTATGGTTGGGTGACGAAATACCAGGATCAGAAACTCAGTACGCGAAGTGAGGGCTATACGGGTGGTATCCACCTGTGGGCGAAGTTGAGCGACGGGTTGCACCTGTTTGTGGAACCCCGTTATATCCACTATGTCTATAAGGTGCCCTATACCAACGTGGACTGGAACAAACAGTTCTCCGACAACAGCTTCTCTGTGAGTGTCGGTTTCTCGGTGGCTACCCGTTCACGTCAGTTCCGGAACATGGATCGTGATGAGTCCCGTGGCGGTTATCCGTTGCGTCAGGTGAAGGTAGGTGTGGCCGGTGGCTTTAACATATTCCACACCAAGGAATCGAATGACAGAGGTATTGACCTTGGCTATAATGGTAAATTATGGGGCGAATATCATCTTAACAGACTGCATTCTTTCCGGCTTGCGGGTGAGTTCGTGGGACTGAAGACGATGGGTGCCTCGGAATTCTATGACTATAATATGGAGAGTGCGGACCCCGAAAGTACGGTTGTCACACGAGAGGGTTTGTGGGATCATCAACTGAAGTTTGTTCTGGCAAGTGCTGGTTATCAGGTGAACTTGAGCAATCTGCTGGTAGGTTATCAGGCGCAGCGGAAAGTTGACCTGAGTGTGTTCCTTGGTCCGTCGCTGATGATTCCTATTCAGGATAAGGCGGTGATCTCTCCTAACGAGCGTGTGATGGCAGGACATGAGGTGGTTTTGGTAGAGCCGTTTACGAAAGGCGGTATGTCGTTTGGCGGACATCTCGGCGTGAAAATGCGGATGGCTCTCAGTTCACGCCTCTCCCTCATTGTAGAACCGACGGCTTACTTCCTGGGTAATGCCAATCTGCCCTGTATTAATTTCCTCGGCGTGAAGTATATGCAGACGGTGAATGCCGGTTTACAGGTTGAATTTTAAATCATGATGAACTGAAATATGAACAGAATACGAATCATACTTGTTGTCGCTGTTTTAGGCCTGTTGAGGGGCAGTGTGCTCCCTGTGGTTGCGCAGAGCGATCCGAAGGCAGCAATGGAGGCCATCAATTATGTGATCCGCCATGTGCGTCCTTCAACAGGAGCGGAGCCGTTGGCGGAGGAGCTGTGTAAGAGGTTCAAGAAGCATCCGGAAGTGACTGTGGCTATCGGTGAGGCCTTCTATCAGGCTGGCGACAGTCTCACGGCTAAGAAGTATTTCCGCAGGGCAATCCAGGAACACCCGGACTATGCACCGGTCTATATCGCTGCAGGTGCCTGGGCTGAAGAACGTTATAATGCATATGATGAGGCAATGGAATGGTATGACCAAGCCATCAAAGCCAACCCCAAGGATTCCACCGGCTATATACGTTATGCCAAGGTGCTGACAAAACTGAGACGGCCTGCAGAGGCTGCCGACAAGATTAAGGAGATTACCCAGTATGTGCCTGAATTCCCTGTAAATAAGGAGATTGCGAGAATATATGCCAATCTGGGACAACTCTCGGAGGCCATTGATTTCTATGCCAAAGAGAATCTGGATAATCTGGATTCTGAGGATCTTAAGGATTATGCCACCGACTTGTTCCTTAAACATCAGTATAAGGAGAGCTTGGAGGTAGCGAAGTTTGGTGTAGGGAAGTTCCCCAAGCTGGCACCGTTGAGTCGTCTTTGTTTATACAACAGTGTGGAACTAAAAGAATTTAAGGATGCTGTGAAGCACGGAGATTATCTGTTTACGAAAACCGAGAAGCATAATAACACGTGGCAGGACTTGTATTATATGGCACTGGCCTGCAAGGGTGCTAACGAGCCATCAAGGGCACTTACCTGGTTTGAACACTGCACGAAAGCAAAGGATATCAGTGAGCGTGAGCGTAATGAGTCGTACCGAAGCATCGCTAGGATATACAAAGATATGGGAGAATATGATCAGGCTTCTGAGGCTTACGACAGGTTATATCAGTTACAGAAGGCTGAGAACAATGTTTCCGCACAAGATATCAACATGCATGCCCGTTTGTTCCTTGAACAGAGTACAGAGGTGAATGGTGAAGAGGTCTATGAGTGCTATCGCAAGGCAAACAGACTGTATGAACTGTTGGCTCAGGAGTCGCCCGATAATGCGCCCTTGGCATACCATGCAATCATGCAGAACTTCCAGCGTATGGATCCTAACTTTGAGCAGAAACTCGCGATAGAGCCTGCAAACAGGCTTATTAACCTGCTTAAGGGAAAATCGGATCTCAGTGATACAGAGAAGCGGCTGCTGGCCGACGGCTATTGGACACTTTGCTACAATCAGGCTATTACCCGCCCCCTGTATAGAGGCATTGTCAAGAAATGGGGTGAGGAGATCCTGAAGCTGAATCCGGCTGACGAACGCCCCAAACGTATCTTTGTAACTTTGAAGATACAGTATCCTTGATTGCAAATTCAGTGAATTTGCTTTTTAAGACCTTGCTAAATCGGGAAGTTAATAACTGGCGGAGCAGGGGATGCCGGCAGCGATGACACGGTCGCGGATGGCATCCAACTGTTCATGCGTGGCCTTTAGCAACCCTTGGGTCGGTGTCTCGCGGTCGATGGTGTAGATCATCACTTGTTGCGGGGCGATGTCCTTCACGGCTTCAAGCCAGGGGTTGACGTATTCATCGCCTGTATTGTCAACAGATTCACCCTTACATTCACCGCGCATGAACATGGTCTGGATGATGACATGTCCATGGAAAGCCTTGAGGCGGTCGATGATCAGTTGGACATCGTAGGTGCCGTTGGGATGATCTACCTTATTAATATAAGCAGGATCGACGGTGTCGAGTTTCAGGATATTATTATCTACCCGCATCAGGGCATCGTGTACCTGCGGGCGGTGGATCATCGTGGAGTTGCTGAGTACGGAGACCTTCGCCTTCGGACAGTACTGGTCGCGCAGACGGATCGTATCGCTGATGATCTCTGCAAAATGAGGATGACAGGTGGGCTCACCGTTGCCGGCAAAGGTGAGGACATCGGGCAACTGACCGTCGGCTACCATCTGCTGCAGTTTGGTTTCAAGCTTCTGCGCGACTTCTTCCCGGGTGGGGAGGGGGAGAGAAGGACGGTGGTCTTCATTGAAACCACATTCGCAATAGATACAGTCGAAAGAACAGACCTTGCCGTCGGCTGGCAGCAGGTTAATGCCCAAAGAGATGCCGAGGCGGCGGCTATGGACAGGACCGAAGATCGGTGATGGATAGATAATTGTACTCATAACGGGCGCAAAATTACATTTTTTTTTGGAGTTGACAAAATAAATGTGTACCTTTGCAGCCGAATTCGAAAATTTACGTACGTAAGATTCATGAAAAGACGCAGAAACAATGCTGGCAACCGTCGTGGTGTGCAGATGGTAACGTTGTGTATCAGTACGACGATGGTGCTGGTGCTATTAGGAATGGTCGTGTTTTCCGTATTGACATCGCATAACTTGTCGCAGTGGGTGAAAGAGAACCTGACGGTGACGGTGATGCTGAAGGACGAGGTGACGGTGAACGAGGCCAAGTTACTTTGTAGGGATTTGTATCATCGCCCGTATTCAAGGAACATCGACTATATCAGTCGTGAACAGGCGCTGAAGGAACAGTCGGAGGCTATGGGCTCTGACCCCTCGGAGTTCTTGGGGATGAACCCGTTCTCGGCAACGCTGGAACTGCAGATGAAGTCGGATTATGCGAATCGTGACTCGCTGAAGTGGATTGCGGCAGAGCTGAAGAAGAACCCGAAGGTGGCCGATGTGGCCTATCAGGTGGATCTGATGGACAGAGTGAACCGTAACCTGACGAAGATGAACCTGTTGCTTCTGGTGATAGCGGCGCTACTGACATTCGTGTCGTTCGCACTGATCAGTAACTTCGTGAGACTGAGTGTGTATTCACGCCGTTTCCTGATACACACGATGAAGCTCGTGGGGGCCTCATGGGGATTCATCCGGCGACCCTTTATGAAACAGGGACTGGTAGTGGGCATCATTGCGGCGCTGCTCGCCATTGCCGTGTTAGGGGCTTGCGTGTATGGGCTCTACTATTACGAACCGAACATGATGGTGGTCATCACGTGGCGTGAACTGGTGATTACGGCGGTGGCCGTGCTGCTGTTCGGTATCATCATCACAAGTGTGAGTGCGTATATTTCGGTGAACAGGTTCCTCAAGATGACACCTGGAGAACTGTATAAGATATAGAATCATGGATAAAAAAGATTTTGCATTTGATAAGGTGAATTACCTGCTGCTGGCAGTGGGAATGATCATTGTGGTGATTGGCTTTCTGCTGATGACTGGTCCTTCATCGACTGATACGGCATTCGAACCGGATATCTTCAGTGCACGCCGTACGAAGCTGGCTCCTGTGGTTTGTCTTTTCGGTTTCGTGTCGATGATTTATGCAGTTGTGAGGAAACCAAAGAATTAATTATTTATAGATATGGATTGGATACAAGCTTTGATCTTGGGCATTATTCAAGGTCTGACAGAGTATCTGCCGGTGAGTAGCAGTGGTCATCTGGCTATTGGTCAGGCCATCTTCGGCATGGATAATGGTGAGGATAACCTGATGTTTACCGTAGCAGTACACGTGGCTACCGTGCTATCGACACTGGTGGTGTTGTGGAAAGAGATAGCATGGATTTTGAAAGGACTCTTCAAATTTGAGATGAATGCGGAGACGAAATATGTGTTGAACATCATCGTGTCGATGATTCCCGTGGGTATCGTGGGTGTGTTCTTTAAGGATCAGGTAGAGGAGATCTTCGGTTCGGGCCTGCTGGTGGTGGGCTTCTGTCTGCTGATTACCGCCTCTCTGCTGACATTCTCCTATTATGCCAGTCCGCGACAGAAAGAGAACATCTCGTGGAAGGACGCCCTGATCATCGGTATCGCACAGGCTGTAGCCGTGTTGCCGGGTGTATCGCGCTCAGGTTCTACGATTGCCACAGGTCTGATGCTGGGTAACAAGAAGGAGAAACTGGCACAGTTCTCGTTTCTGATGGTGATTCCCCCGATTCTTGGTGAGGCGCTGCTCGATGTGCTGAAGGCTATGAAGGGCGAGGCTGTCATGGGTAGCATCGAGGCCCTGCCGCTGGCCGTCGGCTTCTTGGCGGCATTCGTCTCTGGATGTCTGGCCTGTAAGCTGATGCTTGATATTGTGAAGCGTGGCAAACTCATCTACTTTGGTGTCTATTGCGCCATCTTAGGTTCATTTGTAATACTCACGTATATCGACTGATGAACTTTAACGAAGGCGCATACATCTATATCAACAAGCCCTACCGGATGTCGAGTTTCGGTGCACTGGCGCATATCCGCTATGTGGTGTCGAAGCGACTGAAGGTGAAGCGGGTGAAGATGGGGCATGCCGGTACGCTGGACCCTCTGGCGACAGGTGTGCTGATTCTATGTACGGGTAAAGCCACCAAACAGATAGAGCGGCTGCAGCAGCACACGAAGGAATATACGGCTACACTGCAGTTGGGGGCTACTACCCCCAGCTATGATCTGGAGCACGAGGTGGATCAGACTTACCCGACAGCGCATATCACACGTGAGTTGGTCGAACAGACACTGAAGCAGTTTGTGGGTGACATCATGCAGGTGCCACCACTGTTCTCTGCCTGTAAGGTGGGGGGCGACAGAGCTTATGAGCTGGCTCGACAGGGTAGCGATCATCAGTTGGCTGCCAAGCCCGTACATATCGATGAGATAGAGTTGCTCGACTTCGACCCGGAGCAGATGCAGCTTCGCATCCGTGTGGTCTGCGGCAAGGGTACCTATATCCGTTCGATGGCGCGTGACATCGGTGCTGCCTTAGGCAGTGGTGCTCATCTGACGGCGCTCTGCCGGACACGTGTGGGTGATGTCAGGTTAGAGGACTGCCTGACGTTTGATGAGTTCCCCGCATGGCTTGAGGAGGTATTGGAAAAAGAGTAAAAAAGAAAATAGATCATAGAGAATGAAATTATCGCAGTTTAAGTTTAAGCTCCCGGAGGAGCAGGTGGCACTGGAGCCGACTTATCATCGTGACGAGTGCCGGCTGATGGTGGCACACCGAAAGAGTGGGAAAATTGAAATGACCAAGAAGGACGACAAGGGTAACGACCTGACTGATAAGGAGGGCAAACCCGTCTATATGGATTTCCGGAACATTCTGGATTATTTCGATGAGGATGATACGTTTATCTTCAACGATACGAAGGTGTTCCCGGCACGTCTCTACGGTACGAAGGAGAAGACGGATGCCAAGATCGAAGTGTTCCTGCTGCGTGAGCTGAACCCGGACCTGCGTTTGTGGGATGTGCTGGTAGAACCGGCACGAAAGATCCGTATCGGTAACAAACTCTTCTTCGAGGATGACGGACCGATGGTGGCTGAGGTCATCGACAACACCACCAGTCGTGGACGTACGTTGCGTTTCCTCTATGACTGTCCGCATGATGAGTTCAAGCGCGAGCTTTTTGCCTTGGGTGAAGCACCTCTGCCCCGTTATATCGTGGACCGACGCCCTGCTAAACCTGAAGATATGGAGCGTTACCAGACTATCTATGCTCAGAAAGAAGGTGCTGTGACGGCTCCTGCCTCAGGACTCCATTTCAGCCGTGAGCTGCTGAAGCGCATGGAGATTCGCGGCATCAACTTCACGTATATCACGTTGCATTGTGGACTGGGTTGCTTTGATCCCATTGAGGTGGAGGACCTGACCAAGCATAAGATGTCGTCAGAGCAGATGTTTGTGACGAAGGAGGCCTGTGAGGTGGTGAACAAGACGAAACTGAACGGACATCGTGTGTGTGCCGTAGGTGTGAGCACCGCCCGTGCTACGGAGAGTGCAGTAGGTACCGACGGTATGCTGAAGGAATTTGAGGGCTGGACGAATAAGTTCATCTTCCCTCCCTATGAGTTCGGCATGTCGAATGCTCTGATTGCCAACTTCTATCATCCTGAGTCAACAATGATGATGACACAGTGCTCGTTTGGTGGCTATGACCTGGTGTATGAGGCCTATAAGCTGGCACTGAAGAACGGTTATATGTTCGGCTGCTATGGTGATGCATTGCTGATACTTGATGATTAGTAAACTATATCTGGGATTGGGCTCTAATCTCGGTGATCGTAAAGAGAACCTTGTTTGCGCTATTCGCCTGATAGGCGAAAGGGTAGGCAAGGTTCTTCGCGTATCATCATTTGTCGAAACCGAACCTTGGGGCTTTGAGTCCAAAAACAACTTCCTCAATGCAGTGATCTGTTGCGAGACGGAGCTTACGCCGCGCCAGGTGCTGCAAACCACGCAACAGATAGAACGGGATTTGGGCAAGCGCAAGTGCCATGCCACGAGACGCCAAAAAGAAATCAACTATCAGGACCGTCCTATCGATATTGATATCTTACTTTATGACGACCTGATAGTTGATGAACCTGATCTGAAGATCCCTCATCCGCTGATGCAACAGCGGGATTTCGTGATGATTCCTCTGAACGAAATCAAAGACTGATCACTTTTAGAACTTGTAGTCAAGACCTATGCCGATCACGTGGTTCGTGCGGCTGTAGGTCTCTGTGCCAGTATAGGGCGTGCCCATATAGTTGGTCTGTGTCTTGTTATAGTTGCTGTAAAGTGAGCAGAAGTAGCTTACGTTCAGACGGGCTTTCTCAGTGATGTTCCAGGCACCGCCTAAGCCTAACGACCAGCTGTCGCAAGCGAAAGAGGTGTTCTGCTGATACTCGTCAGACAATCCGTAGTCAGTGCGCTGACCACCACAACTGATGGTGAACTTCTCGTTGATGTCGTATTCTATACCTGCAAGAAACTCGTTTGTGCCATGATCCAAGGTCTTCTGACGGTCGTTGGCCATCTTGGCATGCCTATCATCGAAGAAGTGGTATTCGAGGGCGGCACGAAGCTGCGGGGTAAAGTTGTAACCTACAGCCACAGCCAACAGGGAGGGCATGTCGTAGCGCGTCTCGGCACCGTCTTGATAAGCCGCAACCTTGTCGCCAAACATCTGAAGTGCGGCAGCCCC
>JAEEGL011276964.1_pt1 | contig 12104 bp, 15 predicted proteins | sample 9134231 | NCBI WGS metagenome assembly JAEEGL01 (sample SAMN16246548, study PRJNA631951) | gut metagenome | biome: gut microbiome; feature: rumen; material: fiber-attached | host: Bos | place: Iran: Karaj | collected 2018-10
CCGCGTCCATGCTGCCCTCGGTCTTGCCCGCGCCGACGATGGTGTGCAGCTCGTCGATGAAGAGGATTATGCGCCCGTCGGAGTTTTTGATCTCCTCGAGCACGGCCTTCAGTCTCTCCTCAAACTCGCCGCGGTATTTCGCGCCCGCGACCAACGCGCCCATATCGAGGCTGAAAACGCTCCTGTCCTTAAGGTTCTCCGGCACGTCGCCGCGCACGATACGAAGGGCCAGGCCCTCCGCGATCGCCGTTTTGCCGACGCCCGGTTCGCCGATCAGGCAGGGGTTGTTCTTGGTCTTGCGGGAGAGTATGCGGATGACGTTTCGTATCTCGTCGTCGCGCCCGATGACGGGATCGAGCTTTTGCTCTCTGGCGAGCTCAACGAGGTCGCTGCCGTATTTTTTAAGCACGTCGTAAGTCGATTCGGGATCGTCGCCCGTCACGGGACGGTTCTTTCGGACCTCCTTCAGTACGGCGAGGAAGCCCGCCTCGCTGACGCCGTACTTTTTAAGGAGCGGCTTTACCGTCTGATCGGCCTTTTCGATGAGGCCGAGGAACAGGTGCTCAACGCTCGTGTACTCGTCGTGCATCTGAGCCGCGCGCTTTTCGGCGGCGTCCAAAGCGGCGCCGAGCTGCGGGGAGGCGTAGCCCGCGTCCGAGCCGCCCTGAACCCGCATGAGCCCTTCGATCGCGTTCATCGCGTCCGAGGCGAGCGTCGACGGATCTGCGCCGAGCTTCTTCAGGAGCGAGGGGATCAGCCCCTCGTTCTGCGACACGAGTGCGCAGAGCAGATGGATCTGCTCCACCGAACTGTTGGAATGGGACGAGGCGAGCGACTGCGCCTTCTGGATCGCCTCTATTGATTTTTGAGTGAGTTTGTTCATGTTCATAATTACACCCCCTTACGGGTCACATAATGATCTCGTTGTTCTTAACGTATTCCGCCATGCGGCTTTCCGCGGCTGCGCTCGCGTCGGCGGGGTCGTTTATGCGGCTGAAAAACGCCTTCATCGCGCCGTCCAGGGCGTTGACGTACGAGGCGATGGCTTCGCCGTCGGCGTATTCAAGCAGCTGCCCGTCGGCTTTTCTGTGAGGCACGAGCTTTCGCGTCAGCCTGCCGGATTCGAAACTGACGTCCGTCCTGCCGATATAAGCCTCCTCAAGCTTTGCCCAGAGCCGGAAGAACTGCAGCATCATTAGCGAAAAAGCGTCGCTGCGGCTCCTGACCTGCACGCGAAGCTCGCCTATGCTTTTGCCGTCCCTGCCCAGATCGATAGTGTATTTCACGGTCGGATTATACTTATATGTAAGCGCCGAACGCAGCCTCATGGTGGTATCGCCCGATTCGCCCATCATGGGAAGGAGCGTATCCGCGAGCATATCCTCCATTCTGCGGAAGATATCCCTCGTCCGCATCTCGTGAGTGGAATAACCCACGTACTCGGCAAGTATGCGGTTGATGAGAGCCGAGCGGCTCGCACCCTCCGAATACGCCATGCGGTCAACGAGCGATATCACATCGTCGTCCAGCACCAGCGAATAAATGCTTTTTGACATTTGGTTTCACCTCAATTCCGGAATGGTTCTTTACACGATAATATTATACCACTCGCACAATAATATGCAATACAAATTAATAATATATTTTGCACGAATTTGATCCGGCGATATTTGCCGAGCGGTAAAACGGGGCTTTTTCAGGACGCGGCGGCATTACCGAAAAAGTAAATATGCAAAAGCATGGCGCAGGGGCAGGGCCCCTGAACCATGCTTTTGTTATGCAGCCATGCGGAGCATGATCCGCTTAATTTTATTCGGCCCATTCCTTGGGAATGCCCTCGAAAACCACCTTCACTTCTCCGGAAGGAGCATCCTCCGGCTTTGCCTGCTGCTTCACAATATCGAAAGTCAGCTTGACTGCGGTGATCCTGTCGGAAGATTTGACGCTTTCGTCGGTCAGGATTTCTTCAAGGCAATCCAAAGCGGTATTCGTAAGCTTGGCGAGCCTGCGCGAAAGCTTCGCGGAAGGCGCGCGCTTTTCGGGCTTCAAAACCGTAAGTTCGTTTTCGGAAGCCATAACGACCCTCCTTATTTTATTCGGGGCGCAGCGAACCGCCCCATTAATATTATAGCACAAATGTTCTTAATAATCAACGGCGGCCGACCGATCTATTACGGCGTGAAAAATGAGCGGCGGACGGAGGCGCGTTTTTGGTACTTAAACCGGGTTGTGGACGATAAAAAAACAAAGAAAAATAGAACAAATGTACCAAAAACCGCTTGACATTAGAACGAATGTTCTGATATAATGGATATGCAGGATAAAAACCTGCCCGAAAAAAATCATACAAGTCAACGCTTCAAAAAAACATTTTCGGAGGTAATCAATGTACGAAAAAACAGAATGCCTCACGGAGACGGTACTGGAGGGGAAACCCTCCGACCGCCCGTGGGAGGGCTGCATCAACTCGGTCGTCTACCGCGTGCCGAGGGGAGTCAAGGTAAGTCTGCCGCGCTTTCTCGCGGAGCATATCCAAAGGACCGAGGAAGAGCGCAGAGCGTCGGAACGCAGCGCGGCGCTGCTCTCATCTGCTGCAAATAAGCTATAATGAAAGGAGAAACAACAATATGACTTTAAACGATATGCTTGTGTCGGCGCTTGCACAGCTCGACCGCGGACACGACGCGCAGACCATGGACGTTTTTCGCGACAGGCTGACATGCTATGCCAACGACGCGCAGAGCGATATCGCGAGGGCGCTTTGCTTCACCAGGACCGAAACGGTCGTTCCCTCAAACGGGATAGTGGATATCAGCGATCTCTCGCGCGGTTGCGTGAAAGTGCTTACGACCAAACAGCTCGGGCGCGAGGTGCGCTTCATGATAGGCGATACCGGCGTGATAGCGCTCCCCTACAACGATCCCGTGGAGATAACCTACATTTGCGATCCTAAGCCGCTCTCCTCTCCCACGGACGTGAGCGAGCTTCCCGAGCATACGCACGGGCTGATAGTCAGCTACATGGTCGGCAGGGAGCGCATGGCGGGGGATACCTCCACTCAGCGCGGAGCCAACATCTATCTTTCCATGTACGAGGCGGCCAAGGCGCGTCTCAGGCCGCATATGGGCGACAGATCGTATTACGGCATCATCAACCGCTATTAAGGAGGCGCCATGGCAGGTTATACATATAAGATAGGCGGCTTCGTCGGGATAGATCAGTCGCGGGATGAAAACCTTATCCCTCCGGCATATTCGCCGGATGCTGTGAACATGGATACTTCCGACGGAGGGCTTGCCGTAACGAAGGGCTTTTCAAAGCTGCTTCCTCCGCCCGTTCCGCAGGAAAGCACATCGGGAGTCGACCGAATCTGCTTCTTCCGCGGAGCTTTAAAGGAGATCCCCATGGCCATCTCGGGAGGCGTCATCTATAACTATAACGAAACTTCGGGGGCGTGGCTGCGCGCGTACACCTATTCGCTCGTGCTGGAGCGCAGGCATTATTCGGTGCTCATGACGAGGATCGGAACGACCGATACAATGCTCGTTGCGGACGGCGCCAACAGGATACTCAAATTCGACGGCGAGGAGTTCTCCCTCTTCGGTTCCGAGGCGGGATGCTCGGATATCACCGTGAGCTATATCGCGATGTACCGCAGCAGGCTCTTTGCCGCGGGGAATTACGATTACCCAAACAGGCTCTATTATTCCAAACTGCCGGGAGGCGAGAGAACGATAGAGGATTGGGGGTACGACGAGGATTCCCCCTCGGTCGAGGGAGGGCATATCGAGATCGGCACTACCTCGGGCGATCCCATAACGGCGATCTGCGCGATGAGCAACCAGCTTCTGATATTCAAAAAAAGCTCGATTTACAGGCTCATCGGAGACCGCCCCGGCAATTTTAACGTCGAGCTCATAATGAGCGACTCCACTTTCGTTTCCGATACCGCGACCGCCGTGTACCGCGACCTGATCTATTACGTTACCGAGGGCGGGCTGCATTGTTTCAACGGAGTTGACGCCGCCCCGATGCCCGACGCGCGCATGATAAAACGCATAATGAAGGGCGCCGATACTTCCGATTCGCGCATGGCGGTGGCGGGGGACAAGCTCTACTTTACTATCAAAAAAAACGGCGTCACGCGGCTGATCGAATACGATATCACCGAGCGCCGCTATATGCAGTACGTGGGCTTCACGGCATTCGATCTTGTTTCAAAGGACGGCAGGCTGATACTCGCAAACGGCGCGCGGTACTTTGAGATATGGGGCGAAGGAGACAGCTTCGACGGCGCGGATATAGACGCCTACTGGACGACTCCGCTCACGGATCTTAATGAAAAATCGGTGATAAAATCCCTGCAGGAGATGTATCTGCGCGGCGCCTGCACGGGCTCGGATATGCTGATCGTCGATACTTTCATCGGCAAAAACGAGGATTCATACCGCGTGCTTCTTCCCGAGACCGAGGCCGAGGTGCTTGAAATACCGCTGAAAAACGAGGGCCGAACCTTAAAGCTGCGCTTTCGCAACGAAGCGGGCGGCCATTTCAGGCTGACGGGCGGAGCGGAGATCGGCATGAACGTCAGAAGAAGGACCGAGTAAAGGAGGAACAGCCATGGAAATGCGCTCGCTCTATACAGTCAATCTCCCCACCGAAAGGGAGGAGCGCGACGATAAAAAGACCCATGAGGACTGGATCAAGAAAAACGAAAGCTGTCTCAATATGAATTTCGGGCTGATCTCGGATAAGCTCTACGAGATGGAACTGAGGATGGCCGTGCTGGAGACCGCGCTCGAATCCCTTTCGCGGCAGGGCGGCGGCACTTTACAATCCTCCTGAAAAGCTTTATAATCAATAAAAAGCTTTGAAGGAGGAAGGCTATGCCCTTCATTATAGTCAGAAACGATATCACGCTCATGAAGGTCGACGCAATAGTCAACGCCGCCAACAGCAGTCTGCTCGGAGGCGGCGGAGTGGACGGTGCGATCCACCGCGCGGCAGGGCCGGGCCTGCTCAACGAGTGCAGAAAGCTCGGCGGCTGCAGACCCGGTGAGGCAAAGCTCACCGGCGCTTACCGCCTGCCGTGCAGTTACGTCATACACACCGTCGGCCCCATCTGGCGCGGAGGCGGATACGGAGAGGAGGAAACGCTCCGCTCCTGCTATCTGAACTCGCTGAAGATCGCAAGCGGCAAGGGCTGCGCCAGCGTGGCGTTCCCGCTGATCTCTTCGGGAGTTTACGGCTATCCCCGCCGCGAAGCCATAAGAGTCGCATCTGAAGCGATAGAGGATTTCATAGAGGATCACGATATCACGGTCTACCTCGTGATGTTCGACCGCGACAGCTTCGTGATCGGCGCGGATCTCATGGGCGAGATAGAAGCCTTCGTAGACGATCACTACTGTGAAGAGCATGCCGACGCGCCCTCCTGCGTTTATCAGCGCACGGAACAGGCGCTGCATGACGCTTTTTCCGGCAGCGCTCCCGTATGCGCGGCGCAGGCAAAGGGAAAGCAGAAACCCGCAAGGCCGAAGCTTTTCGGCGCGCCGAACGCCGCGGCGAAGGAGAGCTTTGCGCCGCCCGCTCCCATCCAGTATCAGGAGGCCGCGGCTGCCGAGGTCTGCTCCGAAAGCAGCGATCTGTCACTTGAGGAGATGCTCAAAAGCATGGACGAGGGCTTCTCTCAAAACCTGCTGCGCCGCATAGACGCGGCCGGCATGAAGGACTCGGAGTGCTACAAGCGCGCCAACATAGACCGTAAACTGTTCTCAAAGATCAGGAGCGATCCCGGGTACAGGCCCTCGAAGGCCACGGCGGTCGCCTTTGCGATAGCTCTGAAGCTCGATATGGAAGGCGCGCGCGACCTCATCGGAAGGGCGGGATACGCCTTTACGAGATCGAGCAAATTCGACGTGATAATCGAGTATTTCATAACTCAAAAAAGATACGATATATTTGAGATCAACGAAGCGCTGTTCGCTTTCGATCAACCGATATTGGGAAGCTGATACTATATTTCAAAACTGCTTTATCCCTATTCTTCCGAATTTGGAATGAATAGGGATTTTTTTCCACAGTTCTCCTATTTACACGGTAATGCGGCCGCGTTATCATCCGGCTGTGTGAAGAGCTCTGCGCGCCGCCGAAAAAGCGGCTTTGTGAAAGCGTTTTGCACGCTTTGAAGGGCATGATGAAATATACAATAAATTGTATCAATTCATTATGGAATAAACACGCATGATGTGTTATAATGTATGTTGGTTGATGATAGGGTAACTATGCCCTCAAGTCCGCCTGCCGTTCCATACGGCGCGGCGGGAGGGGGCGGAGCTTCCCCGAATCGGCCCAAGCCACTATAATTTCCGCTAAATGCGGTACAAGGAGGACTGTCATGGCAAAACAAATCACGGCAATTCCCTTTAAGGGCACTCCTGAGCAGGAAAAAGAGCTCAAGGATTTCATCGCCACTTGGAAGGGTAAGGAGGGCGCAACAATGCCCGTCCTGCAGAAGGCTCAGGAGATCTATGGTTATCTTCCCATAGAGGTCCAGAAGATGGTAGCCGATGGTCTTGGTCGTTCGTTGGAGGAGATCTACGGTGTTTCCACCTTCTACTCCATGTTCAACCTCGAGCCCAGGGGCGAGCATCTCATCAGGGTATGTCTCGGCACGGCCTGCTACGTAAAGGGTTCCCAGAACATTCTGGACGAGCTCTCCCGCGTACTCGGCGTAGAGCCCGGTCACACCACTCCCGACGGTAAGTTCACGCTGGAGCCCACCCGCTGCCTCGGCTGCTGCGGTCTTGCTCCCGTAATGACCATCGACGGCGAAGTTTACGGCCGTCTCGTTCCCGCTGACGTAAGGGAAATCCTTAAGAAGTACGAGTAATAACGAGAAACCGTTTTCAAAGGAGGATCGCCAAATGAAGATCAGCGAAGTGGCCGAAGTATTGAACGCCGTTGTATTGACGGGAGGGGATAAGCTCGACAGCGAAGTCCATTCCGCCTGCGGAAGCGACATGATGAGCGACGTGCTTGCCTACGTCAAGGATCAGGGCATACTGCTCACCGGTCTGATGAATGTGCAGGTCATCAGGACGCTGCTCATGATGGACATGAACTGCGTGGTTTTCATAAGAGGCAAGATCCCCGCCGAGGGCATCGTTGAGTTTGCCGAAGAAAACGGGGTAGTTGTACTTCAGACCAAGCTTCCCATGTTTGAGGCATGCGGAAGGCTTTACAGCGCCGGACTCGGGCGCAGGGAATGTCCCGATTGCTGCGGGCAAGAGGAGACGGATGGCGGGGTTGCCCATGAGTGAAGCTCTGCATTATCATTTTGACGTCGACGGCGCAAGCTTCGCCAACGCGGGGCGCGCTTCGGTCGAAACGAAAAAGCTTTTGAGGCAGCTGGGCGTATCGCCCGATATCATCCGCCGCATCTCCGTTGCCATGTACGAGGGCGAGATCAATATGGTCATCCACGCTCACGGCGGCGACGCGGACGTTTACATCACCGAGGATACCATTCTCATTACGCTCAAGGACGTCGGCCCCGGCATCCGCAACGTAGAGGAAGCCATGAAGGAGGGTTTCTCGACCGCTCCCGAAAACATACGCGCGCTGGGATTCGGCGCCGGTATGGGCCTTCCCAATATGAAGAGGTATTCGGATGATATGCACATAGATACCAAAGTGGGAGTAGGGACCAATATCGAGCTTTGGTATCATCTGTAAAAGAGGCTGTGCCTCTGATTCTGTCTGATAGGAAAGGAAAAGCAATATGGCCGTTTACACCCATTCGGTTACCATCGAGCCAGAAAAGTGTACGGGATGCACGACCTGCCTGAGAAGATGCCCTGTTGAGGCTATCCGCATCAGGAACGACAAGGCCGTCATCAACGCCAATCAATGCATCGACTGCGGCGAGTGCATCAGGGTCTGCAAGCATAACGCCAAGCACGCATCCTATGACCGCCTTGACGAGCTTGACTTTTCCAAGTATCTTATCGCGCTGCCCGCGCCTTCTCTGTTCGGGCAGTTCAACCACCTTGACGAAGCGGATTTCGTTATACAGGGTCTTCTTGACATGGGCTTTTCCGACGTCTACGAGGTCGCAAAAGCCGCCGAGTATGTCACCGATCTTACGAGGATATACCTTAACGGCCCCGATATCATAAGGCCTGTAATAAGTTCCGCCTGTCCCGTTGTCGTAAGGCTTATAAAGCTTCGTTTCCCCACGCTTTGCGATCAGCTCGTTCCCATAATGCCGCCCTATGAGCTTGCCGGCAAGCTCGCAAAGGAGAGAGCGCTCAAGCAGCATCCCGAATTGACCGAGGATGACGTCAAGACCGTTTTCATCTCTCCCTGCCCCGCAAAGGTAAGCTGGGCAAAGAGCGTTATGGAAGGGCAGACCGTATACGTCGATTTCATCACCTCTATGAACGACGTTTATATGGAGCTGCTCTCAAAGATGAGCCACGCGGAGCCCGGCCCCGATTCCGCTCCCGAAGCGGGTTCGGTCGGTCTCAGATGGGCAATGACGAGCGGCGAGGCCGCTTCCCTCATGAACGAGGGCTACCTTACAGCCGATGGAATTGACAACGTAATAAAGGTGCTCGATGACCTTGAAAGCGGCATGCTCGGCGATATTGGCTTCGTTGAGCTCAACGCATGCAGCCCGGGCTGCGTCGGCGGAGTGCTTGCTCCGTCGAACGGATACGTCGCAAGGCTGCGCCTGCAGAGCCTGCAGAAGACCGTAGTCGTCAAGCCCAACAAGCTGGAGGATATAGACGATCCCGGCAGATTCGCGGGCGAGATCCCCGACGAATACACCGAGGAAGAGGCGTTCACCTATATGCCCGACGGCGCGCCCAACATGTTCAAGCTCATGCTTGCCATGAAGAAGGCGGATGCGCTCGCCGAAAAGCTCCCCAATAAGGACTGCGGCGCGTGCGGATCCCCCACATGCAAGGCGTTCGCGCTGGACGTGGTAAACGGTGAAGCGCAGCTTTCAGACTGCAAGGTCAGGTCCCAGATGGAGGGCTGAGCCGTTCGGCCCGCCAAAAACGATCATCAGGAGAAAAACAATGCTTACAGTAGATAAACTCGTTGAAAAGCTCGGACTCGGCGTGATAGAGCTCCCCGACGGCAGCCGCGAGATAACAGGCGGCTACGCGGGCGATCTTTTGAGCTGGGTAATGGGCAGAGCCAAGGAGGGCGACGCGTGGGTCACGATCATGACCAACATGAACGTCGCCGCGGTCGCACAGCTGACCGACGTCGCCTGCGTGATATTTGCCGAAGGCGTCACTCCCGATAAGGAGGCCGTCATCAAGGCGAGGCTTCACGGGATAAACCTGCTGGGAAGCCCCAAGGGAATTTTCGAGCTCTGCTCCGAAGTGGGCGACTGCATGCATTCCGAGGCCGCGGCCGACGAAGCGTATGCGGAGGAAGATAAACTGTAAAGGAAACGCACGGCGCTGTATCCCGGCGATCCGTATGCGCCTCCAAGCCGCCCTGCGGCGATGAGGCAAAGCTTACGCTTCATAAGGGAACGGCGATCCGGCAGGCGGGAGCGACCGCCCCCGCGGGACGTTTCCGCAACCGATCCGGAGGACGGCCTCCGGTATCCGAAACCGGCTTATACCGCTTTTGAACAACAAAAGCACGGGAGGAAGCAATGGCGCTCTTTACCTACGATCTGCATGTTCATTCCTGTCTGTCGCCCTGCGGCGACGACGATATGACCCCATGCAATATTGCGGGTATGGCGTTTCTTGCCGGGGTGAAGATAGTAGCTCTTACCGATCACAACTCCTGCAAGAACTGCGAAGCCTTTTTCATGGCCTGCGAGGAATACGGCGTTACGCCGGTCGCAGGGTGTGAGCTGACTACTTCAGAAGAGATCCACATGGTATGCCTGTTTGAAGGCCTGAAACAGGCTCTGGCCTTCGACGAGGCGCTGCAGCCTTACAGAATGCCGATCAAGAACCGTGTGGAAATATTCGGCAGCCAGCCCATAATGGGAAAGGATGACGAGATAGTGGGCGAGGATCCATGGTTCCTGCCCGCAGCCACGACGCTTTCGCTCGTTGAAGCCGCGTCCATGGTCAGAAGCATGGGCGGGCTCGCATATCCCGCGCATATCGACAGGGAATCCAACGGACTGCTCGCGATACTGGGCACTTTTCCGGACGAGCCCGTGTTCGATCTTTGCGAAGTGAGGGATAAGGAGAACGCTCAAAAGCTCTCCGGCGGCAGAAAGGTAGTCGTATCTTCCGACGCGCACAGGCTCACGGATTTCGCCGTCACGCTCAACCATATCGAGCTTGACTGCGATGAGGAGGCCTCTCCCGACGAGGTGCGCCGCGCATTGTTTATAAAATTAAAAGACCGGGAAAGCGAACTCCCGGAACCTGACGGAACAAAGGAAGGAGGAGCCGATGAAGGAATTATCGCTTAACATTCTCGATATCGCCCAGAACTCCATCCATGCGGATGCGAGCCTGGTGCAGATAATCCTGACCCAGACCGACGTTAGCTTGAAGCTTGAAATAATCGACGACGGCAAGGGCATGAGCGAGGATTTCCTTGCAAGGGTGACCGACCCGTTCTCCACCACCCGCACCACCCGAAAGGTTGGTATGGGGCTGCCGCTTTTAAAGCTGGCGGCGGAGCAGACCGGCGGATATCTTGATATCACCTCCCGCGAGAGGGCGCTTTGGCCCGAGGATCACGGGACGGAGGTCACGGCCTTCTTCTACACCAACCATTTGGACTTTACCCCGTTGGGGGACGTCGTTTCCACCGTGGTATCGCTAGTTCAGGGCAGCCCGGATGTGGATTTCCTGTTCAGGCACACTCTGCCCGACAGGACAGTTGAGCTCGACACCCGCGAGATCCGCGAGGTGCTCGGCGACATCCCGCTCTCCTCTCCGGAGATCCTCGTCTGGATCAGGGAGACCCTTGAAGAGCAGTACGGAAGCGGCGAATGAATTTCTTACGATCCGGTTATCCGGTAACATTTAAAAATCAAAATCACCTGAGAAAGGAAAAGTGATTATGAAATCTTTGGAAGAACTTAAAGCAATCCGCGAGAGGATGCAGAACAAGGTCATCCTTCGCGAGGGTTCTGCTGAGAAGCGCATCGTAGTCGGCATGGCTACCTGCGGTATCGCAGCAGGCGCACGTCCCGTTCTCAACACCTTCGTTGAGGAGATCGCCAACCGCAACCTCACCGGCAAGGTAGAGGTCGGTCAGACCGGCTGCATCGGCATGTGCCGTTTTGAGCCGATCGTTGAGGTCTTCGAAGGCGATCAGCGCGTGACCTACGTTCACGTCGATCCCGCCAAGGCCAAGGAGATCGTTGAAAAGCACATCGTGGGCGGTCAGCCCATCGTCGAATACACCGTCGGCGCTGCGGAAAAATAACGGAGGTATAAATAGATGATTCGTACACACGTTTTGATTTGCGGCGGTACCGGCTGCACCAGCGGCGGTTCTCAGGCTATCGCGGACGGCCTCAAGACCGAACTCGAGAGGCTCGGCCTCCAGGATGAAGTCCAGGTCATCAGGACCGGCTGCTTCGGTCTCTGCGCAATGGGCCCCATCATGATCGTTTATCCCGAGGGAACTTATTACAGCCGTGTTAAGCCCGAGGACGTCAAAGAGATCGCTGAGGAGCATTTCCTCAAGGGCCGTGTTGTTGAGCGTCTCGTCCATAAGGAAGAGGCCGGTCAGAAGCTCGAGGACGTTCCCGCTCTCGGCGACACCAACTTCTACAAGACCCAGCTGCGCGTTGCGCTCCGCAACTGCGGCGTTATCAACCCCGAGAATATCGATGAGTACATCGCCATGGACGGTTACGCCGCTCTGGGCAAGGTCCTCACCGAGATGACTCCTCAGGAAGTTATCGACGTCATGAAGAAGTCCGGCCTTCGCGGCCGCGGCGGCGCAGGCTTCCCCACCGGCATGAAGTGGCAGTTCGCCGCTGCGAACCAGGCCGATCAGAAGTACGTCGTATGTAACGCCGACGAGGGCGACCCCGGCGCGTTCATGGACCGTTCCGTTCTTGAGGGCGACCCCCACGCCGTTCTCGAGGC
>JAEEGL011530096.1_pt1 | contig 12104 bp, 8 predicted proteins | sample 9134231 | NCBI WGS metagenome assembly JAEEGL01 (sample SAMN16246548, study PRJNA631951) | gut metagenome | biome: gut microbiome; feature: rumen; material: fiber-attached | host: Bos | place: Iran: Karaj | collected 2018-10
AATTTAATAGGTAATGAGTGATTTAAGGGGTAAAGTAGGTCGAAAAGGTAGAATTTTGTATGTAGAGCCAAATAATATATTTGGCAAAATTAATAACGTACCTTTAACACCTGACTATTCAGATTTATGTATATCTTTTAACCTTATTGTAGAAGTTGTTTCAAGGTATAAACAGAATGCTGCACAAGGTGAAAGTGATAATATGACATATTGTATGTCATGGACTTCTAAACTTGGATTAGACCAAAGTAAGAATTGGGTTTCTTTTCTTACTGGTGAACAACTTGCACAAAACGGTGAAAGTTACCTCACTACCTATTACACAAATACGCATTATGAAGATATTTTAAAGAAAAACATTGTTGAAGGTCTTGGTATTGAGAATATAACAGTTGCTTTTGAAAACTACTATACTCCAACAGTTTCGATTAAATTTGTAGACCAAAGAGGTTCGTCATTGTTTGGTAGAGAAGAAGCAACGCATTATGATGATAAATTAACCATTGACAATATCTTCGGTGCGTTTTTTACTGCTCCGTATCCAAAGTTCAAACTTCAGATTAAAGGTTTTTATGGCAAGCCTGTCACTTTACAATTGACATGCAGTGGATTTAAGGGCATGCTTAACTCAAAAACAGGCAATTTTGAAGCGACTGCTACTTTTATAGGTTATTCATATTCTCTCCTTACTGATATTCCTTTCCAATATATTGTTGCTGCACCTTATTGCGAGTATGTTGGAAAAGAGTATTGGAACAGCAAAGCGTCAAGTGAAGAATGGAGGCCATTGAAAAGTAATGGAGCACCAATGCCCAGACTTCATGAATATTTGGAAGATATTAAAAATGCAATGTCTGATGAAACTTTGCTTAATATGTTAAGTGAGGAAGATAACGAAACTCTTCAGTCTGCTGATATGGAAAAAGCAGAACTTGGGGCACTTTATTCCGATTATGCAAGATTTATTGACAGTTTAAGCAATTACGGTAACGCATCAACAATAAAAAACTTTGTGATGGGCAATGACACGTTGGATAAGGAGCAGATTCTAATATTAACTGAAGAAGAAGTCATAAGTACGAGTGGAATTATAGGTGAGGCTTTTGAAAGGCTAATAATACAATATAATTCTTATAATGAAAGTTATCAATCAACAGCAATACCAAAATCTTCATTACCCAATGGTTTTTCAGAAACAATACCTGATTTGGAATGTATAAGACTTTTTAACATAGAAAGTAATGGTGAAACAGGAATAAGAGTAAGATGCGTAATTGATGAATGCAGTGACATGTCTGTTGAGAATTTTTGCAAGATAAAATTTGCTACAAAGGCAGACGGGTCAGGTGATTATGTAAGGATGGAAGCAAATACGGCTGAGATGCTTGTTAATAAAATTAATCAGTCAGTTACAAACGACATATACAGTTACGCCTATTTGTTTGACCTTGGCGATTTTAGGAAAAGGATTAATGACCGCATGAAAGAGATTGATAACAGTGTAAGTCGTATTGAAAGACAAAAAGAACGTGATTACGTAAGGCTTGCACAGTCAAAACTCAAAATGGTTCCATATATTTCCAATATTTTCAAGATGATTATGGCACACGTTGAAACACTTGTGTATATAATGTACAAATGTTTTGAAAATATCAAGTCAGACGAGGCACGAGGATTGAGGAACGCTTCTTATCTTCATGTGAATTTAAGAAAAACCGATATTATACCAGACAACAGAGAAGTTATACCTGCATGGCCTATGGTAACAAGGGCTGCGTCTGATAATAATGAAAATAAAAGCCTTGAAGACGAGAATACAATCGGATGGGTAGGTGATTTTAGCCCCAACTTTGAGGAAGAAAAACTTGTTCGTGCATTATTTCTTGCGTGTAAGAAAACAACACAGGGTGACATAAACTACGAAGAATTGAATGCAAACATTACATATGTCCCCGTAGCACCGAATGATTTGAATGAGGTTGCACCTGTTTTCAGTTGTGGCGTTGATAATATCGGTATATCATATCTTGCTGGAATGTTAGGTTTACGTGCCGCACAACTTTTTGGCGTGATGGAAAGAGGAAACGTAACACCTGAAATAGCAGAAACAATGGGAAAAATGGATGCCTATAACTTTTATATAATGACACCTTCAAAACCCACAATAAAAGAGAAAATAACAGATGTATCTGGAAATAAACAGTTAGGTGATAAACTTTTGGATATCATGCTTTGCAAACCCGAAGAAGATAACATGGGGGAAACAAGGAATGATTTTCAGGTTCATCCGTTTGAAACAGATAAAGGCATTATGTCTAATGTCATTAAAGGTGGTAGACATCCTATATTCAGAGATAACGGAAATAGTTTGAATTATGTTCATTACTATACAAAAAATGGTGTTGGACTCGTCCCAAGTACGGTTAAAGATTTTGGCCAATATAAAGAAGATTTCACTTATGACGGAAGTTCTGGGAATACTTATTTTACTTTTACAACAAACAGGAACGAGAATGTCGAGAAAATAAACAACATATTATATAACTGTAGTGACAAGACTTTATTTGCGTCAAGGACTGAACCTACCCGCTATAAGAAACTAATTGATTATGAAAAATTCAACATTTTGACAAAACCGTCTTTGGTAAGTGGTGTGTTGAAGAGGTATGAAGAACTCAATACAGGAAACTTCAAAATCATGGGCGAAAGTTATTCAGAAGATTTTTCAAAGGTTTTGAACCGTTATTGGCATGTGTCGGAATCAGAGTTCACTTCATATCTTAAAAACAACAGAATTTTAAGATTCAAACTCAAAGACACAAAAGTAATGGATGAATTGGTGGATGTGAAACAGACAAGTGCCACAAAGTTTAATAGTTTACTTAATGAAACCAATCTTCCAATAAAAAATGAAAATGATTCTTCTTGGAGCGTAAAAGGAAAAGAAGGTTCTGTCAGCGTGGACTCACTTGCTATACCTTTGTTAAAAGTATATGAAGACGTTGGTACTGCAACTAAGTTTGATACATTAACTGGCACTAATTTTTATTATTTACAGAACGAAAATGAGTTAACGGAAGAAAACAATATAGTAGATAAAGTTAAAGCATTGTTATTGTTACACTGTATTTCACAGTATCACCTGAACACAACAACACTTGAAGCGTTTAAATGCGATAAAACACATGCTTCGATACAGGCAATTCCTTATGGACTTGCATTATTGCTTGGTGGATTGCTTTGGCGCAGAGATTTTGTTATTGAAAAAGGAAAAGACCCAATAATTTTTAGTGGTAAGAATGGGATAAGTTATTGTAGCCCGAAAAATAAAGACGGTTTAAGGACGGAAGACCCATTATTATATAAATCGGGCAACAATTATTTCTTCATGACAACTAAGTCTAATACAAAAAACTTCTATAATGTTAAACTATCGAGTTTGTTTGGCGGAAGTTTCCCTGATTATCATGTGATAAATGCATTAAAAACCAAATTTGAAGAATTTGTGTCAGGTGATTGGCTAACAATAAAAGAAAGAATTGAAATAGTGGCGAAAGACACTAATGGTGATAAGATATTCTTGGATGGAAGCGCGTTCACAAAAATAAGAAAAATTCTTGAAGAATATTTCCCAAGTTCGACAACAGATACTGAAACGTATAATGCGAGTGTTGATGGCTTTTATGAAAAACTGTTTGGTGAAACTTACAAAAATTTCAAGTACATACGTCAAAATGGTGACGAAGAATTGTATCTGTATCTTGATGACGAAAATGATACCTGTCAAAACATATTAAAAAGATTGTATTGTGGGAAATCAATTGTTCTTGATATGTCCAATACTAAAACGTCAAGTGACGGCAATAGGGCAACAAATGACAGTACTGACGTAAATGTTGACACCGCAACAATGAAAAACTATTTAAGAGCATTTGCAACAACATTAAAGAAGATTGCTGACGCTCCAAGTGATGTTGTGATTGATGATACAATAGATAACGGAAACCCAGAGGATGAAGATATAGCAGAGTTTACACGTGATTTAGCGTTACCGATTTACATGTATCTTAAAATGCTTTGGGACAAATGGCTTTCAAGCGGTACTAAAAGTTCAACTAATCATGAGTTCACCATCAAAAACTTTTTCAACAATTTTGTGTTTATAGACTCTTTTTATAGGAACATAAGTGGAAGGCTTATGATGAATTGTCAGATATTGCTTGATAAATGTAGTGAAAACAGGTCGTATGAAGATTCAACTGTTTTCAAACTTATTGGTGACTTAACTACTGCACATCATTGTCTGTTTTTGGCAATTCCAGATTTTATTGATAATCTTTCTTCCGAAGACCCAAAACTTGCAGTTCAGGCATTGGAAAGTATGTTTGTCCCTATGCCGTTTAATGAGATGCCGCCACCTCAGAGGAATAATAAGTTTGTAATCATATATGTGCCAAAACTTTCAGAAACACCATCTGAATTAAATAACTACAAGGAAGATGGATTTAACATATGGAGTTACAATGATGCAAAACAAATGGAGGACACAAATTTACCGAGTGGTGTGCCTAAGATGTATAACGATTCCTCAGACCTACCACCAATTTTGGCTAAAAATACGGGAGATTTCGCTGAGGATGAAGACGTTTCAAGATATGGTTATTGGGTGCCTTCTTTTGGACTTGCGTATGGCTATCAGCACAATCATTTGTTTAAAGACGTTAAGTTAAATATGGAAACACCTATTATGACAAGTGCTGTAATCAATACAATATCACATATTTCTTATCAAGGACGCGGTAATGAGCATAAGGTTGCGTTTGTCGGTCAAGACCTTTATCCTGTTTTTAGCAATTATTCATATCAGTGTGAATTTGAAATGATGGGTTGCGCTCAGATTCAGCCACTTATGTATTTCCAACTTATGAATGTTCCAATGTGGAGAGGTACTTATATGATTTTCAATGTAACCCACGTAATGACACCTGGCAATATGGTAACAAGGGTAAAAGCCATGAAGTTGTCTAATAGGGCTGTTCCTTATTCTAATGCATGGTTTACTAAAAACTTGGCATATAAACCTGAGGACACCGAAGGTTCTAATAATCCGTGCGAAACGGAAAATAACACGATGGCAGATGGTGGCGGAACAATGAATACAAGGTCTGATGGACGTACAAGTTATGATTATTCTAAGTATAAGTCTCAGGTGAAGCAGAAACGAAATGTTTGTATGGACAGGGTACTGAATGGTGTTACAACACTTAATTCAACTAAGTTAGGACAGGGTTATCGTTTAGGTTACAATAATTACCAACATTGCTGTACAGCTGGCCCGACAACGTGGTATTCACGAGGTGGAATTAATCTACGTTTTTGGGGTGATACAGGAAGCCCATGGGATAAACAGGGTGGTTCTGCAAGTGTAAATGCAAGTGCATTTACGCCACAGCAAGGGTTTAAAAGAGTACATCAGTCAGAAGCAATTGATACTAAGGATAAGACAACATCATATGCAATTCAAAACAGGACGGGTTCTTGGTCAGGTCTTGAACCTGGTGATGTTATGATTGTGTTTGGAAGGTATGGCCCAAAGGGTAATTATGGTAGAACATGTCACGGTGCTATGTGGACAGGTCAGGATTGGCGAAGTGATTGCGTTCAGGCTCAAGCCGCATGTGAGTATGGTCTGAGAAAACCGATAGAGGGTGGTTCAGTTCAGATTTGGCGTTTTGACGATGCAACGTATGAGAAATATCATGGGCAAAATAAAAACGGAAAATGTAAAGTATAAAAATGGCTGAATGTCTTTTACCATCAGGAAAAAATAACACTATGGCGATAAAGATTATTAATTTCTTTATCGGAAAGGGTCTTACACCTAATCAGGCATTGGGTATATGTGCTAATGTTTATGGTGAAAGTAGTTATAGGACAACACCTACTAACGGTGAGTCAGGTGCTTATGGATTATTCCAATGGACAGGAAGCAGAAAAAGAGACTTAAAAAATTTTTGTGAAAAAAATGGTCTTACAATGAGTTCAGCAGATGCTCAACTTGCATTTGCTTGGCACGAGAATGACAGAAACGTTTGGCAACATTATGCAGCGAACAGAGGGATGACCGCTATGCAGAGTTTGGATTATTGGGAAGATAATTGGGAACGCTGTTACAATAAAGATGCTATTCCAGGACAAGGATGTAGTAAATCGAAAGAAGCATGTTGTCGACACAAAGCAAGGCAAGATGAACTTGAAAAACTGATAAACATGTATCAGAATAATCAGAAAAGTGATAATTGTTCCGTTTCACTTGGAGCAGGTGGTGGTGAAGCAACGGTTGTTGATATTTGCGACCCAACAAGTATGGCTTATTATGATGATGATAATGGTTCTTCAGATGAAGTTCAGGAGAAATCAGTTAAAACAATGGAGGGTTCATATCAGCCAACAGGCATCAATAAGACAAATACCAAACCTGTATTGTTTGGCGGTTCTTGGGCTTATAAGATGTCACCTTATTTTAACGGAAATGGAGATTACTATACATACACCGTGTGGCAAGGGTTAACAAATGGCGGTAATTCTAATGGTGACGTTAGTTCGTTTATGGGGACTTATGTAGACAGACTGAATACTTCTTCTTCAAAAACAACTATTGGACACATAAGAAACTATATGTCATTCAGCAACAACAAACCAACCCATATTATTGTTACAATTGATAGAATGGCATTGACGTATAAAAAGAATGCAAGCAAAAGTGAGATTTTGAAAGCATATAAAAATGCTTGCATTAAATTTTTTAGTGAAGTTTGTGGTTGTTGCTATGTTAATGTAATAGTTCCTTTACGTATTGATTCGTGGGCTAACGAGACAAAAATAGGTAATGTAGTCCTTGATTATACAGAAGTGAATAATGCAATAAAGCAAGCCGCAAGTGCTTTCTACAATGTAAAAATAGTTGAGACACCAGAATTTTATAAAGGTACAACGAAACCTTCTAACGGTATTCTTCCAGAAGATGTGTGGTCGAAATACTCAAAGGAAATAAAACAAATTGCTTTAAAAATAAAGTAATGTGTTTTGTTTGATGTGTTTTTTGTAGTATATTTGCAATATGAAGAAGTTGGCAAATATATTAGACGAAAAATCAACTGTTAGCTATGATAGTCTGTTTAATAGATGTACTACTTTAGAAGAAGTGGATACGTCATTACCTACACTTATAGTAGGTATAGAAACAGCACAAAAATATGTGAAGAATTTCAGCATGTTTAACAGACGAGGACAGAACAATGATTTTTCGTGGACATTTGCTAAGACAGAGAGAAGAAAAGAACATTGTGAAGACTTGTTTGAATTTAAGAAAACCGTCATATTAAACGTATTGTCTGAAATAAAATATGAATATGTCTGTTTTCCTTGTTATACTATAAGCAAGATAAAGAAATTTATAGAATATATTAATGGCAATGACAGAAAGTTATGTTTCTTGATGAGGGATTCTAACTTTGTGTTTATTTATTCAAGGAAATACAAGTATGTTTTTGGCTTGTCGTTATCTCTTTGTGAATATTGTGGTATTTCCAAGACAAAGGTTGTCAATAAGATAAAATCAAATTCACATAATAAAATAATAAACGGTTTGAACTATATTGATGAAGAAACACGCAGAATAATAGGTGATAACATTCATTATATGTTACCATTATACGATTATTTCGTGTGAAACACACTATTTATAAGTAAATAAACTATATAACTATATTGATATGGCTCAAAGATTTATAAGCAGAACAGGCCGAAGAAAATTCATTAGACCCGTACGTAATAGCATATTGAACAAAAGGGTTGAAATAACTGAAGGCAACTCACAGGATGAATCAACAACAATTGTGGTTGAAGAACCTGTTATTGAGAAAAAACCTGCTAAGAGAACAAGAAAGAAAACGGTAAAAACAGAAAACAATTCTGTTGAAAATAACGAGAAAAACAATGAAAATGACATGAACGAGAGTATTGAAAAAATCAAGAAGATAGTTGGACAGGATGTTGAAATACCTGAACAGACAGTTAAGTATGAAAAGAAAGACAAAGGTCTTATTGAACGTACAGAAAATAGCACGATTCTTATAACAGAAGAAAATAAAATGTTGTTAAACGACTAATTTTCAATGGAAAAGGACTTACTGAAAGAATATAATCTTGAAGATGTCAGAAAAAGAATGATGCAGATAAGTGAGTATTCTTTTAAGACTGGCATTGTGGAAGATGATGAAGATAATCAGCAACAGCCACAAAACCAAAATGGAGGACAAATGCCAATGGGAAATCAGGGTGGCGATATGCAGATGCAACAACCTCAGCAAGGTCAAGGCATGGATGGCCAACAAATGGGACAAGACCAAATGGGTATGGGTCAAGACCCCAATGGTGGTATGCCACAAGTCGGAATGGATGGACAGCAAATGCCAGACAATGGACAGATGGGTATGGAACAATCAGATGCACAGATGTCAGATACTGCCAATATGCCACCTGCTGATGATATGGGCGGTGAAGGCGGTGATATGCCAATGGGTGACGATATGAGTGCTGAAACCGAACCAATGGGTGAGGATGATGAAGTTATTGATGTTGATGATTTAACTCAGTCACAGGAAGCGACAGAATATAAGATTGACGGTGTTGATGATAAACTTACAACGATTTTACAGATTACATCTAAGTTTGAAGAAGCACTTAAAAACAATGAGGAACAACTTGCGGCATTAAAACAGGAAATTGAAAAAAGAAATCCAACTCCTGAAGAAAAAATGAATATTCGTTCACAGGCATCCTATCCTTATGGAGAATCACCAAAGGCTTTTTGGGATAAAAAGTCTGCTGAAAATCCGACATATAATGTGATTTATGATAATGACATTGCCCCACAGGATGAAGACAAGGAATTTGAAATAAAACGTAGTGATTTAGATAACATAGATACAAAGTCTTTATCAGATTCATTGGAATTTCCGAAAGAATTGAGAGATTATCTAGATTTTTAATGAAAAAATTTTGTTTTAAGATGAAAAAATAGTATATTTGTAATAATTTTAATAAAACATAAAACATTTAAGACATGACTGACGAAAGATTAATGATTGAAGAGGAATTTGAAGACGGAAACAAGTCAAAAAGACGTAGAAAGAATTTTGTTTTTGATGAAAAAAACTATTTTAATGACAAACTGAAAAAGGGGGAAGAAAAGAAGGAATCAAGAGTTAGGATTTTACCAATTAACGGAAGTGAGGAAAATTTCAAAGATTTTAGTAATTTCAAGGCTTTCTTTGTGACGTATATTCACTCATTGAAACTTAGAAAAGAAATCCAAGGTGGTGGTTTTAAAAAGTTTTTTTGCTTGAATGACCCAAACTTTGAAGGTAAGCATGGTTCATGCCCGTTGTGTGAAAAGTCAAAGAGTTTGTATGCTTTGGCAGACGCATGTGATGTTGAGGCACAGAAAAAGTCGCTGTCAAAGAGTGGTAGCGAATACAGGGCAAGAAAGAGTTATATTGTTCGTGTTATCGAGAGAGGACATGAACAGGATGGAGTTAAGTTTTGGCGTTTCAATGCCAATTCTGATGGAAAGGGTATCTTTGACATGTTAAAGAGCCTATATGATATCCGTAACAAGGAATCATTAGAAGCTACTGGCGAGAAATATAATATTTTCGACTTAAAGAACGGAAAAGATATTATTGTTACGTCAACTTACAACCCAGATACTGACCGTACGAGTATCACAATTACGGATGCGGGTTTTTCAACACCTCTTTCTAAGGATGAAAACCAAATGATGGAATGGATTAATGACCCGAAGACGTGGAAAGATGTTTATTCTATCAAGAGGCAAGATTATCTGAGTATTATTGCTGATGGCGGTATTCCTGTATGGAGTGAGGAAAAAAACGGGTTTGTTGCAAAAAAAGAAGGTGAAGAAAACGGTGAAGGAAATAACCAAAAGGACAAGCCAAAACCTGAACCTAAGCCAGAACCTATGCCCGAACCTGAGCCTGAACCTGAAGTGTTTGAACAACCACAGGATGACCTTCCTTTCTAAGAAAAACAATTAAAAGTGAAAATTATTAAGGTCAACGCGTAAAAACGTTGGCCTTAATTTTGTTTTTAGATAATTTTGTAGTATATTTGTGAAAAAAATATGTGCAAGTTATATTTTAAATACAGTACAATGAACGCAGGTAAGTCAGGTATGTTACTTATGCAAGCGTTTCAGTTTGAGGAAAGAGGTGTCCCGTTTCTTTGTTTGAAATCTTCTATTGATACAAGAGACGGTGATGATGTGATTGCGTCAAGGATTGGTATCAGCAGACCGTGTATTTCAGTTCTTCCTGATGATAATCTATTCAAACTAATCGAAAATTACATAGCGAGTGCATCATTGGAAAGTATAGATAAGCCATTATGGATACTTGTTGATGAATGTCAGTTTTTGACTGCATCTCAGGTTGATGATTTGGCTAAAATCGTTGATAACCTTGATATAAACGTACTCTGCTATGGTTTGAGGACTGATTTTACAACACATTTGTTTGAGGGTTCACGCAGACTGATGGAAATTGCTGATGACATTTCAGAGGTTAAATCCTCATGCTCTTGTGGAAGAAAAGCAATGATTAATACACGTTTTGACGCTAACGGAAACTTGATAACTGATGGTGAACAGATTGTAATTGGTGGTAATGACATGTATGTTACTTTGTGTAGAAAATGTTATTATGCCTTATTAAAGAGACAAGAGATGCAAGATAAAAACTTTTTAAACTAAAATTATTATGGCTAAACAAGCAATTAAGAAAGGTGCAGGGATAAAGGCAACTAAATTTAGTGTTGAGAACCTTAAAAACGATTTATTGGGTGAAAAAACCGCAAAAGCAGCCGACAAAGAGTTGGAATGGATTATTATGCCAAAAGGTTTCCAAGACGCAGTAAAATTGCCAGGAATTCCTATGGGACGTGGTGTAACAACCGTAAGAGGTTGGTCTGATACGGGTAAGAGTACAATTAAAAACTGTGCAATAGCAGCCGCTATGAGACAAGGAATTTTGCCTGTTATTTTTGAAACAGAGGGTAACTTTGATTTCCAATATGCAAAGGATTGTGGAATGGAGATTGAACCTGTATATGAAGATGTTGAATATATTGACGAAGAAACAGGTGAAGTCACAATAAAGAATGAAATCACTAATTGGAAGGGTGATTATATTCTGTTCACCAATACGAAGATGTGTGAATTTTGTGGTGACATGGATTACTCAACAGGTACAAAGAAAGCCAAAAAACGCAAAGTCGCTGTAATTGAAGATATTGCTTATATTATTAACACTTTCCTTGATAAACAGGATAATGGGGAAATACCAATGCCATTGTTCTTTGTGTGGGACTCAGTCGGAAGTATTCAATCTTACAAATCATATTCTTCAAAAGTAGGCAACCCTCAGTTCGATGCAGGTGCTATTTCTGCTGCCTTTAAACCAATTTTTGGGCGAATTGCTGGTTCAAAGGAAGTTGGTTCACCTTATACGAATACGATGTTATTTGTAAATAAGATTTGGCAAGATTCAATGAACTCAATGGGTGGTGCGGTATCAATTGAGAACAATGGTGGTAGAGCAATATTCTTTGCTACACGTTTGGGTTTACATTGTGGCGGTACAGCAAAACCAGCAACAAAGAAACTTAAAGCAACCCTTAAAGGACAGGAATACCAATATGGAACATTAGCAAAACTTAGCGTATTCAAGACACAATTACCTGTACCGTTTAACATTGTATATAGTGGAACAATATGTTGTGTTCATAATGGTATTATATCTGAGGATGAACTTGATGAATACAAGAAGAAAGAATTACCTAATATTTTTGAAAAAATCAAGCAGATGTCAGAAGGAAAACTCAATGACGTTTCTGTTGATGATATAGAGTTTACAGAAGAAGGAAATATGGAGGGTTAAAAGATGGACGAAGAACACATTGAAGAGTTGGAACTGTGGCTTGTGAAACACGGTTACTATATTGGAAACAGCGAGGTAGCAAAG
>JAEEGL012261558.1_pt1 | contig 12104 bp, 13 predicted proteins | sample 9134231 | NCBI WGS metagenome assembly JAEEGL01 (sample SAMN16246548, study PRJNA631951) | gut metagenome | biome: gut microbiome; feature: rumen; material: fiber-attached | host: Bos | place: Iran: Karaj | collected 2018-10
ATAAAATCTTATTTCATGCTCATTAACACTCGGTGTTTCTTGTATAATCAATCATCATTTAAATTCTTTTCATAGTTTTATACTAAATCAATATCAGTCAGCGATATAAGTTGTCTCATCACTCCAAATTTCATATCTTCAATCTCATCATTCAATAACAGACTTCACAGTACTATCATAACTTCTTTTTAACATAACCATAACATTACCTCTTTTTTCATTAATTTTATCTGCATCAGAAATTTTATTTAAAATTTTAAGATACTTTAATTGATTGAGATGTTTTTGATAATAAGGATTTCATCAATCATATTTATTTCAATAGAGGAGTCTTGAAATAATTGTTCAAACTTCAGCTCTAGTAACTTTATCATAAGGTCTAAACTTAGTTATTCATTGTCACATTAATCAAAGTCTACATGCATTAGTTACTCAGTTATCATATTGTTTATCTAAATCACTTGTTACATCACTAAAAGTACAACTTTTAGAAGTATCTAATTTTTTATTAAAAGTTTTTATAGCATAATTACTAACCATTTTAGCCAATGCAATTCTAGTAATCTCTCAATTCATATTAGCCTTATCAATAGTAGGCATAGTAGTTATTCAATTATTATAAGCCCATGTATATGATAATTTTTGTTCATTAGAAAAATCTGCCTTAACAAAGCCAACAAACAAAGAAGAAAGTACTAAACAGGATAGAATAACTCTTTTCATTATTAATATTCATAATAAAATTTTTATATTCAAATTAACATAACACTTTACTTACATTTATTTAATTCCGATTTTATTTTATTACAATCAACTCAATTAGTACATGCATTAATATATTTATATCTACAATATTTATCAATTGCGCTACTTAAACATACCCCCTTCTCTGTACTACTTTCTCAATTATCAGGATTCTTAGAATAAAACTCATCTCTAGTTTCATCATAACACTGACTATGCAAACTAGACCGCTCATCATATGAGTATCAATAATATTTAGTAACCGTTTTAACTTGATGATTATCTATTCTTCTTTTCAACTCATTCATCCATAAAGTAAAGAATTCATTAGTCTCACTTCAAACAAGTAAATTATACATATATTTTTCCGCTGCCTTAACACATCATTTTCTATCCTTAGGATTACAATCCAAAGTTTTTGCAATATCAACAGCCTTATTACTATAATCTTCATAATTATAATCAGCTCAATTATGATAATAAAGTTTATTATAAGGTCAATTTTCAAGAAAAGCTGGCATATAAAATATTGAATCAGAAGATATATATGTATCACACATATTACTAGATAAACGGTAATCTACATAAAAAGAGTAACCCTCTTGACCTCAATAACTAAAACCAAAATATCAATCCTTGTAAGGAAGTAACACAGTCTTTTTTGACAAAAACGTTGTATACTCCTCACCATCAAAATCATCAACATAAGTACAGCTAATTGTACTTTTCTGATCCAATTCATCAAAACTTGGAATTTTAGTACTAGAAGTAGTTGTAGTTTTTACTCATCATTCCTTACTCCTTTTTAGCATAATCATCACATTACCTCTAGATTCATTTTTTCTATCTGGATTAGAAATATTTGTCATTATTCCAGCATTTTTTAAATTAATAAGATGATTCTGATAATAAGGGTTTCATCAATTATACTTATCTCAATAGAGGAGTCTAGAAAGAATAGTTCAAAATTCTGCTCTTGTTACAGGATCATAAGGCCTAAATTTAGTAATTCATTGTCCCATTAATCATAACTGACACGCATTTGTCACTCACTTATCATATTGTTTATCTAAATCACTTGTAACATCAGTAAATACACATTTTTTAGTAGTATCTCACTTCTTCTTTAAAGTCTTAACCGCATAATTACTAATCATTTTAGCTAATGCTATTCTTGTAACATTTCATTTCATATCAGCTTTATCTATAGTAGACATAGTAGTAATTCAATTATTATAAGCCCAAGTATAAGCAGCCTTTTCTTCACTAGAATAATCAGCTTTTACAAAAGAGAAGCAACACAAACATATTAGAAAAAATAATGAGGTTCTTTTCATGATATAGAAGAAAGTATAAAACTATAAAAGCACTATACAAATTTCTTATAAAATTAAAAGAAAAAGCTCCATGATAATCATGGAGCCAAACAGTAATAAATTGGACGATATATAGAGTTGATGTGTTGCATAATTCTATACGACATTAGCATAATGAACAGCAACGATAATTTCAAGCAAAAATAACATAATTAAGATTCTAAGATTTCAGCCTTCTTCTTATTCTTGAAAGTATCATATCTTTGTTGTTCACACTTATATATAAACTTAACTTCATCTTCATTAAATGTTTCTTTTAACCATTTATCTGCTGATTTATTAATATCTTCACCATTTAAATCTAATACTAATGTTTGAAATTTATTAGTAGTCTTTGATCATGGATAAGTATAACTAATTCTTTTCACTTTACATTCAGTAGAATTAACAGGACAATCTATTAGAAGAGGATCATTCTTTTCAGCCCAGAACTTTAATGAATCTTCAGAATAATTTTTTAATCATAAACATCTACCACATTCTTCAACATCTTCAGAATCTGTACTTTGTGTTCAACAGTTAGTCTTTACATCACTAGTATCTACGCTACCAGTAGTAGTTGTTGTAACAGTACCAGTAGATGTGGTAGTTGTAATTGCACCAGTAGTTGTACTAGTAGTAGTTGTAGTAGTAACAACACTACCTGTAGATGTAGTAGTTGATGTGTTAGTTATAATTGGAATTACAGTAGTTACTCTATAACCAGGTCTAGGAGCACAAGTTCCTGAAGCTTCATTAGCAATTCAGAAACCATTCTCATCACAACATACATATTCACAAGCAATATCACTATTAATTGAAGAATTTCTACAATTATCAATCAATCTATAACAATTAGCGACTCTATCATTATAATCAAAAGTATATGAATTATTATTTGTATTACCGTAATAATCAGCATAACGATAATAATCATCATCATAACTAACATTTGGCATTGGACCAGCAGCACTATGTGTATAAGCATTAGGATCATAATAAACAGGAGTAGGCTTTTGACCAGCAGCAGCATGGACATAAGTATCAGTTGCTGATGCATTAGGACCAGCAGAGAAATCGATTGTTTGAATACTATTCATAAGCATAACTAACACATCTCATTTCATCAATACTCATAATGGATCAGAAATATCATTAATAGCTCAAATACTTTTTAATGCTCATAAATGATTAAGATAATAAGGAACTCAATCTGAGTATTTTTCTCACCAGAATAATCTAGATAGAGTAGTTCAGAAATCTGCTAAAGTCAAACTATCATTTGGCTTAAAGATATTAGTTCCTAATCCCATAATTCATCTTTCACATGCCCAAAGTGCAGCATTCTTATAACCCCAATTAAGAGAATCAATATCAATGAAAGAACATGTTGTCGTTACAGGATCTTTCATTTTTAAGACATTCTTAGCGAATCCCATTAACATAGAAGAAAATTCTACTCTAGAAATAGCAGAGTATAGATTTGCGGCAGAAAATGATGTTTCAGAAACAATTCAATTCTTATAAGCCCAATTATAAGCTGTACCATAATCTTGAACATATTCAGCACTTGCAAAGCTGAAACAAAGTACTCATAATACTATTCATACTAATTTTTTCATGTGTATAATGGTATAAAAGTATAAAGATACCTAATTATACAAAAAAAATTCAAAAAACGCAAAAAAATTACTATAAAATAAATATAAAATATGTCAATATATACAATTAATATCATTTTAGTAATAAAATAGTAGTTATAAACTAGTAAATAGCGAAAAATCATAATACAATAAAAAATTGATCAAAAAAAGAAAAAATCCCCGAAATAGGGGAGGATAGGAAACATAACATATATTATCTTAAATAATTTCTTAAATATGAATAAATTTCATTCTTAATATCATTTATTTTCTGCTTTGAGAGATCTTTTTTATAAAGATTAATATCATTTCAACCATAAACAAGGAAATCTATATCAACCCAATAATTTTCATGATTATCATAATCCTTATAAACATCTAATGAATCTCAAACAGTAACCTTAGCACTTCAAATCTGTATATAAGGAGGAACATATCATTTTTCAATAATACCCCTGTCCAATGTTTTAGCTAAATATAATTTTCAACTATTAACAATTTTCTCAAATAATCATCAATTTTCTCTTTTATAATTAAGTTCATCGATATTTTTATCATATTCTTTAAGCACATTTTTCTTATTAGTTTCTTTATCATCATAATCATATCAAAATTGCTTATATATTTTACTTAAAGTCTCCTTATCAACTCATCAAAGTTTTCATCATTCAAAAGCATTACTATAATAATTAATATTTCAATCTTTTAAAACAAAATAATACCCATAAAATTTATATCAATCTTCACTATTATCATCAACAACATATTTTCAGATAGATGATACTATTAACTTTTTCACATATCATCTTCAATCAATTTTAAAATCTCTAGCACCTTGTAAATTCTGATATCTTTTATACTTAAAATAAATTCTACAAATAATTGATATTACATAAAAAAATCAGATATAGAAAAAAACTTTCATACAAAAATGATATAATTCACTAGAATAATCGATATCAAAAAGAGGTTTCAATAAAGAAAATACAATAAGAACAAACGCAAAAACAGATATTGCAGAAATTATAGCTATTTTTAAACTCCAGCATTCATATCATTTAATTTTTCAACTTTTAGTTTCTCTTATAATATATTCCATTAATTTCACAAATAAATTAAATCCTTATTATTATACATAACATTTAAAAAATATCAAAAAAAGCCCCTCGTTATCACAACGAAGGACCAAAAAAAGAAAAGATATCGTGAACTATTTCATTCTTTCATACTTTCTAATTATAGAATAAAAAAGCACTTAACATTAAAATTTTTTAATACTTTTAAATTTAATCTCAGTTAAGAAGATCAGAAATTCCAAATGACAAATCTTCTTCATAGAAATCTTTTCATTGTTTAATTGGATTACGTTCACGAGCCTTTACCGTTGCCTTTTTCCCACCATTTGAATGACATTCAAATTCATAATCAGTTCAATTATTCATAACTGTTCAATAGATATCAAAATCCATATAATCATAATTATCACGATAAGTTTCAAGATATCTGCTTGTATCACCTGTAAACAAATTATAAACAGCCTTTTCACAATAAGTTGAAAATTCAACAGCTGAATCATCATTTTTAAGTTTAAAATACAAAGATAATGTAATTATAAATACTATAATAGCCACGACATATAATGCAGCATTACTTCATTCCTTCATTACTGTTATAATAGGATATAAAAATACTTACTAAGTATTTAATAATAGATAAAAAAAATTCAACAAAAATAAATAACCTAACTATTTTCAATAAAGTACATTATAGGTTTCAACAATAAGTCCTTGGACATAATCAGAATTATCAACATTATCAACATAAATCATAGGTTTAGCTCAAGGATAGGGTATTTGCATTTCTAACTCATTAATCATTTCTTTTACTTTATCAGTAGATTTTAATAATAAACGATTATCATAAATTCAACCAACAATTTTTCAATGATAATACAAAATATATTCTCACATCATATGACGATAACTTATATCTTCTAAATCAGATAATTGATCCAACAGATATTGGAGATAATCCTTAGTTGTTGCCAAACCGAATAATTAATAATATAAAAACTAATACTACTATGATAATATATTCTATTTTTTCAAGAAAAAAGTCCTGCGTTATCTCAACGGAGGACTCCTCAAACACACATTGTCTATATGTTAACTTACAAGACAACAAACTTATAATTAAAACCACATATAATTTCAACAAAAAACTGACCTGTGTTATCTCAACAGAGGCCAGTAGCAAATGAAAAGCACACTTCAGTATCGTGCAATATCTATATACATTTTTATTTATATTTTTTCAATAAAAAAAGCCCAACGTTAGATAAACGAAAGGGCCTGTCTCAGTCAATAGATTTACTAATATTTGATGACAGAGAACACTATAAAGTTTTAAAACAAAAATTCAATAAAAAAAACTGACCCATGTTATCTCAACAAAGGTCAGCAAGAAGAAAAATTACATTTGATGCTGCTATACAGCGGTTAGATACTAATAATTTAACATTAAGATTCAATACTATTAGCTAAACAATACAATAATTATACCAATAATTAATGCATGAACAGGATAGAAGAACGTATAGAATATTTTAAACCATTTTTTATGATATCATAATTTACAGTTAGAGAAACTCAAAATCAATGCAGCTAATAAATGTCCAAAGATCCAAGGAACATAGTTGCTTATATGTTCTAACCAAGTTGAAAAACCTCAGAATCCACATCTAACCCAGAAATAAATTATTAAATAAACAACAAAAACTCAAAGTAAAACCAAGAAACGCTTAAGCCAACTCCAATTGTTTTCAGTCTTTTCACTATTCCTTGCAAATCTAAGATACCAATAAAATGCAATTACAAGTAGAGGACCAACAAAATTAAAATTAGCAGCCATCTTATAATTAGTGAAACCTATCAAAAGATAAGCACAAACTAATACAAGGATAGTCTTCCAATTCCAATTAATTTTTTCTCATTCATCATTAACTTCTCTTTTAGAAGAGAGGAAAAATTCTTTAATAGAATTCCAACTTAATTTATCTTTATGCTCACTATTTGAAGGTAATAGCAATTCAGTTATAGACATTCATAAGAATCATAAAAGCAGAGTAATCATAACACTCTGAGCTTCCATAAAATCAGTGAATATATTAGGACCAAATTCTAATAAATCATAACATGGTTCAGAAATAACAGCTAATAATATTAATGTAGATACATGCTTTAATAACCTTCTTTTTTCATTAAAAACAAAGAAGAATCACTCAGCCAATAAAAAAGCATAACAAGGGAAAGCTATTCTTCAAATCCATGTTAAAAGCATTGGATTATCAATAAAATTCCAACCAATATGATCAATAAGCATCGTTGCCATTGCAATAATACGAAGCACAAAACCAGTCATCATAAATCAATAAATGTAAAAATTAAGATTCTATAATGATTCCAACCATTCTTGAACTTGTTCTTTAGATGAACCTTGTTCAAATCTTTTACTAGCGACAACATTAAGTTTATAAGGTTCTAGATATTCAACGCTTCATTCAATTCATACATGTTCAGAAGTACAGAAAAGAATAACATTTTTACCAGATAAATCATAATTATCTAGGAAAGTTGTAATAATATTTGGAGTTCTACCAAACCAAATAGGATATCATAAATAAATAGTATCATATCAATCAAGATCAAATTCAGTCTTTATTTCAGGCTTTATAGAAGAATCTTTATATTCTTTAAAAGACCTAGATTCTTCATTTCTCCAATTCAAATCTTCTTCAGTATATCAAGTCATAGGAAGAAGTTCTTCTAGAGTATTACCTTTAATCTCAGAAATATAAGTAGCTATTTGTTTAGTATTTCAAGTTGGAGAGAAAACAACAATTATTGAATCCTCATCAACTTCATTACCAGTTAATGATACCTCATCAGCATCTATATCAATAGATAAGGGTTGAAGATCTAAATCAACATTTTCTTTATTATAAACTTTACAACGAAAAGAATAATCAGTTGAATCATAACGTACACCTCACTTATAAACACAACTTCAATCAGAACAATAAGCGTCAATCATACTAACATTTTCAAGTTCTTCTCACAATACACTTCTTACATTATCTATACAATATGTAGAATATTCTTTAATAGTATTCTCATTAGTAAGAACTACTATAACAAAAGCGATTCAACAAGCAGCAACGAATGCTATCAATCAAATTAAAACTTTTGTAATTGTTTTCATTTAATATATAGAAAAATAAAAATAAACAAAAACTATATAATAATTCTAATAATATAGTCAATATTAAGATTTATCGTCATAAAAATAATAAATGTCAACCTTAGAAACAACAATTACCATTAATGAAAATTTAATAGAGGATAGACATTAGAGACGAGTTATTGACATTTAAAAAAAATAAACAAAAATGTAAATTATAAAAAATATTGTAATTTAAAATAATCTTCATAAAAAAAGAGACACAGGTTGTTATTCATATTTATAGTTAGTTTAGTTAGTAGTAGTTAGTAAACACAACACTTTGCACAGTGGTGCAGTGGTCCTCTGAATCAGAGGACCTTTTCCCTTTAATAATCTCTTGTTTTTAAACAATCGTTTAATATACTCATAGCTACAAAAACAAAAAACAAATACAAAATTATGGGAGAAAAAGAAAGATTATTCTTACCTGAGCACTTTCAAAGACAAGAACCTGTCATAAAAAAGAAAATCAGGAAATTTATGCTTGGATACAAGTTACTGGAATCATTCCTAGAAATAGGGAAAAGTCCAAACGACTCTGAAAGTCTAGAGTTCTACGCTAACTTGTACAATGACTTATCACCGATCTTAACAGAGATCACATGCTATGCTATCAATAATGGATACATTAAAAAAAGTGAACGAATCGAGGAGAGTATTAAATTATCACAAAAAATCTTAGGATTACTTAAGATATTAAATACAAGATACATTATAACACTCACATCACCAGATCCAATTGAAGATCCAAGATGGGATTTAATCTCAAAAAAATCTAATACAGAAATTGTAGAAGATATTTCGCTAAAACTTGAAAAAATGAATTCATTAAAATTTAAAGGACAAGGATGAGTGTTGCTCATCCTTTTCTTAAATAAAAAAAAGTAAATTTCTATTATTTCACTATTGAATTTAACGATTAAAATCAATATAAAACTAATGCGATAAACAAAACTAATAGTATGAGTAAAAAAGAAATTGAAGAACTCAAAAAAGCGTACAAAATCGTATTCGATGAAAATGGAGAAGTAACCTCCTGTGGACGCGCATGCACTAGTGCTCTCATCAAAATTCTTAAGAACTACACCAAGGAAGACGTCGGTGACGAGCAGACTGGTATTATGAAAGTTGAAACTGTAAAGTCAGTCTATGCAAGATTGACTGCCTATCAAGGAGCATTGGTTATGTAACCAATGCTTTATTTTAATTTCTAAATTTTAGTGTTGACAATAAATAATAATTAGGTATCTTAAAGATTGCGTTAATAAATAATAAAACAAAACTAATAAGTAAACGCTTATGAAAAAAATCGAATTAATTGTTACCATTCATGGAGAAAGTATTCCAGATGGTAAAGACAGAAAAATGGTTGTAGTAGGGGAGCTTTTTGTTGATCCAGGATTAAAACCTGAATTCGACCTGAAGCCAGGAGGTTCCATTTCAGTAGCATTCAAATGTTACAAGATTGATGAAGAAAAGTCCTCAAAGGACAAGACTTCATTCATTGAGCACACATGGAGACCTTCTACAGGCGATATGGTCATCATGCCTCGTAAATCAAGCTACAAGACCACTGTAAAGGTCAACAAGATTGCATAATCTTACTAAACCAAAAGCGTCGTGATATCTCATGACGTTTTTTCTTTAACAAAAAACTGGTCCCATTTATCTCAAACAAGGCCAGTAAAATATTCATATATGAAAAGTACAACACAAATCTTATAACCATTATAATCACTAATTTCAACAAAAAAAGCTCCACGTTATCTCAACGGAGAGCTCCGAAATCATGAAAAATTACAAATGATTGCGCCATTTGCGGCTATGAAGTTATACTATTAAATCACTAAAATTCAATAAAAAAACTACCATATTATTTGACTTTAAAACAAGATTTAATATAAGCCCAATAGAATATTTTATTTATTAACTATAATTAATATGAAAAAATCATTATTCTTATACGCAATACTAGGTGCAGTACTATTTTCATGATGTACAAATACTACAACTACTGATACTGCAGATTCATCATCTATTACATGTCCAGAATGATCTGAATATTGGGAATCAAATTATGAAAACTGAAGTCTAAAAGCCCAATGATGTTTCAAAATTTGAGAAAGTGAAATGGAAGGACACTGGACTTACTACTTTGAAAACTGAGGAAAAGACTCAGAATGAGAAATGATTAATGATAAAAGAGAATGAATATGGACTTTCTATGATGAAGAATGAAATAATACCATAGAAATGGAATGAGCTTATAAAAATGATTTAGAAGAATGAGAATGGAAATACTATATAGATTGAGAATATATATGTTCTGATATCTTCTCACTATGAGCATTAACAGATGAATGAACATGTAATCGAGAATATGTTGAAGAAGATTTCGATGGATCAGAAACTTGAGAAATAGCTGAAGAAGAATAAAAAAAGAGTCCCGCGTTATCTCAACGGAGAACCCTAAAATGATGTAGTTCGTGAAAAATATTGTTTAACGACCAATACTATAATATTTAGTATTGGTTTTTCAAATCATTTTTTAGTAACAAAATATGACAGAGTAAATATTTAAATAGTCAGGAGAAACCAATCTAGAACAACTAAAGCATAATCTAAATTACATTTCTGAAACTTGATTTTATAAATATTTTTTTAATTACTTTATCACTCAAAAGCTTTCTTAACAATCTCTTTAGCTAAACGATTATACTTATAATATCACGCCTCAGAATGTAAAAACAGATATCTTCTAATAAGTCTTTTAGGCCAATTCTTTCTATATTTAAGAAAAATGAAACATTGTAATCTAAATGACTGTTCATAAAAAAGCTGCATTCTTCAAACAGGCCATCATTCAGGTGGTAATGGTTCTCGATATTCAGGATTAAACATATAATTATAGAAAATAAGCTAAATAAAAAATATTTGAATTTCAGGTTCTTTAATAAGTTCAAACCACATTCTCATAGCTATAGCATCAGCAAAATCTGGAGATCTACATATTAACTTTTTAATTTCTTCTTTAGTTAATATTTGTAATTTTCATCACTTATCAGGATTCTTTTGTTTTATCACATCTAATTCTTCTATAATATAATCTTTATCATTATCATTATTAACGATAAGTCTAATCTTATCTGAAGCGATAAAAGGAACTAATTCAAAATAACACTGATCTTTTAAATTCTTATAATTCCTAATTTCTTTATTTTCTTCTTTAAGTAGAGGAGAGGAATTATTAACAAATCATTTACATCATAACTGATCTACAACTCATCATCAAACTCAATCTTCATCACAGATTGTTTTAGAATTTTTTACTCAATATTGATTCTGTAAACATCTAATATAAGAAACAATTTCTGTTGTTCTATTTTTAATATAAGAGAAAACTCTACCTATCCATCAATTCCAAACAATAATAATTGTCTTATCATTACCTAATCTTGCTATATCAGCAGTAATAAACTTTTCTCATTCTTCTCATCTATTAGTAAACAAATCTTTTATATCATCATATTCATAAAGCTTAGTTGGATCATCATCATAATCCCAATTTCAGTTTAATAATCTCTCCTTAGTAATTTTATCAGCTCTCTTAAGAGATTCTTCATACTTCTCATGATCAATAAACGGATTATCTTTATATAATGCAGGGATAAATATTCTATCACTCGTTATCGTTCATTCTTGTTGAGCCTTAATAAAATCATTATAGAGATGACATTTCATAGGGTTACAAGTCATGATAACCTTCCCTTTAAGATTATATTCTTTAACCTTTTCTGTACATCTAGATAAGATAATATTTATAGCTTTTCTATTAACTTCTTGAGCTTCATCGACATATCAAAAAGTAATTTCATATCATCATAACCGATTAAATTCTGGATCAGACGGATTATCTTTTAAAGGGACAAAATAGAGTTTAGAACCATTATAGAATTGTAATTCTTTAGTCTGCATATTAAGTTTATATTCTCTACTTTCTTTCATTCATTTAGAATTCAGAACTTTTAGGATAGTATTTAAAGTACTTTTCCTAAGATCATCTCGTTCTCTTCTTCAAACA
>JAEEGL013510952.1_pt1 | contig 12104 bp, 5 predicted proteins | sample 9134231 | NCBI WGS metagenome assembly JAEEGL01 (sample SAMN16246548, study PRJNA631951) | gut metagenome | biome: gut microbiome; feature: rumen; material: fiber-attached | host: Bos | place: Iran: Karaj | collected 2018-10
CCGGGGCTGAGGCTCTCTTCAAGTTCCTTGCGTATGAAGGGCAGCTGGAAGTCAAGATAATACTTGTGGCTGGCATCTAAGTAGAGCATCAGCGTAGGCACGCTGAGTTGTTCGTCGTTCTCATAGTCACCATACCCATTAATGGTGAAGTTCACCACGGCGAGGAAGGTGTAAGTATCTACATCGTTGTCCTCACAGGTCTCGCGAACGGTCTTGTCGCCGAATCCTAACGAGATGCCAAAACTGCCGAGGGCCTGCAACAGGTCGTAATTATCACGGATAAGCGTGATCATCTTGTCGTCGGCCTCATACTGTTTCTGATTCTTCATACCTATTATATGTTATTGGGTGCAAAAGTACAGCTTTTCTGTGACATACGCAATAATAAAAAGTAGGTATTTTCCTGTAAAATCATCGTTTTTAGGTATTGCGGGGCTTTGTGGAAAGGCTTACCTTTGCAGCCGAAAATTGAGAAATTGAGAAAATGAGAAGATTATTGTTTTACTTGATAGCACTGTTACCTATTTCTATTTATGCACAGGAAAGTGCTGGCGACAGCGTTATGCAGCATGCAGGTGGAAAGCGCCTGACAGTCGGCGGCTATGGCGAAATCAATTATAGCCGCAATTTCTATAGCGACCACGTGAGTCGCTATTCACAGCCCGAGGAACATAAGAACGATCCGTCGCATGGGCGAGTTGATATTCCCCATGCAGTCATTTACTTAGGCTACGACTTCGGTCGGGGCTGGACGTTTGGTACGGAGATTGAGTTTGAACACGGCGGCAATGGCCTGGCCTATGAGAAAGAAGACGAGGAAGGTGGCGAGTGGGAACAGGAAGTTGAGAAAGGCGGCGAGGTAGAACTGGAACAGTTCTGGCTTCAGAAGACATTTTCGAAAGCCCTGAACCTGCGTATAGGTCACATCGTGGTACCCGTAGGTTTGAACAACGCCCACCACGAGCCTCTGAGCTACTTCACCGTCTATCGTCCTGAGGGCGAGAATACCATCATGCCCTCGACGTGGCACCAGACGGGACTCTCGCTGTGGGGTCGTTATGGTGACTTCCGCTATGAGGCACAGCTGTTGGCAGGCTTGAATGCCGACGGCTTCACCAACGTCAACTGGATTAAGAATGGCAATAAGTCGCCGTTGGAGTTTGACGTGGCAAATAAGTATGGCGTGGCGCTGCGTGTAGACAACTACACGGTGAAAGGACTGCGCCTTGGCTTGTCGGGCTATTATGGTCACTCGATCGGCAACAGCTATCCTAACAATGCTGCTGGCGTGGATGCCGAGTATAAAGGTCAGGTGCTGATAGGCGCCGTCGACCTGACGTATAAGGGCTATAACTGGATAGTTCGCGGACAGGCCGACTATGGCTACTTAGGCGATGCTGCTCAGCTGAAGTATGTCTACAACCGCCTGAACTCAAAGTCACCTTACAAGCATTCGGCCTTTGTCTCGAAGAATGCCTATGCATGGGGTATTGAGGCAGGTTACGACCTTTTTTCAGTTATTGGCAATTGGTCAAAAGTCAAGGGACTTAATGCCGAGCGACCACAGCTCTACGTCTTCGGCCGCTACGAGCAGTATAACCCGTATGCCAGCCAGACCAAGGGAACGGCCTATGACTATACAGAAGTGAAGCGTTTTGCCGTTGGTCTGAACTATCACCCCATCAAGCAGATTGTCGTCAAGGCAGAATACTCGAAGCGCCTGCTCCGTTCGCTCTATAACGACGAACCGTCGGTGAATGTCGGTGTGGCTTATGAGGGGTTCTTCCTTTAATAATGGAGAAAATGATATTAAAATAATAATAGGTTATGAACAAGAAGATTTTTATGCTGTCGGCTGGCATCCTGATGGGTGCCCTGACAATGACATCGTGCAGTAGCGACGATGACAAGAACGAGAACACCACAGAGTTTAATATCGTGACGGCTGAACCCGTGGTCGACCAGGACACCTATCCTGCCAACACCACGGAAGCCAACTACAAGAGCAAAGTGTTTGGTAATACGGCTATCGACGCCTGCGCTACGCTGGTCAATGAGCTGACAAAGGCCAACACCGCTATCGCCACCTCGCAGTTGAGCGAAGCACAGGAGGCTTATCTGCGCAAGGTTCTGGAGAATCTGGTATCGAATGTCATCGTGCCCACCTACACCAAGCTGGCTGATGACGTGGAGGACTTGGAGAAGACCCTGAACGGCCTGACCGTGCAGACCATTACGCAGGCACAGATTGACAAGGCCTGTGCCGACTTCAAGGATGCCCGTCAGAACTGGGAACGTTCAGAGGCCTTCCTCGGTGGTGCTGCTTCAGACTTTAGCATCGACCCCACTATTGATTCCTGGCCGTTGGACCGTGCAGAGCTGTTGGCCTACTTCAAGGGCGGTATGACAGCAGAGATTGAGGATGAGTCGACTATCCTCGGTTTCCACGCATTGGAGTTCATCCTGTTCCGTAATGGTCAGAACCGCAAGGTTAGCGAATTGCAGGGCAACGACACCTATACCAACTATGAGAGTGTCAGCGGCGCCGACGAGCTGAAGTATGCCCAGCAGGTGTGCCGTCTGTTGAAAGAGCGCTGCTTCCAGTTGCAGGTAGCCTGGGAAGGTGAGAAGAATGCTTCCCGTGTTAATGTGGTGAAGGCTGCCGGACTGGGTTATACGACAGAGAACGGCCTGACATACGGTGACAACCTGACACGTGCTGGCATTAGTGGCAGCAAGAGCACGTTCCCCACTTTGCAGGCAGCTATTGCTCAGGTACTCTCTGACGATGAGGGCTCATGCGTAGCCATTGGCAACGAAGTCGGCACGGCTAAGATTGCCAATCCCTTCTCATCTGGTGACATTGCCTATGTGGAGTCGCCCTACAGCTACAATTCCATTGCCGATTTCCGCGACAACATCCGTTCTATCCGCAATGTGTGGCTCGGCTCTACCGACAAAAAGGCCAACCAGTATTCCTTCCATACGTTCTTTGCCAGCGTCGATAAGTCCAGCGTCAACACCGTTATTGAGAATGCCTATGTAGCCAGCATCGCCGCTATCTCTAACATGCCCTCGCCCTTCGTGAAGTACTGTGGCGTGGTATGGGGCAAGAACTTCGACGACCCGGAGAACTGGGAGTCGACAAAAGAAGAATAATACCTAATCAATAACTATATGAACTACAGAAATCTTTCTAAACTATCGATTGGCCTGCTGGGATTTACCCTATTCACAGCCTGTTCCGACGATGACGAAACCAAGCAGGAACTTGGTGGACTCATTCCTGCGGAGGAAGTGTTTGGCAAGGCCAACGACGTATTCACCGCTGACGAGTGGTTCCCTGGTGGACAGCTCGGAACGACAGAGAAGGCCAGCTACTCGGCTCCCGCTCCTGCTGTGGAGAATGTAGCAGGCATGGAGGAGGACTTCAATACGGGCGAGGACTTCTTCGAACATCTCTACACCTTTGAACAGGCTCCCCGCAAAGGTCTGGGACCTGCCTGGGTGCGTAACTCTTGTATTGCCTGTCACCCTGCCTATGGTCATGGCAAACGTCAGACAGAATATCGCGCCAACACCGTTGGCAACGGCTACTTGTTGGTCATCTACCATCCTGATACCAATGGCTATATCACAGAGGTGACGGGTATGCCACAGACGCAGGCCATGACACCCTTCAAGGCTCCCATCGACGAGAACCAGATTTCCATCGAGTGGAAAAACGTTACCGAGATGGAGAGTGGCCTGTCCATGAAGTTCCCCGATGGCGAGCAATATGCGCTGATCTATCCAGAGGTGCGTATTCCGCAGTCAGCCTTCAACACCAATCCGAAGCCTGAGAACTACGACGTGCGCTTGGAGTCGACGATCGGTGTTTATGGTACAGGCTTGCTCGATGCCATCGACGATGAGGAGATAGAACGCCAGTGGGCTGCCGAGGCACCATACGTTGAGCTGAACCCCGCCATGTGGGACAAGGAGGCTAATTGCTTCAAGGCTTCAGCCTACTATTCTGCTCCCTATAATGACACGGGAACCCATCGCGGCGACCACGGTCCGTTGAAGCGCTTTACCTATGCCATGACCCGAGGTTCGCTACAGGACGGTGCTGGTGCCAATGCCATCTGGAACATCACTAATGTAACGCGTTCCGACCGCCACTGGCTCTACTCCACTCCCGCCTGGGCCAAGGCTCAGAGTGAGGATGCTGAGGTCATCAGCTACATCAAGCAGCACGGACAGTCGGAGGCCAGCATCCTGCATCCCTATTATGCCGACGGCACTGATGAAGGAATCAGCCAGCGCATCAATGAGATACTGAGCTGCACAAGCATCGCCAAGAAGGAAACCTTTGATACCTATCTTTATAAGGGTGCTCCCTATAATGGTACTGACGAGATGAGCGACAAGCAGTACTACCAGTTCATGGTTTGGCACCGTGGTCTGGCTGTGCCTGCTGCCCGTAGCCTGAATGATGCCGACGTCAAGCGTGGCAAACAGTTGTTCACGCAGATTGGTTGTGCCCAGTGCCACCGTCCGTCGTGGAAAACAGGTGAGGACAATATGTGGGTGGATGCCAGCACGAAGGCTTATGCCCAGCGCATTGGCAAGGACGCGTCAAAGATGCTGCCCAAATTCGCCAACCAGACCATCTGGCCCTACACCGACATGGTGCAGCATCGCCTCTTCATGATTAATGACATTCGTACAGGCTGGTGCCGTACTACTCCGCTATGGGGACGTGGCCTGAGCCGCCAGCTGACTGGTGCCGACGATCGTTTGCACGACTGCCGGGCTCGTTCCGTCTTAGAGGCCATCATGTGGCATGGCTATTCCAAGAAGTCCGATGGTTATCGTGCTACCGAACAGTTCTATAACCTGCCGAAGGCTGACCGCGATGCCATCATCAAGTTTATCGAAAGCATTTGATTTGATATGTATAGATGTCTGTTGGGACTGACCCTGTGGTTTTTTGCAGGGTCAGTCTTTTCCCAGATCCTGCCACGAGAGGATGCAGCCCTTTTCTGCCGCCTTCTCGTCAACGACGGTGAACGAATCATGCCGCTGAGTGCCCATGCAAAGCAGGTGATGGAACCCACCGACAGCCTTACGCAGGAACAGCTCTTTGCCAACTTCATCCTGCGTGACGGCAATTGGAAGACACTATGCTTCTTCCCTCATCCGACTGCCGACGGAACGGTGGTCTGGTATGCTCCCGCCGAAGAATTGCCTGCCTCGCTCGGTCCGGAGCATCAAAAATATATTCGCGAGGTATTTCCCCGATTACTTAGTGAAGTTGAAGCCGGCAACTGGGCAAATGTCGACACCTGTATCAACCGTATGATTCAGTATCAATGCACTTTCGGCAGCGTTCCTAAGGAGAGTGCTCCGATACTGCCCATGGCTCTTGGAGCTCTTTTTTCATTCGTGTGTGTCTTTCTTTTGCCCTCACTCCGCCTCCCTTTTTACGGGGAACGCTCCGACTCTTATAAAAATGTCTCATTATAGGTTTTTGAGATAATTTTGCTTATCCCTCCTTTATTTATTCTGTACTTTTGCAGAAAATAGTTGCAAAATGAAGTACGGAATGAAGTTTTTCCTGAGTGTGCTAATGTGCTGCCTCGCTCCTCTCGGCGCTGAGGCTGTCGAATCGTTTGTAGACTTTCAGCATGGTGATTGGCAGCTGAACAAGAACGGGAAGATCTCTATCTTTGTCAGTCCGCAGGAACAGCGAGGTGTCATGAATGCAGCCCGCAACCTGAAGACCGACTTGGAGCGTGTCTGTGGTGCTGAGGTGACATTTGTCAACAGTGCCGACGATGCAACTATAGTGGCTGGTACCGCCGCAACGCTGAAACAGTACCAGAAGGAGTTGAAGGGGCGTACGGAGCAATATATGCTGGATGCCCGTCAGAATCGGCTCACGATTGTGGGCAGCGACCGCCGTGGTGCCATCTTCGGTATCTACGAGCTGAGCCGCCAGATAGGTGTATCGCCTTGGTACTACTGGGCCGATGCCCCCATCGACCGTCATGAAGCCATATATTTATATAATGGTACGCGTACGGATGGGGAACCTGCTGTCCGCTGGCGTGGCCTTTTCCTGAACGATGAGGCTCCTTGCCTCACCACCTGGGTGAAGAATACCTTTGGCACGGGTTATGGCGATCATCGTTTCTACGAGAAAGTGTTCGAGCTGATACTGCGCTTGAAGGGTAACATGCTGTGGCCTGCCATGTGGGGCTGGGCTTTCTATGCCGACGATCCCGAGAATTCGAAGGTGGCCGACGAGATGGGAGTGATTATCAGTACCTCACACCATGAGCCGATGGCCCGCAACCATCAGGAGTATGCCCGCAACCGTAAGGAGTGGGGCGCCTGGAACTACCAGACCAACCAGCAGAAGCTCGACCAGTTCTTCCGCGAGGGTATTGAACGCATGAAGGGTACCGACGATATCGTGACCGTCGGTATGCGTGGCGATGGCGATGAGGCTATGAGCGACAAGCCCGACGTTACCCTTATGGAACGCATCGTTGGCAACCAGCGTAAGATTATACAGCAAGTGACGGGCCGTCCCGCTAAGGAGACTCCTCAGGTGTGGGCCTTATATAAAGAGGTACAGGACTATTATGATGCCGGCTTCCGTGTGCCCGACGATGTCTGCATGCTCGTCAGCGACGATAACTGGGGCGATATCCGCCGTGTACCCAAGAATGATGAGGAGCGTCGCCGTAAGGGTGGCTGGGGTATCTACTACCACGTCGACTACGTTGGTGCACCCCGCAACTCGAAGTGGATCAACATTACGCAGACACAGCAGATGTTTGAGCAGCTCTCGCTGGCCTACGACTTCGGTATCGAGCGTCTTTGGATCTTGAATGTCGGCGACCTGAAGCCGATGGAATACCCCATCCAGCTGTTTATGGATATGGCCTGGAGCCCGAAGCAGTACACCCAGCAGACTGTCACCGACCATACCCGCCGCTTCTTCGCCAGTGTGCTCGGCGATATAGCCGCTGAGGAAGCCGCTGCCATCTATAACCAGAACTGCCAGTACATGGCCCGTGTCACCCCCGAGATGTTAGATGCTAAAACCTACAACGTAGAGACTGGCGAGTGGCGCCGTGTGGCCGACGACTACCAGCGCTTGGAGACCCGTGCCCTGCGCCTCTATCTCGATATCCCCGAGAGCCAGCGCGACTTCTATCGCCAGCTCGTGCTCTTCCCTGTTCAGGCTATGGCTAATCTCTATGACATGTACTATGCCCAGGCCATGAACAGCTATTTGGCTGCCAAGGGCGACCCCGATGCCAACGAGTGGGCAGCGAAGGTTAGCCAATGTTTCCGCCGCGACTCCCTGCTCTGCCTCGGCTACAACCGCGATATTGCTGGTGGCAAGTGGAATGGCATGATGATACAGAAGCACATTGGCTACACCAATTGGAACGATAACTTCCCCAAGGACCTTCTTCCCAAAACCACTGCTGTTCCAGTAGGTTCTCCGTCGGGCTACACCTTCCCCGCTGCTCCCGGTTACCTCGCCATCGAGGCTGAGCACTATTATCGGGCTACGGCACCAGAGGGTTCCCAGTGGTCGGTATATCCCTATTATGGTCGTACACGCAGCGCTTTGGCTTTGACACCCTACGCCCATGAGACTGGCGATGCCTCGCTCGTCTATCGCTTTGCGTTGCCTGCCGATGTGAAGGAGGTGAAGGTCCGCGTCGTGGTGAAGTCAACCCTCGACTTCATGGATCGTGGTGGGCATGAGTATACCGTCAGCCTTGACGGTCAGGAGGCACAGGTGGTGAACTTCAACAAGACACTTGTCGACCGCCAACCCTATATGTACAGCGTTTTCTACCCGACGATAGCCCGTCGTGTAGTGGAGTCGGTGGTAGACCTGCCCGTTGCTTCACAGGCCGACTATCATGAACTGACGCTGCATCCCCGTCATGGTGGCATCGTCTTCGAGAAGATTGTCATTGACTATGGTGGCTATTCCTCGCAGTATCTCTTCGGAGAGGAGTCGCCGTTTGAGCGGAAACAATAGAAAAAGAATATAGAGTTTTAGTAATAGTAATAATAGCAATTAAAGTAGTAGTATTTCAAAAAGTCGGCTGTTGGTATGTGAATATCGACAGCCGACAAACTTTTTTTTGGTGGTTTCAAAAATTATGTTTATCTTTGCACCATCTAACACAGCGTTCTATTCTTTAACAACTGAAATACTACTATAAACATCGCATGAAATTACTACTTACACTCGTGTTGTTGCTGTCCACTTTGGGGCATCAGGTCATGGCTCAGACAGGACAACTCTTCGGAAGCGACAAACTGTCGAGTACGAATATAACAAGCATTTGCCAAGACCAGATGGGCTACATCTGGATAGGTACGGAGTTTGGGCTTAACCGCTTCGACGGCTATAGGTTTACCCCTTATCTGAATAATCCGTTAGACTCTACCTCGTTGTGCTTCAACAATGTGGTGTCGCTGCTATGCGACAAGGAGGGAAGACTCTGGGTGGGTACTTCCCAGGGATTGCAGCGTTATGACCCTGCTACCGACCGTTTCGTCAACTACCATTTCCCTGATAGTCTGCAGCCACGTGCTTCGACGATAGTGCAGCTGCACGACGGACGCCTGATGGTTGGAACATCGGGCTATGGAGTTTATCAGATTCATCCGGAGGTCACCATGCTGACGCGCCTTGAGGAATATCAGAGCGATCCTGGCGATGTGTTCTTCAATTGCATCTATGAGGACCCGAAGGGCGGATTCTGGAAGGGTGGTGCCAACCGTTTCGGCTACCGGCCGGTAGGCAAGGAGGTGCAGATGTCGTCGTCGCCCTATGGTGTGCCAACGGCTTTCTTCAACTGGAAGGGACAGACGGTGGTCGTCTGTCGTGACAGGCTCCTCGTCTATAAGGACGGGCAATCTGTTGATTCCCCGTTCGACCTGACTGAGACCCAGACCATGGGTGGCTATCGTATAGCGATTACCGACAGTCATGGCAATGTTTATGTAGGCACCCTTGGCAACGGACTGTTCTGGATACCAGCGGGCTCCAATCGTCTGCAGCGCTATACCACAACGGCCCCAGGCTTCGATATGAATACGGCCAAGATTTGGGCCTTGTTCGAAGACCGCCAGGGCAATGTCTGGGTGGGATGCCAGCAGAAGGGACTTTTCCTCGTGCCTAATCGTAAGGCACAGTTTACGTCGTGGAGCTTCTCGGAGCAGAAGCAGGACATCGGCTCCTATGTGTCGTCGGTTTGTCAGGGTGACAATGGCATCACCTGGTGTACGGTGCAGAACAAGGGCGTCTACGGCTTTGACCGCCAGGGGCGTATCGTGGCTCACCCTCAGGCTCCGCTTGGTGTGGAATTCATCTATCGTGACACTCAGAAGGCCTACTGGTTAGGCACCAGTCACGGACTGTTTTCATACGACCCTCTGACGGGTCGCTCCCAGCTGTTCTCTGACTTCGTTTGCGACAAGTTCAATACGATGTGTGACGATGGTCATGGTCATCTTTTCCTGTCGGCCTATGCCAAGGGTCTGCTCATCTATGACAGGGCTACCCGTCAGTTCCGTTTCTATAGCATGACGCAGGCTGAAGACCCCAAGGGTGGCAAGCTCTGCAACGACTGGATACTCTGTATGATGCCCGACCGGGAGGGGCGTGTCTGGATTGGCACTTCCGACGGTGTGACCTGCTATGACCCGCAAAACGACACGTTCAAGCCTTTCGGCTGGATTCATTTTTGCCGGAAGTCGATCAACACCATCTGGGAAACCAATGATGGCAATATCAGCATTGGTACCGAGCAAGGCCCATACATGTGGTATCGTGGCACTAATAAGCTGATGGAGCTGCCTGAGTCTGAAACGCTCAAGAACCTATCGGTGAGCTACATCGTGCAGGATAATGCCGGCGATTACTGGTGCTCTACCACGATGGGTATCTGGCACTATCGCATGGACGAAAAGAAATGGGTGAGCTACATCAGCGGCTCCGGCCTTTCTGGTCGCGAATATGTGGTTGGTGCTGGCCTTCATACGGATGATGACCGCATCTTCTTTGCTACGGCTGACGGCCTTACCACCTTCACTCCCGAGCAGGTACGTAGTGTACAGGTCAATCCTGGTCATCTGCAGCTCACGGGGTTCTATATCGGCGCTCACGCCGTTTCCACACTTACTGAGTCTAATGGTACGCAGGTGACTAAGAAACCAGTAACTGAGAGTGACCACTTCACCGTCAGCTATTTGGACAACACGTTCTCTTTGGAATTCTCGTTGTTCAACTATGCCAACTCGGCCAACATCGTGTTTGAGCATCGATTGAACGGTGGCCAATGGATAGTCGGCGACATCGGGCGCAATGTCATCAGCCTGAACCATCTGTCGAGTGGCACCTACCATCTCGAAGTGAGGGCCTTGGACAATGGCGTGCCGTCGGCATCGCGCGAATATACCATCGTGGTCCGTGCACCGTGGTACCGCTCTACGCTGGCCTACGCGGTCTATTTCATCGGCTTCGTCGGGCTTATCGGCCTGTTTGGTTGGATGTATCGCCGTCGTATCCGTCAGCGCATGGATGAGGACAAGATGAAGTTCCTCATCAATGCTACTCACGACATCCGTTCGCCGCTGACACTCATCATGAGCCCGTTGGAAAAACTGCGCCGTCGCAATCTTGACAAGGAGTCTGTCGAAGACCTGAGTGTCATCGACCGCAATGCCAAGCGCATTCTGAATCTCGTCAACCAGATTCTTGATGTACGGAAGATTGACAAGCAGCAGATGCACCTCCATTGTCGGGAAACCAATATGAAGCAGTTTGTTGATACCATCTTCAAGGTCTATGAGTACAATGCCCGTGAGCGAGGCATCAACTTCACCTTCACCGTTGATGCCGTATCCGAGACGTCAGCCTCGGGGCCCATCACCGCTTGGATTGACCGCACTCAGTTCGACAAGGTGGTCTCTAACCTGCTCTCCAACGCCTTCAAGTACAGCTTCGACCATGGCGACATTGCCGTGCACCTTTCTACCGGCCACGACGATCATGCCCACGGGGCGTTGAGCAACTATGTTGAACTCACCGTCACCGATACGGGCAATGGCATGCGTGAAGACACGCTGCAGCACCTCTTCGACCGCTTCTATCAAGGCAAGACCAACGCCCATATTGAGGGTACAGGCATCGGACTGAACCTTTGTAAGATGATTGTCGATATGCACCACGGTTCCATTACCGGCGCCAACCGTTCCGACGGAGTGAAGGGAGCCGTCTTTACCGTGCGTTTGCCACAGGGCAATGCCCACCTGACGCCCGAAGAGATTGACAATACTGCCGAGATGCCGACCTCCGTCCAACTTTCTGGAAAGCGCCAACCCAGTTCCTCGCACCATATTCTGGTGGTCGACGACGACGAGGAGATTCCCACCTACATTGCCCATGAGCTGTCCGACTACTATTACTTCACCGCCTGCCGAAACGGTAAGGATGGTCTGAAGGAACTGTTTGCAAATAACTACGACTTGGTGATTAGCGACGTGATGATGCCCGAGATGGACGGCTTCACCATGCTCCGTCTCATACGTACCAATGTCAATGTCTCCCACCTGCCCGTCATCATGCTCACCTCCAAGAGCGACATCGGCAACCGTCTGGAAGGACTCGAGAAGGGAGCCGACGCCTATCTTACCAAGCCCTTCGTCATCGATGAGCTCCATGCCACCATCGACAACCTCATTGCCACCCGACTGCGTCTGCGTGGCAAGTTCTCTGGTTCGCAGCAGCCCATGGCCAAGGTCAAGGAAATTGAAGTCAAGGGCAACGATGAGCTGCTGATGGAGCGTATCATCAAGAGCGTGAACGAGCACCTCGGCGACAGCGACTTCGGTGTCGACGACATCTGTCAGGAGGCAGGCATCAGCCGTGCCCACCTGCATCGCAAGATGAAGGAAATGACGGGCATTCCCGTTTCAGAGTTTATCCGCAACATCCGCATGGAGCAGGCTGCCCGACTATTGAAGGAGCAGAAGGTGAATGTCACTCAGGTGGCCTATACCGTAGGCTTCTC
>JAEEGL013724500.1_pt1 | contig 12104 bp, 7 predicted proteins | sample 9134231 | NCBI WGS metagenome assembly JAEEGL01 (sample SAMN16246548, study PRJNA631951) | gut metagenome | biome: gut microbiome; feature: rumen; material: fiber-attached | host: Bos | place: Iran: Karaj | collected 2018-10
ACAGGCAGCCTTTTGACGAATGCCTCCTAATGACCGTGGCAACCCTCGGAGCCTTTGGCGCAGGCTTTGTAAGGGACGGGGACTATACGGAAGCTGTGGCCGTAATGCTTTTTTACCAGACGGGAGAGCTGTTCCAGAGCTATGCGGTGAATAACAGCCGGAAGAGTATCACGGAGCTCATGGATATTTCCCCGGATAAGGCTTTTATACCGGATGAGAAGGGTGAGCTTGTGGAGACGGATCCCGATGATGTGGAGATCGGTACCGTCATTGCAGTGCGCCCCGGGGAAAAGATACCCATAGACGGCATAGTGGTAAAGGGAAGCTCAAGCCTTGATACTGCAGCTCTTACCGGGGAGTCCCTTCCTAAGGATGTTAACGAAGGCGATGAGGTGATAAGCGGGTGCATAAATAAGAACGGCCTCCTTTATATTAAGACCACAAGGGAATTCAGCGAATCCACGGTATCAAAGGTCATGGAGCTCATAGAAGACGCTTCTTCAAGAAAATCAAAGTCAGAGAATTTTATCGCAAAGTTTTCAAGGATCTATACTCCTGCGGTGGTGTTTGCGGCTCTGGCTATCGCCCTGATCCCGCCCCTTTTCCTTTATGTATGCGGAAATGTTCCCTCATGGGGTAACTGGGTATACAGGGCGCTTATCTTCCTTGTAATAAGCTGTCCCTGCGCTCTGGTGGTGAGCATACCCTTGAGTTTCTTTGCGGGGCTTGGTAGCGCCGGAAGAAAGGGAGTACTTATAAAGGGTTCAAACTACCTGGAAGCCCTGTCGGAAGCGGAGACTATGGTCTTTGACAAGACAGGGACTCTTACAAAGGGTGTTTTTGAGGTAGCAAATATCCATCCCGGAAAGATAAGCGAAACTGAGCTCCTTCATTTAGTCGCCCATGCTGAAAGGTATTCAAACCACCCGGTGGCCCAGTCCCTTAAGAACGCCTACGGCAACGAGGCGGACGGCTGCAGCGTGGAAGATGCGGAAGAGATCCCGGGAAAGGGCGTAAAGGCTATAGTAGACGAAAAGACTGTATTTGCGGGGAATGAACTGCTGATGGCGGACTGCCTTAATGGTTCGGAGATCCCCGAATGCGATAGCTGTAAAACCCATACAGGAACCCTTATCCATGTGGCAATAGACGGAGTATATGCCGGCCATGTCCTTATTTCCGATGTGGTAAGGCCCAACAGCGCCAAAGCCATAGAGGAACTTAAAAAGGCCGGGATAAAGGAAACCGTGATGCTTACAGGAGACAGGGAAAAGGTGGCAGAGGCGGTGGCCAAAGAGCTTAAGGTGGACAGGGTTTTCAGCGGCCTCCTTCCCCAGGACAAGGTAAGTAAGCTGGAAGAGATCATGAGGGGACATAAGGGAAAAACTGTCTTTGTGGGCGATGGGATAAATGATGCTCCGGTACTGTCAAGAGCGGATATCGGAATAGCCATGGGCGCCCTTGGTTCGGACGCCGCCATAGAGGCTGCGGATATAGTCCTAATGGATGATGATCCCTTAAAGATCGCAGATGCCATGGCGGTCTCCAGGAAAACCCTGCGTATCGTAAAAGAAAACATAGGGTTTTCCATTGGAGTCAAGGCAGCCTGCCTTATTCTCGGGGCACTGGGGATCGCCAACATGTGGACCGCGGTCTTTGCGGATGTGGGAGTGATGGTCCTCGCCGTCCTGAACGCCATGCGCTGCGTGAGCAGCAGGTGAGTTTTACTTTATGGTGACAGGGATCACCGCGGTGCCGGTGAAGTTATTTATACCGGTGATGGTCACGGTATTGTTTTCACTGTTCAGGGAACTGCTGTCCACGGTAAAGTCGCCCCTGTCATTGGTCCTGTATTTTAGTTTAGTGTATGTTCCGTCGGGATTAAGCTCCTTAAGGTTAAAGCGCCATTTGCCTGTATTCTTATAGTAAACCGCCGTTCCGCTTACAGTGCTGTTATCAAGGGCGCACTGTGAGATGGTAAATAAAAGTGGATCTGCTTTGAATTCTTTATTGATGGCTTTAACAGCTTTTTTTACCGAAGTATCGGCGCCTGTTGCGGCCTTGAATACAGGGATTGCCTTTCCTTCTCCTGCAGCCTTGTTATTCTTGTATCTGACCTTCTTAAATATGATATTTCCGCTTAAGGTGCTGCCTGCACTCTCTCCGTTTACGGTGAAGTCACTCAGTTTCTGTTTCTTCCCGTTATAGGAAACATTGTCTGTGTAACGGTATTCAAAAGACAGATCTCCAATGAAAAAGTTTCCGGTTATCACGTTGCTGCTTAAGCTGTTTTTGCTTAATGAATCCGGTTTTTTATTCCCATTCTCACCAGGCAGAGTGTTTTCGGGAAGATCGTTGGGTTCACCCTCAGGGGAGTTGTTTTCTCCGGATGTCTCAAGGGTGTCTCCCAGTTCAGGCTCCGAATCGGTGACTGTAAGGGTATAGCTGCCGTCTGATATAAGGTCTGAGCCATAGATTATAAAGGAACCGGAGTACTTAAGCTGTCCGAAGTCAACTACCTTACTGCTGCTGTCTACTACAGCCCAATACTGGCCTGCGCTGAAGCTGTTTCCTGTTTCGTTTCCGGGCTTTCCGCCGTTTTCGGGCATTTCTCCGTTCTCCGGCATCTCCGGGGGAGTACTGCCGTTATCTCCGCTGCCATCCGGTCTTTCGGGAGGTGTGCTGCCGTTTCCACCGTCGCCATCCGGCCTTTCGGGAGGTGTGCTGCCGTTATCACCGCTGCCATCCGGCCTTTCGGGAGGTGTGCTGCCGTTTCCGGGAATTCCGCCGTTGTTGCCGCTTCCGTATGTGATATATGAGCCTGTGCCACCCTTGGGGGAGCACTCGTTCATGCCGTCGGTGCCTGTTCCCAGGACCTTGGAGCCGGAATTAAAGGTATAGCCCGAATTGGTATCTATGGGTGAATTGTCTCCCGAAACCTGACCGTAAACATAGATCCCGCCGCCGTTCTGAGTCAGGCCTCCGTTACAGTCAATGCCGTCACCGGATGACTTAAAGGTTACGGATTTCAGCGTATTTATGGAACCGTCGGGAAGAGAGGCGGTTTTCGTGCCTTCGCTGTCGATATTGATGGTAACGGTTCCGCTGTTTAAGGTCACATTGTTTCCGGAACTTGAAGATTCAGATTTTTTCGTATAATTTATTTCATCATCATTTTCGTAGCCCTCATAGCTGTCGTAGGTATAGGTAAGGGTTTTCCCGGAGGTGTTGATACCGTCGTCCGCGCTGTTAATGGTGATCTGAGGGTTGTCGGAATTGTCTTCTTTTCCAATAGTTACAGTCTGGGCTTCAATCCCCTCGTAGGAAGTATTGATGGTGATACGGGTATTTCCGGTGATATCCAGTTCCCCCATGGAGGAAATACCGTCATCGGAAGAAGATATCTCTATGATACCGCCGCTTATCTCCATATCGTTATTGCACCCTATGGCGTCATCGGGAGAACCTATGATGTAGGTTCCTGTTTTCGCAGCAGTATAGCCGCCTGAAGAGAGGCCGTTGGCTTTAAGACCGCTTTTAGTGGTGTCGATTGTGATCTTACCCCCGCTTATCTTTAAGGATCCTGAGGCTTCCTCTTCGATATCCCCGGTTCCGTCAGCAAAGGAAATGGTCTTTGCCTTGCTTCCGGCCTTGATACCCTTGTGGCTTCCGGTGTCAATATTTACCCTTTCATACTTAATGCTGTCCCCTGATTCCCAAAGGTAATTTACGGTTTTACTGCTTCCTTCGGAATAGACGCTGCCGGAGTAGTACCCTGTGGCTGCGTTCTCATACCAGGTTTCTATATTAAGTACGCCGCCGGAGATCTCTACGTTTTCAGCCTGTATGCCGTCTCCACCGCACTCCTTGATGGTGACGGTGCCTTCGGAAATACTTACGGTGCCGTTTTTGGCCTTCACAGCGTCGTCTGCGGTGCCTTCTATACTTAGGCTTCCGTCTCCGCTTATTTTAAAGGCGGATCCCTTTCCTGCCTTGAAGGCGTTTTTTCCGCCCTTTATTTCAGCGTCACCCTTTAATACGATATTTACTTCGGAACCCTTTCCGCTTTCCAAAAAGATAAGCTCATCATTCCCGGAATTATCTATGGAAAGACCGGAAATCTCCAAGGTGACAGTTATGCCTTTTTCTATTGTAAGCGAAGCTCCGGAGGCCTCGCCGGAAAGGGAATATACGCCGTTTTCACTGATAGCTGCTTTCTTACAGGAATCCGAAAAAGTTATGCTGTTTTCGCCGGATCCCGTCAGTATCTCAGCTTCTGCCGAAGTTTCGGTGGAAAGTACTGCTTTGGTTTCCGCGGCTTCATTCTCTTCAGCCATAGCCGGAAGGGGAAGAAGCCCCATTATCATGGATGCGCTTATTACTGCAGCAAGCATCTTCATATTTTTTCTGCTGATCATATCTGCCTCTTTCTGCCCGTAACGGGCTTGTTTTATGGATGATTTTTGCTTCTGGAAACTGATACGGGAAGAAAAGGATAAAAAACGGGGTGAGGAAAAAATTTGTTCTGGGTGAGATAAAAAGCTATAATCATAAGTATATTTCCATACCCCGTTTTTTTGAGAAGGGGGAGCGTACTATTCAATAAGGGAAACGATCGGATTGTTTTTCATGGAAAATGATAAGAAAAAAGAAAACTTAAGGGCTGTCCGGGCGGCCTCCGATAATGAAAAAAAGAACCTTTTCCTTACAGAGGAGAGGGATCATATCCTGTACCTTACGGCAAGAATATTGCAGAGGACCGTTACCGACAGTGATGATGAGTTCTCTGTTGCCCTGCTGGCGGTTTCGGAGGCCTTAAATTCATATAATGAGGAAAAGGGCAATTTCTGGAGTTATGCGGCCTTGGTGATAAAGAGCAGGATCCTTGATGAATACAGGAAGAATTCCAGGCACTCCGGAGAGCTTCTTTTAAGTCCCGCTTCATTTGAGGGCGATCTAAGGGATGAAGATACGGAAGCGGATATTTCTATAAAGAGTGAGCTGAACCGGAAGACTGCCGTCTATATTGACAATCCGCTGAAGGACGAATTGGATGCCCTTGAGCAGGAGCTGAAGGAATACGACGTGGACTTATTTGAGCTTCCGGCAGTCTCCCCTAAATCCGGGAAAACAAAGACGGCATGCGGAGAGCTGATCAAAGCCTTTTTCCTGCCGCCTCCTTTGTTAGATATATTAAAACAGACGGGGAAGCTTCCGATCTCGGAGCTCCTTAAAAGATATAAGACCAGCAGGAAGCTGATAGAAAGACACAGGAAATTCATCCTTGCCTCTGTTCTTATAAAGGCAGGGGATTACAGTAAGATAGAAGGATTTATGGGATCATGAAAGCAGTAGTACTATCCGTAAAAAACAATAAAGCGGCTGTGGCATTTCACGACGGAACCCTTGAATACATTGATGATAAGGGCTATGTCCGGGGGCAGATACTTGATATCCCCTGCAGGGAAGAGGTTTCCTTCACCGTGCATGAGGGAGGGAAGAAGAGGTTTTCTGCTCTGTCCCGCTATGCTTCATCTGTTGCGGCAGCGGCCTCTGTACTGCTCCTCACCGGGGCTGTTACAGCCTATGCTCTGCCGGTTTCGACCGTAACTATTGATGTGAACCCTTCCCTTTCCCTGGGGATCAATATTCTTGACAGGGTTGTCAGGGCGGATTACGGGAATGAAGACGGAAAAGAGCTCCTTCAGGATATTTCTCCCGAACTTATCGGGAAGAAACTGCCGGATGCGGTAAGTATAGTTTTTGACGGAATGGAGGAGCGGGATTATATAAACGGAGAAGATATTCCTGCTGCATCTACCGTTACAGGGATCTTCCCCGGGAGAAACAGGGACAGGATGATGGAGGAGCTCAGATCTTCGGCAGAACACTGGAATGAAGTCCATAAAGACAGATCCGTATCCTTTGAAGTGGAAAGGATGACGCCGGAGCTTAGGAGAGAAGCAGGAGAAAGGGGTATGACTCCCGGACAGCTGATGCTGGAGAGGAGAAAGCCGGAAACAGAGATTCCTTTACCTGAAGAGGTGCCTCAATATGAAGCTCCCTCTGCTGTTCCGGAATATGATCCGGTAGAGGAGAAGGAAAGGGATACGGAAAACGATTCCGGAAAGAAGCAGGAATCCCCGGAAGATCAGGGTTACAGCAGAGAAGAGAACCCTTCGGAGAAGCCGGGAAACAGCGGAGAAGAGATTCCTTCGGAGAAGCCGGAAACCGGGGGAGGACAGGCACCTCCGGAAAACCGGAACGATCAGGGAGCCTTCGATCCGGGAACAGCTGCGCCTTCACCTGAAAGCCCTGATAACAGCGGATTCGTGCCATCTCCGGATAATCCCGACAACAGCGGCTTTGTGCCGGCGCCGGAAAATCCCGATAACAGCGGCTTTGTGCCGGCGCCGGAAAATCCCGACAACAGCGGCTTTGTGCCGGCGCCGGAAAATCCCGATAACAGCGGCTTTGTGCCGATGCCTGAAAATCCCGATAACAGTGGTTTTGTACCGTCGCCTGATAATACCGGCAACGGTGGCGGAGAGGCACCTCCGGAAAACTCCGATGAAGGAAGGGGAAGGGAACCTTCCGATAACCCCGGAAAAGACGGCGGAGAAAAAGAAGGAGGCGGACATGGCGGCAGAGATCACGGGCCCGGAGGAGGGGGAAATGATCCCGGGCGAAAAAAATAACTGCCGGGTCTGTGGTATAATACGTATATTATTATGTTGGACCATAAACCCGGTATTTTCCCGAAAGGAATGTTTAGCTATGGAAAACAATAAGATACAGAAGTTAAATGACGATATTCTTGAGGATGTAAACGGCGGAGCCGTCAACTATAGAAACGCTCTTTACAGGCCCACTATAGACAGCGCGAACGCAGGATATGCTGTGATGGGCAATGATATTACAGGAGACCCGATGTTCCTTGAAGGACAGGGGAAAGGCACCAACACTCCTGCCACAGGACTGGGAAACAACGGCCAGGCGGCTAATAAAAAAGCTGCCAGGGTGAACAACATGCCGACCTGGACCTGAAGGAATAAAATATAGGTATGATCACTTATTGATCCTGATGTTGGTGATGGCGCACTGGTCGCCGGTGAGGGCAGCGTAGATATTTTTCTTCCCGTCTGTGACAGTGGTGATATTCTTAATGGTCAGACCGAGATTTTCGGTAAAAACGGTGATCTCGTTACCTTTGCGTGAAAAGGTGACCGCACATTCAAAGCCCTCTTTATTGGACTTCTTCCAGGCGTCCCATCCCTTAAAGTCTTCGCTCTTATTCACATACAGTTTATTCTCCGCACTGACTTCCTCGTCCCAGTGCTCCCCGTCAAGCCGGATCAAAGAATATTCACGGTAGCCTTCGCCGTACACTTTTCTGTCATCGGAATAGAATACATCAATATAGGGACAATGCCATACCAGCCTTGATGTGGGAAGGCTCTTTGTGTGGAAAGTAAGGGTTAGGCCGTCTGTAATGGGGATTCCTTCGGTGGCATCATATCTGTAGCCGTCTATCTGGATATTCGGTATATCCCCTTCAGGGCCGTCAATATAGTTGATCTCTTCTGCGATCCTGGGAATGAAGTCATCATCCACGGGATCTTTGGCCCTGCTGATATTTACATTGCTGATAAGGCAGTTTTCCCCGCTAAGGCCGATATAAACATACCTTGAACTGTCCGGAAGAGCAATGGTGGTCTTTACTGTCTTTTCTCCGTCATCAATGGAGATGAGGACATGGTCTTTAACCTTCACGGCCTCGATCTCATAGGCGGTGCCGATGGAGGAGGTGGAGATCTGCCGTGCCGATCCCGACCCAATGGTTTCCGTACTGGCCTTTCTTATGCAGTTACCTGCCGTATGTCCGTCAAAATACAGCTCACAGTATTCAGAATAGTTCAGGTCTACCCTTGTCTTCTCATTTTTATGGACACGCTCGTCCAAAGAATCAAAGAGTATAAGGGCGGGAAATGATCTTTTGTCCCCCGGAGTGAAGAGGAGATGGATGGTTGTGATATGGGAAGTCACCGGGATCCCATGGGAAATCTCGCTCCTGAATTCCCTGCACCTGAGCTCATGGCTGCCGGAAAGCTCCTTTACTGCAGTGCTTTCCTTCATGGTATAATCGGGATCCATATCGATAAGGTGCCGCATGATACGCGCGATCTCGGGATCGAACTGGGTTCCCGCACCCTTAATGATCTCTTCCCTCACTAACTGCTGGGGGATAGCTTTTCTGTAACTTCTGTTTGATGACATGGCGTCATAGGCGTCCGCCACCGATATGATACGCGCGATCTCGGGAATATCATCCCCCTTTAACCTGTCGGGATAACCCTTGCCGTCATAACGCTCATGATGGTAATGTGCGCCGAGGCTTAGATAGGGATATTCCTTGATGCCGGAAAGGATCTGGCTTCCTATCTTCGGATGCTGCTTTATCACTGCATACTCTTCCGGCGTCAGTTTACCCGGTTTATTGATGATGCTTTCATCTATTCCTATCTTTCCCACATCATGAAGAAGAGCGGCATAATAGATCCGGGTACGCTCCTCCTCGCTTTTCCCCAGCATTTCCGCGATCTTTTCGGAATACTCCGCGACCCGCAGGGAGTGTCCGTGGGAGTAGGTATCCTTCGCGTCTATGGCGTTTACAAGAGCGGTGGCTGTCTGTTCAAAGAGCCTTTGGGAAATAAGCTGTTTTTCCCGCAGGTTATCCAGCTCTGTCTCCTGGTACTTACGGATCTTTTTATTACTTGAATAAATGAGAAAAGCGGCAATGAGGGTAAACAGGCCGCCAAAAAGGCCGGGGATGGACGAAAAGCTGTGATCCATGATGATGCCCATCATAAGGATAGGGAAATTGATGGCAAGAAAAACCACTGCGGTGATAAGCCCCGGCTTGTCGTAAAATACGACTAAAAAGATCAGGCAAATATTGGTGAGCATGGAGAACATCCCCGCAAAGGAGGCAATGGGAATGGTACTGTCCCCCATCATTATGATACCCGTTGATGTGGCTGTTCTCCTTATAAAGACCGCCGCCAGAAACAGGCATATGAGCAATAATATAAATCCGGCACGGGACCGTTTCTTTTCAAAACTGTTTTGGGTTTTTGTGTCAGAAATGTCTTTCATATGATCTTTCGCCCCTTTGCTCTCCCCAAAGCATCCTTAAATAAATATTATAACGGTAAAACAGGGTAAAATCAACGGATAATGTCAGTTTAGGGGGACTGTACGGAGGATCGAAAAAACAACATATGATATTAAAATAATTGCATTTATTTTAAAACCGTTTTATTATTACAGAGTACATATTATTATGTACGTGTAAATCTTTCCCGTAAGCGGGGACACAGCCGCGAAAAAGGGGAGGCAGACATTAACTAACTAAGAAGGAGAAAAATGACATGACAAAGAGAACCAAAAAAATGTTATCACTCCTCCTGGCAGCAACTATGGTATTCAGTATGAATACATTTGCTTTCGGAGAGGAAAAAGCAACCGGGAAAACGGAAGCGGTTCTTCTCACCTCCGGTCCCCAGAAGTCAATTTCGTCAGATTGCTTCTACTGGAATGCTATTGAAGACGAAGAGTATATGTCCAGTTATTTCAACGGCTGGCAGGAAGCAATTCCGGCAGGAGAAAAGAAGCATTTTGACAGTGATCATCTGATCGACGGAAAGCCCGTCACCGTTTCCTATAATTACGGAGATGACTGGTCTTACGGAGAGCATGGTACAAGCAGCCGTGTGTCGAACTGGCTGCGCATTAGACAGCCAGAGCCCGACAAGAAAACCGTTACCTATGAGTATATGTGCTCAGACTTCGATGCGGGCGTTTCAAGTAATGTATTCAAGCTTGACGGTACACATTATCTGATGGTTGCTTATAGGCTGGAGGGATTCCCTGAGCTGAACAAGGGAACAAATGTTCCTGTAGCAGTATTTAACGGAAAGAAATATGTGGATACTTCCAAAGCTGTCCATGGAAAGATTGACAAGAACAACAGTGTCATAGTTGCTGAAGCTGCTCTTGTAGAGCAGACAGCAGGCAGCGCACCCAAGCTTATTGCAAATACCATGTCCACTAACGGTGCAAAGAAGCCTGGTCCGATGATCAGTCTTACTATCAAGCCCAAGAATAACCTCTATGCAAATGTTTCCATGAACAGGATAGTGGATGAAAAGTTTAATGATCTCGGTCACCTTCCGATTCAGAATGTAAACCTTAAGGACGGAGCTTATCCTTACTTCACCATTTCAGTTAAGTTTGATAAGGCACTTAAGGATCAGAGCAAGAATCTGAAGAAGTCAGCTGATATCTTCGGTGCCACACTTAACAAGGCTGAGTTTAAGTTTGATATCTGCAGAAACAGTTTTGCGGAGTATAACCCCAACTTAGTATCCCTGACACAGGAAGATATTAAGACAGAAGATCATCATTTTGATGGGAAATACGGATTCAGACATATCTATCCCGGTCCTAACTTTGACGAATATTATGTTGGAGACGATTATACAGATTATGGACCTGACTATACTGGTATCGATGTGGCAGATAAAGGATATTGGATCGGTCAGCGTGATCTTTGGACCGATAATGGTATCAAAATAGGAAGCCTCGACCTCTTTACTGATGCAACCAAGGTAGGAAAGAACGGACTCCCCGTATATCTTATCAATACTGAGGGTGAGTATATAAGGGATATTAATTCCAAGGGTTGGAGCAAGAAGAAGACCTATACCATTTACAAGCTGAAGGCAAAGAAGGATTATGAAGTATCTACCCTTGAGGGTGGCGCTGTTCTCCTTAAGCCCACCGGAAACTTCGAGGGTGATGGTGCTATCTTCAGGAATGTAGAGTATACCATTCCCGGTGATGCAGGCAGGTCTTACAATGGCAAGTCTATAACCAAGGATACCAAGGTTACAGAGCTTCGCATGGGTATCTACAACTCAAAGACCGATCACTGGTACTGCGATTCCGTTGACTGAGCATTGCTCATAAACTGAAGCATACTAAAAAGAACCTCCCGGGATGATCCCCGGGAGGTTTTTTCGGTCGAAAACCCACTTGTTAAAGCTGTTTCCGTGGTTTATTATAGATATTGGGGTCGTTAAAGCCTTAAGTTAACGGAGGACTGCTGTATGGATCAGATCATAGTGATAGCCGGCGACAAAAGCAAATACGAAGCGGAATTCAAAAAGAACGGTTTCTATGTGACCTGGAGCAGCTTTGATCTGAAGGAAGTGATAAAGATCCGGGACCGGTCGAATACCATATTGGTCTGTGCAGTGGACGAAGATTATACGACACTGAAAAAGCTGGGGTTTTATCTGCGGGATATATGCATTGAAGAAGAAAAGACCGTCTATCTCTATGGGAGAAAAGAAAAGGTGGAGATCATAAAGGAGCTGGTGCCATCCATGTATATAAAACTGGTGTTCTTATATCACGTTGCCTTTTCTACTGTGCCGGGTGAGATATTAAAGCATGAGTTTATGCCTGTCAGGAATAAGCCCACCTTCCTTATAATAGATAATGATACCGAATATGTAGGGAAACTGAGGCTCTATCTGGAGCCTTATTTCCAGATACTTGTGAGCCGCTTTGACTTTGAAGAGGCGGGCATGCTGCTTCTTAAATCGGATATAGTGTTGATAAGCATGGATGCCACATTTACACTCAGGGAATTCATGAGTTTCTTCAAGGCTGTGATGACAAAAAAGCATTCACCGCTTTTCCACTTTTTCTATCTGGCATCCTCGAATTCCGAGAGATACAGGATGAATGCCGGCAGCGAAAATGAAAGCATCTCTTTCTCAAAGGAAATGGAAGTTTCAAGGGTTGCCGGTTATTTCGCGAAGTCCTTCGGTAAGGGGGAACAGTAAAGCATCAGACACAAAAAGATCAGGCTTCTTCAGAACGCCGGATGAATTCTTCCACTCTCTCCATCTCTTTAGCGTGCTTTTCTTCCTGAAGTTTTTTCTCTTCCTCCAGGGCGTCTTCATATTTCATGAATTTTATGCCGGACTCCTTAAGGAGCTCAAGCCCCAGGCCTGTGGGGTATTCTCCTTTGA
>JAEEGL016072957.1_pt1 | contig 12104 bp, 5 predicted proteins | sample 9134231 | NCBI WGS metagenome assembly JAEEGL01 (sample SAMN16246548, study PRJNA631951) | gut metagenome | biome: gut microbiome; feature: rumen; material: fiber-attached | host: Bos | place: Iran: Karaj | collected 2018-10
AATTTTGTTAATAATCATAAGGAGGATTTTCCGTATGAAGTTAATTGATCGCTGTCTGAGCCAGTGTTACAATTGGTACATTCAAAGAAAGATCGATTCACTTGAAAAAGAACATTATGCAACCGTCACTTTTCCAGAAGAAACTGAAGAGGGTCTTGATTCTCTTATCGGAATGGTATCTGAAAAAGAGGCATTTAAGGATGCATTGAACTTTTTTAAAGGAATTGAGATTTATTCAAAGAGCGAATCTCTTAAGCCCAATACTCGGTTTTTGATTGGTGGAGAACCTGGTTCTGGCAAATCTCCTCTGATCAAAGCTATTGCAAAAGAAGCTGATGTTCCTCTTATTACTTGTAAAATCGCCCGTTGGCCTATTTCATCTCAGGCAAAATTAATTACAATAATCAAAAATGTATTTGATATTGTTAATTGTTTTGCTAATGGTTGTATGGTAACGTTTGAACATTTTAATGCTTTGCCTTCTTATGAAGTAGAAAAAGGTGATAAGATTCATACTTTTCTTGCTTCGAAGATTCAGGAAAGTGAAAATGCTGTTATCATTTTAGAAACGGTAACTGGTACTATTGCCTTACCTCCGTTCTATCTTGAACATAACATGTTCAACGTTAATCGCGTCATAACAGTTATGCCTCCAACGCTTGAGTCAAGAAAAGAATTGTTCAAACGCTATCTCCAAAAGTATGGCATTGAATTGGACGATGAACTTAATGATCGCCTTGCTAAGAATACTATGGGTTGCTATCCTAAAGATATCGAGTACATCGTTGAGGAAACGCTTCTTCGAATTACTAGAAATGGTTTATCCGAAGTAGAGTTCAAAGACTTTCATGAAACTATACTTCTTATGGATTCTGGTCAGGAAAACCATGCCAAGATGACGGAAAAAGATAGAATTTCCACTGCCTATCATGAAGCCGGACACATAATAGCTGCTTACTACTCTAACCCTAATTATGTTCTTGGGCGTGTTGAAATTACTCCTCGTGCACAAAGTCTTGGTTTGACATTGGAAGAAATTGGTGATGAAAAATACGCTTATTTCAAAAAAGACTATGAGAATGAAATCATTTATAGCCTTGGTGGTATGGCGGCGGAGAAATATGTGTACGGTGAGACAACAAGCGGTGTTTCAGGCGATTTAACTTCTGCCAATTGGTGTGCCAATCTTATGGTCAAGAGTGCTGGTATGTCTGATGAGTTAGGACCTATTATATTCGATGATGAATATGGTTGTGTTTCCGAATCTTTTTATGAGAAAGCAGAGGCAATTGTCCAAGACATTTTGAAGAAATTGTACGAAAAGACTTACACTATCGTTTCAACGCACGGAAAACAACTTGAAGCTCTTGCTAATGCATTACTAGAAAATGAAGTTCTTGTTGGTGACGAAATCAAAAAGGTTTTGGACGAAGTAGATTCCAAAGTAGAAAAAAATACTAATGATTAAAAAACAAGTGGCACACAGAAATGTGTGCCACTTTGATTTTTCTTTATTATATTGTACCTTTTAATTTCCTTTTCATTGGGTTTGGAAGAATACTTATTTCTCTGTCTGTTGTTCCTGTTGTGATTGTTGTGTCTTTTCCGTCTATCTCAACTGCAGTTCCAACGTTATCAGTTACAGCTGATTCATCAAATTTAACTTTAGAAACTTTACATGCTTTTATTGTTTCTTTGTATACTTTCATTGTATTTTTAGAAATTGTATCCCAGTTAAATTCTTTAACTACCTTTTCATGTGCATTTTTTGCTATTTGAGCACATAGTTTTTCATCAAATAAAACTTCTAATATTGAGTCTGCAAGAGAATTTGGATTGCCTGAATATGACTTCATTCCGTCTATACCATGAGAAACAATTTCATTTAATCCACCTGCATCTGAAACTACTGTTGCACATCCTGCAAGCATTCCTTCCAATGCAACAATTCCAAAAGGCTCATATAAACTTGGGAATGTTGCAACATCTGCGCATTTGTACATTTTTGTAATTTGAACGTCATTCAAATATCCTGTAAAATAAACTTTTTGTGAAATGCCAAGATAATCTGCTAATCCCTTTAATTCATCCATACAAGGGCCACGACCTGCAATTACAAATTTAACATTAGGGTAGTTAGACAAAATTTTAGGTGCAGCTTGGAATAATATTTGAATTCCTTTTTCATTAACAATTCTTCCTGCAAAGAAAACTATTTTCTCATTATCTGAGGCATAATTTCTCCTAAACTCCCAATCTCTTTCTTTTCCATCAAATTTATTAACATTAATACCATTTGGAACAACGTGTATATTTTCAATAGGTTTTCCAAATAGATTTTTTATCTCATTCTTCATAAATTGGCTGTTACAGATAACATTTCCAGCTTCATATGTTAACAACCACTCTACGTCGTTAACATAGCCTTGTGAACTATTGTGTATTCCCTTATTTCTCCCGCTCTCTGTTGCATGTATTGTAGCAACTAATGGGAATTTATATGTTCTCTTTAAAGCTCTAGCAGCATATGCAACAAGCCAGTCATGTGCATGAATAATATCAAATTTTCCGAACTCTTTTATAACATCACTTGCTTTTTCAATCATACAGAAATTTAATTGCATAACCCAATCAATTAAATTGTTAGCATTTATAGGATAATTTGTTACCCTATGAACATAAACATCCCCGTCTTTCTCAAATTCTTTTGTGTCGCCTTCCTGATAGGTTATAACATGAACTTCATGACCTTGTTTTGCAAAGTTATGAGATAGGTCATGAACAACTCTTGCTATTCCTCCTACAATTCTTGGTGGATATTCCCAAGAAAGCATTAAAATTCTCATTAAAATTTTCCTCCTTCGTTGATTGAAAGGTGAGATGTGAGAAATGTAATGTGAAAGCTCATAAACTTTCACATCAGGTATCGCTCATTTAGGCATACGGAAATACGCGTTTCACCGCTTCAATAATTCTAAATATATGATATACAAACAATAAATTTTTTTCAAGTATTTTATAAGAAAAAATAAATTTTGGCCTTGTTTTTTTCAACTTTTTTTAATCAAAAAAATAATATATACTTTTTTGTAAAAATATCTTGATATTTATGTTCTGTTGAGATAATATTAATTAGTGATAATATTGTTTTACAAAGGAAAAGGAGGTCTAGTTAAAAGGTGCTAAACAAGTCAGAATACTATGAATTACCAACTAAATATGATGAAACCGTAGTGCGTCTGCTTGTTCAATCACCAAGACGTATGTATGCTTATTGGGATGTTTCCGACGACACTATAAAAGACTTCTCTAAAAAATATTTTAACTATTCAAATAGTAAATCTGTTTTACGAATTATTAATTTAACTAAGAATTATTATTACGATATTTTTATAGATCCTTTTGCAAACAATTATTATATTGAAGTCGAAGATGAAAATTGTGATTATAAAGTTGAGCTTGGAAGATATTATAACAATAGGTTCGCTGATATTTATGTTTCAAACAAAGTAACAATACCAAATAGTCTTCCAAATAGCTTTGACGATGATAATGAAGTATTGTTTAAAAATTATATTTGTCTTGATTCTAAGAAGATGAGAATAAAATATCCTCGTCATGGTTTGAGGCAAGGTTATGGTGATTTACCATTTGGAATTGAAGATAATATTAGCTCGGGTAATATGAGATAATAATTAAGGCTGTAAAAAAGATTCTCAATCACTTTTTTACAGCCTTTATAAATGTTGGGAGGAATTTTTTTGCCTAAGGGTTACTTAAATCTTGTGCTACATGCACATTTGCCATATGTTCATCATCCTGAAAGTGAATTGTATATGGAAGAACGTTGGTTTTTTGAGGCTATGTCAGAAACCTACATTCCTCTTTTAATTTATTTTGATAAATTAGAACACGAAGGTGTTAAATTTAGAATTACTATGAATATTTCTTCACCTCTAATAACTATGCTTGATGATGATTTATTGCAACAGAGATATAGAAAATATTTATTGGAAAGAGTATGGCTTGCAAAAAAGGAAATACGAAGAACTTCGTATAATAAAGAATTGAATGATCTGGCAAAAATGTATTACTATAATTTTAAAGAGTATTATAAAGTTTATAAATATAAATATAATTTTAATCTATTAAATGGGTTTAAGCATTTTCAAGAGTGTGGATTTTTAGAAATACTTGCGTGCCCTGCAACACATGGCTTTTTGCCTTTACTTAATGTTACAAAAAATGCTGTAAGAGCACAAATTGCTACAGGTGTCGATACGTATAAAAAATATTTTGGTAGAGCTCCTAAAGGAATGTGGCTTTCAGAATGTGCTTATATTCCAGAATTGCAAGATGCATTAAATGAATTTGGAATTAGGTATGTTATTTTAGAAACACACGGCATTACAAATGCTAATCCTAGACCTTTGTATGGTACGGTTGCACCAATTATTTCTTCTAAAGGAATTGTTGCATTTGGAAGAGATATGGAAAGTTCAAAACAAGTGTGGAGCTCTATTTGTGGATATCCTGGTGATCCGAATTATCGTGAATTCTATAAAGACATTGGTTATGAATTAGATTGGGATTATATTAAGCCTTATGTTGCAAAGAGCGGACACAGGGTTGATACAGGTATTAAGTATTGCAAGATAACTGGAAAGACTGATTATAAAGAATTATACAATAATTCAAAAGCAATGGCTGTTGCTGAAATGCAAGCTGACCATTTTATTGCATCAAGAATAGAACAAATAAATAATGTTGCTTCTACAATGGTTAATCCGCCAATCATAACTTGTCCATATGATGCGGAATTATATGGACATTGGTGGTATGAAGGGCCATATTGGATATACGTTTTATTTAAGAAAATCTATTATAATCAAAATACTTTTGAGTTAATAACTCCTAGTGAGTATTTAGAAAGATATCCAGATATTCAACAATGTGAACCTGCTATTTCTACTTGGGGTGCACACGGATATAATGAAGTATGGTTAAATGAATCTAATGATTATATATATAGGCACTTACATCGTATTGGTGAAAGAATGGTATATCTTGCTCAAACATATAGAAACCCTTATCCACTTCAAGAAAGAGCTTTAAAACAATGTGCTAGAGAAGTTTTACTTGCGCAAAGTAGCGACTGGCCTTTTATAATAACAGGAAATACAATGGTAGAATATGCGCACAAGAGAATACGTGATCATGTTGGAAGATTTAGTGCTTTAGCAGATATGATAGATAAGGATGATATAAACGAAGAATACTTAAGTGATTTGGAGGAAAAAGATAAAATATTCCCGGATGTTAATTATCACTTATATGGAGATTAAATATATATATAAAAGCGTGGGATTACTTTGTGCTCCCACGCTTTTTTATCAGTCTTTATTTGTAACTTTGTAATTTTTTTAATATTGATTTTTTCTTTCTGCCATCTGAAATTTTATTAATTTTTTGTTCTAGTCTTTCTCTTTGCATTTGATTTAAAAGTTTATAAAGTGCCGCTAATTCAACTTCTTGATACAAATCAATGTTATCTTTTATAGCTAAATTATATGTTTGATTTATAAGCATATTACTTACTATTGTACTTATTTCAGTTGATATTTTTTCTTTACTATTTTCGTCAATAAAGTATCTGTCTTTCACTTCACTTCTTGCTCTGCAATAATTTTCAAGTAATGATTTTTCATATAATAGTTGTGCTGATAAATCATTTATTCCTGCTGTATTTTTGTTCATATTGTTTAGATACTCAATTTGTTTTTCATTTTTACCTTTTGAACAAATATATATGGCTTGTTCGTTGTCTGTTAATGGTTGATTCAAAAAGTAATCAGTCATAAGTACTGCTTTTCTCTCTTGAAGCGCACTAAAAATTTCTTTCTTTTCACTTGGCTCAAGTGAAATTTCTAGTATTTTTAATATTTTACTTCCAGTTTTATCATTTTTAATAATCTCGTTTAAATGTTTATTTATCAATTGTTTTTCTTCTTCATTTATGCCTGTTGCAAATGTAGAAAACTCACTATCATCTGATATTTCATATGCTTTATTAATTAGTTCTTTATTAAGTTCACTTATTTTTTCAATTGCTTCTTTTTCGCTGTCCTCAAGCAAAATAACATTGTCTATTTTCTCTAAATTCTTGTTTTTATATACGTATCCTGTTGCTTCTTGTTTATTTTCTTCAGGTATGTTATTTGAATCTTCAACAATATTATTTTTTAGTTCTTCAATCTTTTCATTTTTTGAGGTTATATCTTCTTTACTTTCATCTTCTTGAATACTATTAGCCTCACCATTAGTATATATTTGTGAAATAACGTTTTCATTCGTATTTTCAGATACAGTAATTTGATTTGGTTCAAATTGAGTGAATTTCCATATTTCATTTTCATCATATATTACTTTTGAACTTACTTTAGGTTTAAATATTGTACCAATTTGTACTAAGACTCTGTCATCACCTTTTAATTGTTTTCCATTTTCGTCCCTATATTTTATTATAACTGTTGCTTTTTCTTCTTGATATGATACTTTAACAATGTTATTAATACTACCTACTCTTAATTTGACAGGTTCACTACTAAAGAATCCCCACTTTTTATTGTCTTTATCAAAAATATATTTAGGTGCATTTGGCACAAAATCCATTCCTATTTGTATATTATATTTATCATCTTCTTTTATGCTATTTCCTTCAGTATCTATATATCTTACAAATACGTCAGCTTTTGCTATTTCATAAACAACTTTAATGGTATTTTCTTTTATATTCTCTTTTACACGAATAGATAAGTCTTCGTTAGTTACTAATTGCCATTGATTTTCTTTTCTATCCTTTATAAACTGAGATATTTTAGGTTTGAAAATTTCTCCAACTTGAAGCTGTTTCTTTTCTTCATCACGAAGGCTATTTCCATCAACGTCTTGATATCTTATTGTGACAAAACTATAAACTGGTTCATATGTTAGTTTAAATACATTAATATCTTGTGTGCTTCCAATTGGTGTTTCTTTTACTTTGATGCTTTCAGGCTCCATGCTTGTATACTTATACAATAATGACTTTTCATCTGTAATATTGTTATCTATTTTTGGAGTGAATTGTGAGCCCAGTGGTGCTTTTACTACTATTGGACTTACTATTTCTTTTCCTTGTTTGTCATTTACATAGATTTTAACGTCAACCTTCAAAGGAACATATGTTAAAATAAATACATTATCTTGTTCTGTGTCTTTTATCTCAATTGATTCTACGTCTCTCTCTTTGTACTCCCAAACTTGACCTTGATCATCTTCAATAATTGAATCTATTTCAGGTTTGTAATTTGTTCCAACTTGAGCTAAAGATTTTTTAGGAGTCTTTAGTCTATTACCATATTCATCTTGATATTTGAATATAACAATTGCTTTTTGTTCTTCATAAGAAAGTGAAATGCTAGTACCATCTTTAACTACTTTCACTTCATTTTTAGTATTAGGGTTATATGTCCACTTGTTTCCTTTTGTATCTGTTATTCTTTCGATAATATCCGCAGAGAATAAACTTCCTATTTGAGCTTTAACAATAGATTTCTGTTTAATACTGTTACCAAACGGGTCAATATATAAAACAGTTACCTCTGTCAAACTTGGTTCATATTTTGTAATTGCATTATTTTTACTTTCATCGCTGGAAACTATTATTGTATTACTATTATTATTGAATAAACTATTAGTGTGTTTAACCCATTCTTTGCCTTCATCATCAATAATAAATTCTCGTGGATTTGATTCAAATTTAATTCCTACTTGCTGTTTTGAAACTACTGCTTGGATTATATCTTCGTTATTTTCATTAACAAATCTTTCATAAACGTTTACTAGATATGGTTTATAAGTAATTGTAAAATTATTATTTTCAGTTATTTTAAATCTATTATCTTGAGCGTTTACTTCCCATCCTAAACCATCTTTATCTATAATATTTTCAACGGCTTGATAATTTAAGACACTGCCTTGTTGTTCTCTAAGTTTTTCAGGGTATTTGATTTGTTGTTTATTCTCATTTATAAAGTTTATAACTACATCAACAAGCTTTTTCTCGTACTTTAGATTAATTTCATTTTCACTATCATTTTCAGAAACAATAATTTCTTTACTGCTTGTTGTTTTAAATATCCAAATTCTTTCTTCGGTATCTGAAATTGACTCCTCAATTTGAGCAGTATAGCTTTCTCCAACTTGTACAAGTTTTTCTTTTGAATTAATTACATCTAAATTATTCTCATCTGTATATTTTGTTATTACTTTTCTTAATTCAGGAACATAGTTTAAAGATACTATCTGTTCTTCTTCAGTAACAACAATAGGTTTTATTTCGTCATTAGAATAATTCCAATGTTTTCCATTTTCATCAATAACTTTATCAATTGCTTCCGGTGTGTAAGAAGTACCAACTTGTAACTCTTTATACGTTGGTTTTATTAACTCTGTACCATCTTGATTTTTATATGATGTCACAACTTTTGAAAGTAAAGGTACATAAATACAATTTACTATATTTTTGTTTTCATCTTCTGATACTCTAATAATTGTATTGTCAATACTTTTCAAAGTATATCCATATTTGTTATCGTCATATATTTTTTCTATTTTCTTTATTTGTACTTCTCTACCAACTTGCATGTCTTTTTCGTTGCTATTTATAATACGTCTTCCGTTTTCGTCATGATATTTTACAACGACTTTTGCATTATGTGGTTCGTATTTTAAAGTTATGATATTCTCTTGCTCTTCTTCTTTTGTCGTTATAATTAGCTCTTTTTCTCCGACATACGTCCAGCTTAATTTATTTGAGTCAATAAGTTCTTTTTGTATATTAGGTACATACGTTACTCCTAATTTTGTTATTATGACATCAGGCTCTTTTATAGCAGTATTATCAGATATATTTAGATATCTTAAAATTACTTTTGTACGAATTTCATCATATAGCAAAATGAAATTATTATTTTTCTCCTTAACAACCATATTCTTTGGTTCAGAAGAAACCCTTAACCATCTTGCATTATTTTTATCAACAATTTTCTCATATGCACTACTTTTATATTCAGCACCAATTTGCCATTCAATCTTAACATCATCTTGCAACGTATTTGCATATAAATCTTTGAATGATAAGACAATACTTGTCAAAACTTTCTCATAGTATATTGATATAATATTTTCTTCTTCATGGTCACTAATTATAAATTCTTTTTCTTCTGTTTTAATAGCTTGCCATCTTCTACCTTGCTTGTCTTCTAGCTTTGCAGGTACGTCAGGTTTGTAATGGCTTCCTGCTTGAATGTTTATTGTTTTAGAAGGTATTATTTCTTCATTCTCATCATCAACGAATCTTATTTCACAATTAACAAATAAAGGTTCATAGCTAAGAATTATAATATTCTTGCTTTCATCCTCTTCTATTTTAATATTTCGTGTTTCACTACATTGCCATATTAGTCCGGCATAATCTTTCGTTTTCTCTTGATTGTTTAATATATAAATACTGCCAACTTGCATGTCTTTAGTAGTATCGTTTGAAATATTCTTTCCTTTACTATCAACTTTTCTTACAGTTACTTTACTATATTTAGGTTCATATATAATGTTAATTACATTTGATTCTTCCTCAGTCTTAACTTTTATTATATCTTTACTAATTGTTTTAGTTGTCCATACTTTGCCATCTTTATCTGTTGCATTTGAATCATATTTAGGCGAATACTCTTTTCCAACTTGAATAAAGTCAACTAAATCATCTTTAATGCTATTACCTTTCTCGTCTTTGTATGTTGTTAAAACTTTTGCTTTTAATTCGTCATATACTAGTGTAATCTCATTAGATGTATTTTCATAAGGAATAATCGAAGCAGCTGAATTGCTTATATAAACCCATGCAAGACCACTTGAATCTTCTAGAATTGGGTCAATATGTGCCATATACTTTTTATTTGCGATAGCAGTTACTGTATTTGAATCTTTTAAAGTTATTCCATCCTTCGCAATATATTTAATAACCACGTTTACTCTGGTTACATCATACATTAAAACAATTTTGTTTTTGTTTTCATCTTCACTAACTACTATTTTTTTAGAATTAGGCTTAACCAAATCCCACTCTATTCCTTCTTTATCTTTTACTGTTAAATAGTCGCTATCTTTAACTTCTGTGCCTACTTGCATTTGTATTTTTTTACTGTGTGCTAATTCTTTACTTTCAGTATTAATAAATGAAATAGTAACACTAGCAGTTTTCTCAACATAAACTAATTCAATAATATTTTGTCCTTCATTACTAGATAATGTAATTTTCTTTGATTCAGTATTATTATATGTCCATTCTCTGCCTTCTTTGTCGCTAATTATAGGTATTATTTCAGGCTCATACGTGTCACCCGGGAAAACATTTTTTATTGTATTTTCCTTAAGCACGTCTCCTTTACCTGTAACACACCTAACTGTAGCACTTGTGCTTCCTTCCAATTCTTCTTTGCTTGCAAAAACATTTTGAACATCATCTATTGAATAAAAATTATTTCCTGATAATAATTGACTAACATTATTTTCGTAGTTAGTACCATTAAACATTTTGACTTCGCTTGTGCCAAAAGAAATGTTTGGAAAATAGAAATCTACTTCAATACTTGGCACTGGTAGATTATCTGTTCCTTTGCTCTCAATATCATCATAAATATAGCCTAATAGCTTTTGTATATCGCTTTCATCTATTAATGTTTCTCTTCGTACAATTACAGCATTACCATTTTGGTTAAAGTCAGCTATTGATTGCTTTTTTACTGATTTACCATCAGATGTTATATAATCTAATTTGTTTCCTATAGTTGTTAAATCTTCTAACACATTTTCAGCAACTTTATATTTATACCTTCTACCAATATTATTTTCTATTGAGTTATATAATCTGCTTTCAAAGTCTTCAGCATCAACAATCGCTTTGTATCTGTAACTTAGGGGCTCTATTGGATCTTCTGAATTTTCAGCATATTTTAATATGGTTTCAACAGGAGGTACAACAAGTTGATGATTTAATTTGAACAAAATGTCTTTTACTGCACTTTCACTTATCATAAAGCCCAATTGATTTGTAAATTGCATAGCAATCTCTCTTGCTTTTAAATCAAAATCATTTCCGGCCTTTTTTATGCTTTCACTATATAGTATTTCATCTTGAATGTTTGAAGAATAAATTCCAATTTCTTCTTGGCCTCTTTCATTTGCAAATATCCAAAAGTATGCAATCTTATTCAAATAAAATTCTGGATATTTATTAACATCATTTAGTTTAATGTAAGGGTCATTTGATAAATACCCGGCTTTAACATTTTTAGATACTCTTTTAATCAATGCTGATTTTTCGGCAATTTCAATTCTGTTTAATCTCCTATTAATATACTTTAATTCATAATTTGTTATTTTTTCTGCGAAATTTTCTGGTGCGTTATATAGTTTAAGTACAGGGATTTTATTTTCAATTACCATTTCATCAATAACAAAATCACTTGCAAGCATATTAAGAACTTCTTTTGCTCTACCTTGCGTTAGTTTGTTACTTGATATAAATTCATCATAATAGTCTTTTATTATATCATTTCTTTCTTGTGAATAAGCCTCATCATAACTTTGCCCTTCAAATTCTGCTATTGTTTCACTGCTTGGAGAATAATAAACTATTTCCACTTTGAATTCATCAGTAATTAATACTATACATAGTGGTTTGTCTAATCGATAATCTGCTACTTGCATTCTTCCACCAGTAGATATAGGCATCGTTTTTATATCACAATCGCCATCAATTAACGTGGTGTTTAAAAATTTTGAGTCAACGTTTAATAAGACTCTCGAAATGCTTGCATTAGGAGAATCATATTTAATAATTTCTATATCGTTATTATTAGCATTATCGTTTGCTAATAATAGTTTAAAATCCACTTCATCTATATGTTTATCAATTGCTTCATCACTATATCCAATTTCTCTTAATTTTTTCTTTAGTGAATCTTTAATCATTTTATACCTCCGTAAATATCATATTATTA